>Ga0114999_10009562_pt1 | contig 10602 bp, 10 predicted proteins | sample ArcticOcean_MG_C_3_FD_89820 | JGI IMG/M metagenome (GOLD analysis project Ga0114999, IMG submission 89820) | Marine microbial communities from western Arctic Ocean - ArcticOcean_MG_CB8_126 | ecosystem: Environmental > Aquatic > Marine > Oceanic | place: Arctic Ocean: Canada Basin | collected... | reverse complement strand
GGCCAATCCGGCCCAGCTAGCCAGCCGGCATGAGTAACAAGTAGGTATGAGCAAAAAGCCGGTCTTGATGCTGACCCATGTAAGCGCTCGGGATGGCGGGCAGATTGCCGTCATCCTGGGTGCGTTGGGCTATCCGGTAGAAACGCGGCGCGTCAATAAGGGCGATCCGTTGCCGGAAGATATCCAAAAGTATGCTGGTTTCGCCTCTTTCGGCGGGCCGGTGAGTGCCAATGATGATCACGTGGATTATATCCGCGCCGAGATCGATTGGATGGGCCGCGTGTTGGCGGCAGATAAACCACTCCTCGGCCTTTGTCTCGGTGGCCAACTCATGGCGCGGGCGCTTGGCGCGCGGGTCGCGCCGCACTCGGAAGGGCTCTACGAGTTCGGTTATTTTCCGATTACGCCGGTGGGCGAGAGCGATGATTTAAAAATGACTGCGCCGTTGCAGGTCTTTCACCGTCACGGTGAAGCGTTTGAACTGCCCGCCGGCGCCCGGCATTTGGCCACGCGTGAGACTTACCCCAACCAGGCGTTTCGCTATGGCGCTGCCGGTTTTGCTCTGCAATTTCATCCCGAAGTTAACGATGCGGTGCTCAACTCCTGGCTCAACTGCCAGCCGCCGCCGGTGGATTTGGGCTATCCGGGCGCGCAGAGCGCTGCCGAGCAATTCTCTGCTCACGCGTCTCATCAGGAAGCCATGCATGGCTGGCTGCATGATTTTTTGCTACACTGGCTTGCCCTCGGGCTATAAATCTTAAGTAAATTATGGTTAATATGTTTCTCAGGCAATGTAATCTCTTGCGTGGGTCGTAGCTTTAGGGAGAGCCAGGGGTATGATTTTTCGTCAGCTATTTCATCAGGAGACGGGCACCTATACGTATCTCCTGGCGAGCCGGCCCGGCGGCGAGGCGATGTTGATCGATCCGGTGGTGAGTCGTGTGGATCGTTACATGCAGCTCCTGGAAGAGCTGGATCTCAAGCTGGTGAAGGTCGTCGATACCCATGTCCACGCCGATCATATTACCGCCATGGGCGAGCTTCGCGACCGCACCAAATGCGTCACCGTCATGGGCAGTGAAGCGCCGGTGGATGTGGTTTCCATGCGCGTCAATGATGGCGATATGGTGTGTATTGAGGGCATCCAACTTGAGACGCTTTATACGCCGGGGCACACCATCGATTCCTATTGCTTCAAGATGGCGGACCGGGTGTTCACCGGCGATACCCTGTTGATCCGGGGCTCCGGGCGCACTGATTTTCAAAGCGGCGATTCACGCTCGGCCTATCACTCGATTTTCAACAAGCTGCTCACCCTGCCGGATGAGACGCTGGTCTATCCCGGGCATGATTATAAGGGTGATACCATCAGCACTATCGGTGAGGAGAGGGCTTTCAATCCGCGCCTTCAGGTCGCCAGCGCCGATGAATATGCCGATATCATGGATAATCTCAATTTAGCCAATCCCTCACAGATGGACGTGGCAGTGCCGGCCAACATCGCCATCGGCCTCGGCCAGCAGGATGAAGCACATCCCAATTGGGCGCTTAGTGTTGGCCAATTGATGGCCTTGCAGGAGCGGAGCGACATCGCCCTGGTGGATTGGCGCGAAGACAGTGAGCGCGCGAGTTACGGCCAAATACTAGGCTCCATCCACGCACCTTACGGTGCGCTTGAGACGCTGATCGGGCCAGGTGGCCTGTTGCGTGAAATGGCGGCGGCGGCGGATAAGCAACTGATCTATTACTGCGCTTATGGTGAGCGCTCGGCCATGGCAGTTCATGCCTCAGAGGAAAACGGCCTGGCCAATATCCGCCATCTGATCGGCGGTATCGCCGCCTGGATCGAGGCCGGCGGTCCTGTCCAGAAGGACTGATTAGCTGAATAATATGACGCCGCGCAGCCAAATGCGCTCAGACACTCCAGGCGCCGGTGAACTTATTGACCTCGAGGGTTTTAACAATATCACCCTCCGGTGAAACAGTATCCGCGCGCAGAAATTCTTCGCCGTGGCTGCGAATGGCGCCGACGGCGCGGTTGCTGCGACCTTCCTGGTGGAAGCGCTCCTCTAATATTTGCCTGACATCTTCCGGCGACAGTTCTTCCTTGGCCAGCGTGACATAGGTGAACAGGTCATAAAACTTGATCATCCGCCATTCTGGCCCATAGCGCTGCCAGCACCTTGACCTTGATCAAGCGCGCTTTTGTTCGGCCCTTGCCATGCCATGGCGCTGGGTCAACCAAACGCCGGCGAGAATAATAATGCAGCCTGCGGCCTGTAGGGGCCCAAGGGCTTCGGCCAAAATCAACCAACCGAGGATTGCCGCGATCACCGGTTCGCCGAGAAAGGCGACGGCGGTGAAGGAGGCCGGCAAATGGGCTATCGCATAAGCCGCGAGCCCTTGGCCAAGCACATGCACCAGGAGGCCGAGGCCGATAATCATCGCCCAGCCGAACAAACTGTTGGCAACGAAGCCCTCGCCGGTGAGGAGCGCCGCGAGCAGCAGCCCGGGCAGGCTGAATAGGCCGCTCCAAAACATGATGGCGCCAGTCGGCAAACCGGCGCGGAGATGCTTGATGGTAAGCAGGTAGGAGCCGAAGAAAAACGCGGTCACGATGCCGAACATGTCACCGAGAAAATCACCTCCGCCAAACGCCAGCGACGAGCCCAGCAAGCAGGCACCGCCAATCAGGGTGACGGCAAAGCCGACGAGAAAGCCGCGCGAGACCCGCTCGCCGAACAGCAGCCGGGCGCCGATGATGACAAAGATCGGCGAGGAGCAGGCGAAGAAGGTGGAGTTGGCCACATTGGTGAGGGTGATCGACCAGTGCCAAAACACCAGATCGCCCGACCAGCACAGCCCTGAGAGGGCCAGCACCAGCCAGTCGCAGCGCCCGATCCGGGTTGGCTCCCGATGTTTGCCCGTGACGCCATTGCCCGCAAATTTGGGGCGGCGCTCAAGCGCCAGCCAAAGCACCAGAAAGGGTAGGGCGAAAGCGATGCGGAAGAGGGCGGTGCTGTTGGGGCCAAGCTCGGAGAGACGCATAAAGATTGGCGCAAAGCCGACTCCCGCAACGCCGAGCGCGAGCGCGACCATAGCCAGGCGTGTGGGGGGGCGAAAGGATGTGGCGGTGATGGCGTTCTCCTGAGGCACTCGAATTTCTTGCGCGCCTGTCGGATTGCGCGCGAAGGAAGCTTATCGCCTGGGGGGTGCGGCTGGCCAGCCTGCTATGGGTAGCGTAGATATGGGTGCCGGGCGGCGATCGCAGCGCTTGCCTCACCCCCTCGGCTATGTTGCCATGGCGGCACTGCAAAAGGGGGGATTCGATGAAGCTCGGCATGTTTATGATGCCTGTCAATGATCACAGGCGCGGCACCCATACGGTGCTTCAAGAAGATGTTGAGGTCGCGGTTGAATGTGATCGTCTCGGCTTTGATGAGTTTTGGGTCGGTGAGCATTACACTACCTTGTCGGAGCCGGTGTCCTGCCCGCTGATATTCCTCGCCAATCTGATTGCGCGGACCGAGAAGATTAAGCTCTGCACCGGCGTGATTAATTTGCCGCAACGCCATCCGGCCCAGGTCGCCGCCCACACCGCCATGCTGGATCATCTCAGCGACGGCCGGTTGGTGATGGGTGTTTCGCCTGGCGGGCTGGTGAGCGATTTTGAGATTTTTGGCGTCACCGACCTCACGGTGCGGCGCGAGATGGCCGGAGAATGTATCGATACGGTCTTAAAGCTCTGGGCCACCAAGCCGCCATATAATATTTCCGGCAAATATTGGAACATCCGCCTCGATGAACATTCCTATCCGGATCTTGGCGTCGGCGAGCTAATCAAGCCCTATCAACAGCCCCATCCGCCGTTGGTTGCCTCAGCCATGAGCCCCAATTCCGGCAGCGTCCATACCGCCGCCATCAAGGGTTGGGGTGTGATCTCTGCTAATTTTGTGCCGACATCCACCATCAAATCCCATTGGGATGGTTTTGTTTCTTCATGCAAAGAGGTCGGGCGTATACCTGAGCCCGCCGATTGGCGGGTTGCGCGCACCATCTTCGTTGGCCCTGACGATGCGGAGGCCATGGCCTATGTGCGCAGCCCCGATAGCCCCTTCGCACATTATTTTGGCTATCTGGTCGAGCTCATCAAACGCGCCGAGTTCCACGCCATCATGAAGGAATCGCCCGACATGCCAGATGACGCGTTGACGATGGAGTATGCCTGCGAAAATTTTATCATCGCCGGCAGCCCGGAGAGCGTGACCGAACAAATCCTCGCACTGCGCGAAGAGATCGGCCCGTTTGGCACGCTCTTGATGACGGCAGCGGATTTACAAGGCCCGGCGCACCGGCCGAAAATGCTCGCCTCCATGGATTTGATGGCCAACGAGGTGATGCCGCGCCTGCGCGCCGCGCTCGGCGACGGGTCGGGTTCCTAGAGCATGTCACGCTCGCATGCGCTTAACCGAGGTGTCCTATCTCTTTGGTGTTTAAGCAAATCCACGTCGCAGGTGGTTCCATCTGCTCGGGTTTTGCCTTTGCTTTGGCCACGTCGCGTTTCCTCGTCATTCTTTAAGGTTTAGAATTCCGGGAGTCTACACGTCTAGAATTTAGTCCACCAGGGCTTACGACCATTCAGCCCAACCATGGGAATGCCGGTCATCATCGACGCTGCATGGGTGAGCGAGCGCATGTCGTTGGGGTCCAGGTCCGCGACCTTGTTCTTGCCGCAGGAGCGGGCGAAGAGCTGGATTTCCATGGTCATGGCGTTGAGAAAATTGGTCACCCGCTCCGCTGCTTCTTCCACATCGAGACGCGCCATCAGCTTCGGTAATTGCGTGGTGATGCCGACTGGGCAGAGGCCGGTATGGCAGTGCTGGCATTCATAGGGCGTGGTGCCGAGACGCTCATAATCCTCGAGATATATCGGCGCGTGACAATTGAGCGCAATCATCGGCGCGGTGCCAAGATAAACCACGTCGGCGCCCAATGCCAAGCATTTGGCGGCGTCGGCGCCGTTCTTGATGCCACCGCCGACGATCAGTTTGATATCGTCCTGTTTGCCCATGTCGTGCAGCGCTTCAACCGCTTCGGCCACGGCGGCAATGGTTGGAATGCCAGCATGATCCAGTTGGACCGCCGGCGAGGCAGCGGTGCCGCCTTCCATGCCGTCAAAGACAATGGCGTCGACATCGGCCTTGCAGGCTATGCGCACATCATTGGCAATGCGCGATGCGCCAACCTTGATGGAAATAGGCACTTCGTAATTGGTCACTTCGCGGATCTGCTCAAGCTTCATATAGAGGTCATCGGCGCCCATCCAATCGGGATGGCGGCAGCCGCTGCGCTGATCAACGCCGGGCGGCAGGTCGCGCATCTTGGCCACTTCCTCGGACATTTTGAGGCCGAGTAGCACGCCACCGGTGCCGGGCTTGGCGCCCTGGCCGGCGCCGATTTCGATCATGTCGGCTTTTTGCAGATCATAGGGATTCATGCCGTAGCGGCTCGGCAGATACTGCATCACCAATTTAGAGGAATGCTGGCGCTCCTCCGGGTGCATGCCGCCTTCGCCGGTGCAGGTCGAGATGCCACAATTTGTCGCGGCAATACCCAGCGCCCGCTTGGCGTTGACCGACAGCGCGCCAAAGCTCATGCCGGCGATCATGATCGGGCGGTCGAGCACGAGCGGACGGGAGACCCGCCCTTCGCCGATCACCACTTTTGTATCGCAGCGCTCGCGGTAGCCTTCAAGTGGCATGCGCGACAGGCCGGCCGGCGTGAATACCAAATCGTCAAAGCTTGGCAGGTCCTGGCGTTTGGTCGCCTGGCCGCGAATTTGATAGCGCCCAAGCTCGGCCTTCTCCTGAATTGCCTCGATTGTATCGGGGCTCCAGGTGCCGCTAAAGGCAGGTGGTCTTTGAAAGGTATTGCTCATAATGCGTCCTTCCAGGCAGCAAAATCATGCTTATTAAAATTCCACAGCGAGCGATCGGATTGCAGTTTTTTGAAGGCTTTCGGTGCCTTCATCTTATGCTGCTCCAAGAGCGCCAATATCGCGTCCAATTCACCGTCTTCGGGGTCTACCTGCTCCACGCCGCTGCCTATTTCATCGGCCTCGCCGCCGAGCCAAATCTGGCCCTGATACATCGAATCACCCAATCCCTTGGCGGCGTTGCCGCATATGACAAGGCGCCCGTTCTGCATCATGAAGCCGGACATATAGCCGGCATTGCCGCCGATGATGACATCGCCGGATTTAAGGTAGACGCCGGAGCGCGGCCCGCTGTCACCTTTGACGATGACACGTCCGCCGCGCAGCGAGGGAGCAGCAGAGGAGGCGGCATTGCCATGCACGACAACTTCACCGGCGAGTAAATTATCACCCACGCCCCAACCGGCGGTGCCGTGAATTTCCGCCGTAACGTTATCGCAGAGGCCAACGGTGTAATAGCCGACATGGCCGCGGTAAATGAGATGGATGGGCTTCAGAATACCGACGCCGATATTATGACGTGCCTGGGTATTGAGGATTTCAACTTGTTTAACGCCATCATCCGCCGCTTTGCGGATGAGATTGTTGACTTCACGTGTTGCTTTATCGCTGCAATCAATCGCGAGCGTTTCTACATTTTCCATATATGCACCTCGCCTGCGCCCGGTTCCCATACTTCCATATCGGCCAGCACACCTTCGCGTAAGCTTTGCGGGTCGGAAGAAAGGGCGACAAGCTCATCCGTTTCTGCAACCACCGCCGGTTTGGCGGCGTAGCTGTCTTTGACCAGCGCGAAGCAATCATTGGTGACGGCGATATAGGTGAAGCAACCGTCGAGCTTTTCGATCGAAATGTTGAGCGCATCCTCAAACGATGCGCCGTTCGACATTTCATCGATCAGCATGATGGGGATCACTTCTGAATCATTCTGCGTCGTGAACTCATAGCCTTTGAGGGCGTAACTTGAGCGCAAATGATGGTAATTGGTGATGTGGCCGTTATGCATGATGGCGAGATCTGAATTGGCCCGCGCCGTCAGCGGTTGGCCGTTGGTAAAATCGATACCGCTCTCGGTGGCGTAGCGCGTGAGGCCCATGGCGAGGCGGCCGTCATAGGCTTTGAGATCAAACTGCGCATCGAGATTAGCAACGCCGCCCATATGTTTGAGCACTTCCAGATGGCGCCCGACGCTGGCCACGCTGATGCTCGGGTCGAGCGCTTCAATGGCAGCAACCAAATCCGCTTCTGCGCCCAAATAGTCGATCACGGCGCGGATATAACCTTTGCCGTCTGTCGCCTGTCTGATTGAACCAAGCTCGTCCAGGCGTTCCAGCACCCGCGCGCCGTCGCTCGGATTGTCGCAATTGACGCCGACATAGAGCTGATTGCCATCATTGGCGTGCCACAGAGTTACGCCGGTTGAATCGGGGCCGCGCCGATAGATGCCGTCGAGAATGCGATAAGCAATCTCGCCGGTCTTCTGGCTATGCGTCTCCGTCTTGTAAAAAATGCCGCCAACGCCGCACATGGTTTTGCTCCTGCTTAATTATGTCTTTGCTATGTTACTGGGCCGTCGCTGAGCAAAGAAGTTCACTCTTATGGGCAATCCCCTTTTCGATACCACAATTGGCTGTGTCAAACAATGCGCTGAGCCTGTAAAACTGGTCATACCAGAAAATAGACATAAATTTTAGATGGCTATTTTATTCGGCTGGCGAGCATACTACATTGGCGAATTTATCGGCTTTCTTAACCAAATAGGATATATTCCATTACACTCTGTAGGGGATAACTTTAAGGCTGCAAAGTTCGGGCAGCGCGACATTACAAAACAAAGCCAATTTGTGAAGCGTAAATTAAATCAAACTGTTGAAGGGTAGGACGGCATGGCGAAGACGAAGTTTCACGACATTGGGGTCGAAACCGGTGTGGTCATGAAAATGCGTGATGGCGTCGAGCTTCAGGCGGATGTTTATACGCCGAAGGAAAGCGGCGAATATCCGGTTCTTCTGTTGCGCTTGCCCTATGATAAAACCATTGCTGAGGGCCAGGCCTTCATGCATCCCGAATGGTATGCTCGGCATGGCTATATTGTCGTCTCGCAGGATGTTCGCGGGCGCGGCGCCTCGGACGGAGAATTCCAACCCTTCCACAATGAGTGTGATGATGGTGTCGACACCATCAAAGCCTGCGTCAAGCTGAAAAAATCAAACGGCAAGGTCGGCACCTATGGCTTTTCCTACCCCGGTTACAATCAATTGATGTCGGCGACGAAACGGCCGAAAGGCTTCACCACCATGGTGCCAGCGCTGACCTCAGACGGCATCTATGATGATTGGACCTATAAAAACGGCGCTCTGCACCAGGCCTTTATCCAGGGCTGGTCGGCTTACCTGTCGCTCAATGAAGTGTTCCGCAAGGGCAAGCCGGCGGACGTGCGCCCGGCCATTCAGCGCCTGACGGGCATGTGCAGTTCCTACGACCATTTGCCGATCACCGACCACCCGGATTTACCCAAGAAATTCAACAGCTTCTACTATGAATGGCTGAAGCACCCGAATTATGATTCCTATTGGAAAAAATGGCAGATCTCGGATCGCTACGGCGAGATTGATGTGCCGGCTCTGCATATCGGCGGCTGGTACGATATTTTCGTCGAAGGCAATATCCGCAACTATCTCGGCTTACGCGATGGCGCTAAAACCGAAGAGGCGCGGGCCGGGCAGAAGCTGGTAATTGGCCCCTGGTATCACATGCCCTGGACCCAATCCATGGGCGAGATGGATTTCGGCCGCCAGGCGCGTAATCACACCGATGAGCTGATGATGCGCTGGTACGATCACTGGCTGCGTGGGGAAGACAATGGTGTTATGGACGAGCCGCGGGTTTCGGTCTTCGTCATGGGCGCCAATAAATGGCGTCAGTCCGAAGAGTGGCCGTTTAAGGGCAGCAAATTCACCAAATTCTATTTTCATAGCGGCGGGCAGGCCAATTCACTTAATGGTGACGGTGGCCTCAGCCGCCGGCCGCAGGAAGACGAACCCTATGATATCTATGTAAATGATCCGTTTTACCCGGTGCCGAGCATGGGCGGGCGCAGTTGCTGCCTCGCCTCTCTGGCGCCCATGGGGCCGATGGATCAGCGCCCTGTGGAGACGCGCAATGATGTGCTGGTTTTCGACACGGCGCGCCTGGCGCAGGACGTTGCCGTCATTGGGCCGATAGACGTGACGCTGTTTGCATCGTCCAGCGCCGATGATACGGATTTCACCGTCAAGCTGGTTGATGTTTATCCGGATGGCCGCGCTTTTAATATTGTCGATTCCATTCAACGTGCCAGCCACCGGGAAAGCAGCGAGAAGCCGAGCGCCATAGAGCCCGGTAAGATCTATGAATATAATTTCCGCGTCGGCAGTACGGCCATTCGCTTCGCCAAGGGGCACCGCATCCGAGTCGAGATTGCAAGCACCAATTTCCCGACCTTCGAGCGCAACCTCAATAAGTTCCGCAAGAAACGCGATGGCGGCTATTTTGATGGCCAGGTGGCGACCCAGCGCTTTTTCCACGATTCGGAGCACCCGTCGCACATCACCCTGCCGATTGTCCCATCGGGCTAAGCCTTGGCGGAGCCGCTTGACCGGCTTTTAAGGCTGCAGTAATCTGGTCAGACCAGTTGGCGCCAAGGGAGCGGGGCATGGATAGGCAGGAGCGGGATCAGGATGTACTGCCATTGCGCGGTAGCCTCGGCGAGGCAGCGTTTGAGCGCTTGCGGGAAGGCATCGCCGGCGGCAAATGGGCGCCGGGCGAGCGCCTGCCGAGCGAACGTGCTTTGGCCGAGCGCCTCGCTATCAGCCGCCCTGCTTTGCGCGAGGCAGTAAAGCGCCTGGAGGGCGCGGGGCTGATCGAAATCCGCCCGCGTCGCGGCCTCTTTGTCCGTGTCGCTTCAATCGATGGCCTAGGCGATTCGTTCGAGCGATTGATTGGTACGGATTTTGATCGGGTCAATGAACTGCTTGAGCTCCGCCGCGTGCTGGAGCACCGCTCAGCCTACCTTGCAGCGGAATATGCCACGCCGGCGGATATCGCCGATTTGGCCGATATCTTTGCCGAGATTGAGCGCGATCTGGCGGCAGGCGGCGCGGGCGATGAAGCCGATGTGCGCTTTCATTGCGCTATCGCCAAGGCGGCTGGCAATACCGTGCTAACCCATTTGATGGCCACCCTGCACGGCGCGTTAGCCAAAGCCTCACGCCTCCTGGCCTCGCGCTTGATGGAGAGCAGTCATTACCGTACCGGCATGTTCGAGCTGCATGTCCGCATTTTTGATGCCATCCGCAACCACCAACCCGAAGCTGCCGCCACAGCCATGGACGCCCATTTCGATTTTGTCCTAAGAGAATTCTCTCAATACCGCGCCCGCGCCGGCGAGCAGTAAGCGACCCACCACCCACCCAGGTTACCAAAATTTACGTAAACGGCAGCACGAACCGAAATGCGCCCAGCATTTCGGCAAGGGCGTCCGCCCACCCGAGTTAATACGAGGTAGCCAAGCGCGCGGATGCGCGCGCCCGGCGCTTGAAGGCTGAATATAAAGAGCAGCCAAGACG
>Ga0114999_10009559_pt1 | contig 10605 bp, 8 predicted proteins | sample ArcticOcean_MG_C_3_FD_89820 | JGI IMG/M metagenome (GOLD analysis project Ga0114999, IMG submission 89820) | Marine microbial communities from western Arctic Ocean - ArcticOcean_MG_CB8_126 | ecosystem: Environmental > Aquatic > Marine > Oceanic | place: Arctic Ocean: Canada Basin | collected... | reverse complement strand
TGCCCTGGATTGAAGTGAACGGCACCAGTTTCCATTATAAATTGGAAGGAGCGGAGTCCGGCCCAGTGGTCGTATTGCTGCATGAAATCGGCGGTTCGCTAGATTCTTGGGACGAAATCGTTCCGGGTCTTGGCGAAAAGTTTCGTGTTTTTCGCTATGACCAGCGCGGATTTGGCCTGACCGAAAAATCTCGCACGCAATACAGCCAAGACGATCTTGGCGATGACCTGGACGCACTTATAAAAAAGCTCGGGCTCAAGGCGCCGTTTCATATCGTCTCCCTTGCGGCATCAAGCATGCAGGCGCTGACATTCAACAACCGCCACCCGGAGCAGGTCGGCTCTTTTATCTTCTGCAATCCCGCGCCGGGTGTCGATCCAAGCCGCGCAGCGGGGCTGGAAAACGTTGCTGCGAAAGCTGAAGCCGAAGGCATACGCGGGGTTCTTCCTCTCATGCTCGATAAATCCTATCCGCCGGAGCTTTCGGATCGTGAGACTTACGACAATTATCGCGGCCGTTATGTCGCCAATGATCCTGTTGGTTTCGCCCAGGCTTTTCGTATGATGGCGCGGACCAATCTTCTTTCCTCACTCGAGAAAATTGCGGCGCCGACAATGGTGATCGCGGGAAATCAGGATTTTATTCGTGCGGTTTCCGTTACCGAAGGGATTGCAGGGAAAATTCCAGGAGCACGTTTCGAGCAGATCGATGCTGGCCACTTCATGCCGACGACCTCTCCGAAAGCGCTTCTTGATCTTCTTCTGGATTTTTGGGGAGGCGCCTAATGAGGGCGAGCGCAAATAGCGTCAATTTCCATTGTCATGTCGATGGCCCTGAAGATGCGCCGTGGTTGATCCTTAGCAATTCACTGGCCACGGATGTTTCCATGTGGGACGAGCAGGTCGTAGTGCTCAAAGAAAAATATCGTGTCTTTACCTATGACCAACGCGGTCATGGGCGGACCGAGGCGCCAGAGGGCGCCTATAATTTTGATATTTTGGCAGCAGATGTCATCGGTTTGATGGATGGGCTCTCAATCGAGCGTGCAAATTTTTGCGGGTTATCGATGGGTGGCATCACAGGCCAAGCGCTAATACAAAAATATCCGGACCGTTTCGACAAATTGATTATTTGCGATTGTACGGCAGCTTCGAACCCGGCCGGTGCGGCGCAATGGGCTGAGCGCATCACAGATGTAAAACAAGGTGGCATGGACGCAGTCGTCGACATTACCGTGGGTCGGTGGTTTTCACCCGAGGCGCTCGAGAACAACACCGCAGTCGTAGATAAGGTCCGGCAGATGATCCGGAAGACGCCAGTGAACGGATTTATCGGTTGTGCCTCGGCGCTTTCTGAATTCGATTTTAAAGCGGGCCTTGGCGACATCAATGCGCCGACGCTTCTGATCGCGGGAACCAAAGACGCTGCTTACCCAGGCATAAAATTCCTCAATGGCGCCATCTCAGGATCCAAAATGGTCGAGCTCGAAGGGGCTGGACATCTCTCTAATCTTGAGGCTCCTGAAGTATTTACCCGCGCTTTGATGAACTTTCTCGGCTAGCTCACCCGCCCATCCCGAGGCTTGATTCAAGTCAATGTCAGCCTGTGGCTGACCGATATGGTTGCGACCTCAACTTTATCGGTTTTAGCTCCATAGGAGGAATCACATGGGTGTCGCAACGGCGGAAGCGCAATCGGGCGGGAATGGTTCCACCGATGTGCGCGCAGTTTTGAATAGCTTCAACGAAGAGGCCGGCAAGCTAAATTTTTGGTTGCGGACCGAGTTAAATGTGCCTTCACAGCGCGCTTGGTTCACCGACACGGGCGGTGAGACCGGCGCTGGCGCGCTCTTGGACGGTGGCCGTGCCTGTGCCAATCAGCTGAAATCACTGCCCTGCCATTGGGCCTGGAAGGATTACGGCCCGTATCTGGAGAAGCTTGCCAAATACGCCGCTGAATCCGATGTCCCGCTTTATGAACTGACCGACCGCCAATCCATTCTTTTGGTCAATCCAGGACTCGGCGGGCGGTTACAAATTACCGCCACGATGCGCATCGCGATCTCGGTTTATATTCCAGGCGACAGGGTGCCGGCGCATATTCACAGCGCCAATGCTAGCCGGACTATTCTCACCGATACGGGCGGATACACCAATGTCGAGGGTGAGCGCTGCGAATGCAAACGCGGCGACATCATCTGGACGCCAAACGGCACATGGCACGATCACGGAAATGAATCCGATACGCCTGTGATGTGGATCGACACGCTTGACTGGCCGCTCCTTGAATATCTCGACGCGGCCTGGGTCGATCTGGACTATCCCGCGGCAAGCGGTACCAATGATAATATTCAAAAGATTGCGCATTCCGATGGCCACTCCACGCGCCTTTACGGCAAGGGCGGATTGAAGCCGCGCTTTACTTCGCATCAACGCGGCTGGGGCCATGGTATGACGCCTATGGTTCATTTCAGCGGCGAAAATGTGCGTGAGTCGCTTGATGAATTGCGCAATGAAGAAGGTGACCCGTTTGAAGGCATCGCGATGCAATTCGTCAATCCGGTGACGGGGACTTCAATCTATCCGACAAATGATTATGGGCCACAGCTTCTCCGCCCCGGTGAGGAAACCCAGTTCAAACGCGAAACTTCGAACACGTTCGTGATTGTGATGGAAGGTGAGGGCTATACCGAAGTCGGTGGGCAGCGGTTCAACTGGTCCAAGAACGATACGATCGTCCTGCCGAACTTCCTTTGGCGGCGGCACGTTAATACCGGCAAGACCGATGCCGTTCTTTACACGACTTCCGATGCTGGTTTGATGCGCAATATCGGTCAGTATCGGGCCCAAGGTAAGAACAAGGACGGAAGCATTATTCAGATCGTCCAATAGTCCCAAACCACAATTTATGGTTCCGCAATATGTGTTCTCCGGCGCCGCCCCTTCGGGCGGCGCACTGCCGTTTCAGCCATTGTGTTTTCCGCGTTCTTTTGCTTAGAGGGTGGTTCAATTGCTTGGCACATCAACATTGCCTAGCCATGCCGTTCGGCGCTAGCCTATCAGTCCAAAAAGTCAGTTAGAGACTACGTTTAAGGAGAATATCCCATGACCGATCAGACCGTCCATAACCGCCCCACAAGCGCGGCCGAAATGATGGACGAAATGAATTCGGAAACCGCCAAATTGCATTGCTGGATTCGGACCCAAGCGAACTCGCCCGCGCAGCGCGCATGGTTCGTAGATCCCGGCGGCGCAACTGGCGCCGGCGCGCTGGCTAAGGGGCGCGTTGCGGCCAACCAAATGAAGATGCTGCCGCATCGCTGGCGCTGGAAAGAGATCAGCCCCTATCTTTACAAGATTGGTGAGATCGCTCGCGACGCGGAGATCAAGCCGTTGGAGACTACCGACCGGCAGGGCATCCTTCTTACCAATCCCGGTCTCGGTGGTCGCCTGCAGATCACCAATTCGATCCGCGCTGCCATCGCGATTTATAATCCCGGCGATGTTGCGCCTGCCCATATTCACAGCCCGAATGCCAGTCGTACGATTCTGTCCGACAAGGGCGGCTACACCAATGTCGAAGGCGAGCGCTGCGAATGCCGTCGGGGTGACATTGTGTTCACGCCGAACGGCACCTGGCACGATCACGGCAATGAAGACACCGAACCGATGATCTGGATCGACATGCTCGATTGGCCATTGATGGAATATCTCGACTGCGTCTGGGTGGACCAGGACTATCACGACCCCAATGGCGGCAACTCAAAATCGCAACCCACAACCCATGCCGACGGACATTCCACGCGGCTTTATGGCAGCGGTGGTTTGAAGCCTATTTTTGATTCAAACCAACGCGGCTGGGGACAAGGCATGTCGCCAATGTTCCATTTCCGCGGGGCGGACGTGCGCGAAACATTGACCACGCTTAGAGGCGAAAAAGGTGATCCGTTCGAAGGCATCAAGATGCAATTCGTTAATCCGGTTTCGGGCAAACCCATCTATCCGACATTGGATTACTCGGCGCAGCTCTTGCGTCCGGGCGAAGAGCTGCAATTCAAACGCGAAACCTCGAGCTCCTACGCGCTCGTGTTAGCGGGCAAGGGCTTTTCCGAGATTGGCGGCGAGCGCTATGATTGGGAAGAAAACGATGTGATGGCGATTCCGAATTTCCTTTGGCGTCGTCACGTCAATAATGGCACCGAAGACGCGATCATCTACACCACGTCTGACAAAGCCTTGCTGGAAAACATTGGTCAGTATCGCAGCCAGGGCAAAGCCAAAGACGGCAGCATCGTTCAAATCGTCCAGTAATATCGAAACGACGCCAATGCGCAGCTGAAAGTTCTTCACTTCCCTGCTTGGGGGGTGAAAAACGCCATTCCCGCAGGCCGCGCCTGCGTAGCAACGCCCCGAATTCGCTGGCATATTCGGTCCACCCAAGCGCATAGTTCAGGGATCGCCTCCTCACAGGGCGAAGGCGCCCAGCAACATTTTTTGCTATTCAGACGAATAGAAACGAACAAGCCCAAAAAGCGAAATAGGGTCCACCATGAAAAAATTACCGTCGCAAACTTTGAGGGCCTGGCGGACAGAGCGCCTCAGCACGCGCTCGTTGGAGAAGTAGATCTCGTCATCGTGCGTTTTGACGACAGCGTGTCCGTTTTTTACGGGCGTTGCCTGCATCGTGGCGCTCTCATGTCGGATGGCTTTGTTAGAGGTACCAGCCTTATCTGCGCCATTATTCCCAACCGGTAACTTTTCGTAAGAGAGCCGTAACGTTTTCCGGCAATTCGTTTCCGGCCCATACAACAAACTGATCGGGGCGCACGAGGATAAGCCGGGACTCATAGGCTGCGCAGCCTTCGAGAAAATTATCGCATATAGTCTTCAGTGGGACATTAAGCGCTTTTGCTGCTTGCTCGAAATCATCGACGGCCTCGTCCGGGGCATCGAATGCCAACAGCGTGAAGCCCTCCCCCAACTCTTCGAAAATGTTTTTTTGGTTTGAGAGCATTTGGGGCGCCAAATGATGCCCCGCCGCAGCCCTGTGCGAATGCTTGCCATGCGCGCTGCTGATGGCTTCGGGTGGCCCATCGATGACCGGTGAGCCGTCATAATGCGGCTCATATTTCACTCTAAAGCTGACATCGGCCCGCCAATCCTCCCAGGCGCGCTCAAACTCCACTTGGTCGCGCTCAGGGGCGTAGCGGTTCAAAAAAGCCCCGTCGCGCTTGATGCGCGAGGCAATAAAATCTTCTGCCGTTTCCTTGAAGATGGGTCGTCGTTCTTCTTGGTAAGAGGCAAGCAGGCGATCTCCGCCCCAACCCTCTAGTTTCGCGGCAAGTTTCCAGCTCAAATTCGCCGCATCCTCCAAGCCATTATTGAGGCCAAAGGCACCATAGGGCGGATGGGTGTGCGCGGCGTCGCCGGCAAGGAAGGCCCGTCCACTTTGATAGGCTTCAGCAACCGCAACCCGCAAATCCCAAAACCCGATATGGTCCAGCTTAGCAGCAAAGGAAAAGCCTGCCGCCTTATGTAATTCGCTCTTGAAATCGAAAGTTTCCTGCGTCGCCTCGCGCGGAACCGGTGCATGAAAAAACCATCCTTCACCGACATCGATCCGCCCGAAAAAGCGCCAATAGCCGTTCAAAGCGGGGTGCATCACCCGATAGGTCGAGCGCGGTGGAAAGCGCTTTAGTGCTTCATGCAGTTCACTCGAACGAAACACCACCAGCGCCATCAGCTGATCGAAATCAGTCCCCTCGCGCTCCACGCCGATTTGCCCGCGGATGGTTGAACGAGAGCCGTCGCAGCCGACAACATAGTCGGCCTGCAAAACATCGCTGCGCTCCCCGCCGGTTTGGGAAATGGTGACGCGCACGCCGTCATCATCCTGCTCAAGAGCGCATGCTGACCATCCGGCGCGAACTTCCACATTTTCTAGTGTTGCAAGTTTTTCGCGCAGTACGTCTTCGACAAGATACTGCGGAATGCGCTCATTGTCCTGAAAGTAAAATGGACGAACCAATTCCCGCCCTGGAGGCGCATGCCAATATTCACTCGTTAAATCGCGATAGGCGACAATTTCACCGATCGGAAAATCCGACGGCATAACCCGCACTGAACGGATTTCATCGAGGACGCCCCAGAAATAGAACAGCTCCATTGTGCGCTGGGTAAGGTTCTGCCCCTTCGGGATCCGATGTGCCTGGGTTCTGGCTTCCACGAGCACGCATGAAACGCCGCGCAGACCAAGATCGAGCGCAAGCGCCAGCCCGACGGGGCCGCCTCCAACAATTGCAACTTGGCATTCCTTGGTCATGCCGGACCTAACAACAGCTTGGGCGCATTCATCTTTCGTCTAAACTTGCTCTTACCGCTGATTGGAAATGACTTAACGACAAACCAGCAACACAAGTCACCGCGCCCATTGCAGGAAATATCCAGCCCGGCAGGATGAAGAAGATTCCCGAAATACCCATGAGCACGCGGGCGAGCGGGTTTAATCGCACCAGCGCAAAGCCTTGAATTCCAGTGGCCAAAAGAACCGCCCCGATCGCTGCCGTAATGAAGGCCTGCGCGATATGCAGGGGCCCGCCCTGCAGCAAAAGCCCATCATTCAAAACAAAAGCAAACGGAACAAGAAATGAGGCGATGCCAAGCTTTACCGCTTCCCAGCCTGTCTCCCACACCTTCGCACCCGAAAAACCAATAACGACATAGACTGCAATACACACTGGCGGTGTGAAAAACGACGCCAGTCCCCAATACACAATAAAAAGATGCGCCGCGAGAATTGGAACGCCGATTCCGACAAGGGCTGGTGCCATTAATGTCGCCAGAGTGACGTAGGCCGGAATCGAATCCAGCCCCATGCCAATGATCAGGCTTGCAACGCCAATCAAGAGAAGTGCCACCATCAGATCGCCACCGGAGATGTCGATCAAAAAGCGTGAGATCTTGATGCCGACACCGCTCAGCTCCAGTGAGCCGACCATTAGCCCGACCGCAGCCGTGATGATCGCGATCGTATACCAGCGCATCACTGCATTATGTGAGAGCTCGCCAATTTTTTGGAACGTAATCCACTCGTTGCGATCGCGGCTCAGATAGCTGCTCGCCACAGCAATGAGTGTCGCATAAATCCCGGCAAGTCCCGGGGGGTAGGCCATGCCGAACAGAAAATAGATGAGTGCACAAAATGGTATGAGATGACGCCAGCCGCGTACAAAAACATGCACAAAACTTTGCATACGCTCTGCAGGAATAGCGACGAGATTGTCTCGGCGGGCGCGAAGATGCACCGATGCAAACACGATCAAAAAATAGATGATGGCGGGAAGTGTCGCGGCCAGCGCGATTTCGGCATAGCTTCTACCGATCCATTCGGCCATGACAAAAGCGATTGCCCCCATCACTGGCGGAAGAATTTGCCCGCCGGTCGAGGCGACCACTTCCACCGCACCGGCGAAGGCCGGCGAGTAGCCGACGCTTTTCATCATGGGAATCGTGAACGCGCCGGTTGTCGCCGCGTTGCTTGTGGGTGATCCAGAAATCGAGCCGAAGATGGCGCTAGCAACAACCGATGCTTTCGCAGGTCCACCGCGGCTGCGTCCGGTGATTGCCAATGCAAGGTCGATGATCCAGCGACCGGCGCCACTTGTTTGCATGACCGCACCGAACACGACAAAAACGAAAACAATGGTGCTCGCGACTTTTAGAGGCAGGCCGAAAATTCCGCCCTCTCCGATAAAGGCGGAGTACATGATGCGATCAAGATCATAGCCCAGGCCGAAGAGCAGGCCCGGCAGATAGGGCTGGAACGCGGTCATTGCGACCATGGCAAGGATAAGGAGCGGTAGAATAATTCCGGTGGTGCGCCGCGTCGCTTCTAAAAGCGCAATAGCGAGTCCAAGTGCCAGTACAACGCCAAAAGTGTCGAGAAAGCCGAAAAGGCTGTAATCCTCAATCGAATCGAAAAAGAAGATCACATATCCATTGGCTGCAAGAATCGCGGCAATAAAGGGGATGTCGTACCAATTGAGCCGTGCACTCTCTTGCCGTTCTCTGCCCCGGATCGGAACGAATAAAAAAGCGATCATGCTGGCAAGCGTCAGAGAGATGGCGCTGTGAATTTGTGGCGGCAGGAAATAGCCAAAAAGCGTGAATACCTGGCCGACGGCCAGCAAGTGATAGATAACGGTTAGCGTTGCCAACCATGTCGCGAGCTGATGCTTCTGCATAAAAACTTTTGCGAACCCCACACTCGGCGCACCATGCCCGGTTGTTTTTCGGTCTACTGTGCGCTCAGCAAGCTATTGTGCAGGTGTTCCATCTCATCCGTCCAGGCGCCGATCTCCCGATAATATCTTATTGCGCCGGGATGATAAGGTATTTGCGGCTCGCGAAGCGCGTTCTCAACTGTCCACGCGGCGGCGGAGGAAAAATAGGTCGTGTATTCGTCGTAGTTTTCGCGGATCGTTTTGAGTGTTCGATATACGATTTCGTCCGACATGCCTTCGTCGGAAACGAAATAGACATTTAGGCCCAACGCGATCAGATCTTGTGTTTGTCCGGGAAAGCTTCCCGCAGGAATAATGTCTTTTAGGAATATGGCCGGTAAATCATCCATCATCGATGTCACGGTCGCATCATCGAGATAAAGAAAGTCCACGATCTCGTCGCGGAACAAGCCCTGGAGGGCCGGTTGATCAATGCTGCCGGGCATCACTGCGCCGGCGACTGTCCCGGCGCGCAAAGCTTCCTCGACTTGCCCGGTATCGACAGTTCCGACAAAACGAACATCATTGGGTGCGATCTGCGCGACATTAAGAAGTGCGTTGCCGACGTCTTCGATTTCCGGCATTGCCCGCCTCTGGGCAATGATGGTTTTCCCGCGAAGGCCGTCCGGTGTTTCTATGTTCTCGTTTCTGCGCATAACGATGAAACGATATGTGGTGTGGCCTTGTGCAATCAGGCGCAGCGGCTGCGGCCCTGGAAAGGGGGCGGCCCCGTGATAGCCGTCATAGGCCGCTGACGCGTTGACGATGGCAAACTCGACCTTATCCGCAGCCAAGCCGAATATATTGGCATGCGAGCCGCCGATCGGCTCTGCGGTGGCGTTAATGGTCTCATGCTTCGCGAGCAATTCACCGATGGCGACGGCAAGAATATAATAGTCAGCCCCGATGCTCGACGTGCCAATACGAATCGCGTCTTGCGCAAGCGCCGGGCGCGCCACCGATGAGGCAAAAACCATCGCCACAATCGCAAACCCGCACAGCGTTCTGCAAAATCTTGCGCTCAACTCTCGGCGTCCCCTTCTAACTTTCCGATGGTCCAGAAACGTCCTGGTCCAATTCTTCTATAGAATACAGGCTCGTATGAATATTGGCTATGGCGAAGGGCAAAGCGAATGCGCGCGCACCGCTGCCATATCCTTTGCCAAAGATTTATAGACAGCTGCGTGACCGGGCCATACGCCCAAATTTGGCATCCAGGGGGATTGGGTCATGGCAATATTCTCTAACCAGCGTTCGATACTCATAGTATCGTTACTTATTCTGATCGGAGTTGCCGCGCCGACGCTCGCACAAGAACCGATATCGGCGGAGGCGGTTAATCCGCGATACGGCGTCGCGAGCCTATCGCCCGATGGGCAATTTCTTGCGCTGGCCTTGCCTACGGATGGCGGCGACCGCGTTACCGTAATCGATATTGGGAACACGGCGAACCGTCCGGTCAGCTATCCGATCGAAAACGCAATTGTTACCGACGTCATCTGGCGGGGAAATGATGCGCTCATCATTCGTGTATATGGTCGCTTCACGGTCCAAATCTCCACCTTGGATCTGGCCTATTTGGCATTCCCAAAGACAACCGAGCCCCCCAAACAAATTAGGTATCAACCTCAGACAAGTGCACGAATAAGCCCCGGAGGCGCGTACAGCTACGCCGGGTTGAGTGAGGTTGTCGATTTGGCTCCCGACAATGAAAGCAATTTCTATATGCAGGCGTATGTACGTCGTCCGCCCAACGGCATTCATATTTTGCCGAATCGACTGCAGATATTTGGGCAAAAGATTTGCTTCGTGTGGAAATGCCGGACGGCGTGTCAACGATCGAAAGCCTTGCATCTAGAAATAATGCCGAATGGATAATGGATGGAAGCGGCAATGTCGTTGCACGCATAGAAGTCCTGCCGAGCGGCACCCAGGAAATTATGGTGCCACGTGGAGATCAATTTTTTGCTTTGACTGCTATCGGGGGCGATGCGTCGGCAGATGGCCAAATTTTGGGCTTAGCCCAAGATGGCCGCTCTCTCGTAATACGCGAGGTTCAGGGCGCAGAGCTTATCCTGTATCCTATTGATCTTACGTCAGGTGAGAGGGGTGAACCGTTCTTTACGGGCGCCAACTATTTGGGCGCAATGCGTGACGATAAATCTTTTCGTATTATTGGTGCCAGATACGCCGAAAGACTTACGAGCCAAGTTCGCTATTTTGATCCGGAACTTCAGCAATTGCAGACAACATTAGAAGGCGCATTGGCGGGGCACACCGTGCGCATGTTTTCGACATCGACGGACAAAACTAAGGTGCTTTTC
>Ga0114999_10009557_pt1 | contig 10608 bp, 6 predicted proteins | sample ArcticOcean_MG_C_3_FD_89820 | JGI IMG/M metagenome (GOLD analysis project Ga0114999, IMG submission 89820) | Marine microbial communities from western Arctic Ocean - ArcticOcean_MG_CB8_126 | ecosystem: Environmental > Aquatic > Marine > Oceanic | place: Arctic Ocean: Canada Basin | collected... | reverse complement strand
TCGGGTGTGGCAGTGCCGCGAACAGTGTTGACGGGTCCGCCGCGACGTTATCACCCGTCACGAGCCTGGATGCGGGAATACCGGCGGCACGCAGTTCGGCCTCGGCGTCCTCAGACTGGCGAGCACGGGTCCAGTTGCGGATGTCATGGCCAACGAGTTCATCGAGGTGTGACTTCTGTTCGCCTGTCTCCGCGGCAATGGCGATCCACGCGTCGTCGCCGGCACAGGGGAAACAGCCGTGCACGGCGTAGTCGCTGTCCTCATTGCCACGGGGCGCGATGGGCGCGTCGGCGTAGAACTGTTCGAGATGTCGGTCCGCGATCAACGCGGCCGCCGTCTCGAACTGCGCCGCCTCGATGAAGAGGCCCTTTCTCTGTGCGAGCGCGGCGAGGATCGGTACCAGTGCGGCCTTGCCGGCGACGTGATCAGGGTGATTGAGCGTGCTGCCGACCGACAGCGGATCATCGGCGTGGGCCCACTGCTGGGTGATGCCCGAAAAGGTCTGCAGGTTCGGGCCGAAGGTCTGGAAGCCGTCGTATTGGCCACGACCGAAGCCCTGGCTGCTGAGATAGACCACGTCGGGGTTGTCGGCGCGGACTGATTCGTAGTCGAGTCCCCAGCGCTCGACGACGCCGCCGCGCATGTTCTCCATGATGACGTCTGCTTGCGCTGCAAGTGCGCGGCCGATCGCCACACCTTCGGGACAGGACAGATCAACGGCGACACTTCGTGTGCCCAGGTTCAACTGGTTGAAGGTGGGGCAGTTGTCGACATCGAGGGGGCCGGCCAACCCGCTCTGCCGCAGAAAGTCCACGTGCACGTTGGATTCAATCTTGATGACGTCGGCGCCAAAGAGGGCGAGCAGGGAGGCTGCTTCCGGTACCACGGCGCCGACGCTGAGCTGCAACACGCGGATGCCCGAGAGCGGCCGCGGCGACGTGACTTGTGGTTCGTCCGGAGGTGCTGAACTGCCGCCAATTGCCGGCGCCGGGCGCGGTTCGACGTCGTTGGCGCCCTGGAGGCGAAATGGCGCACGGAGCAGTTCCATCGCGCCGAATTCCGGATCTTCGACTTGCGCGAACAACTCACGGCCCTGGACGTGTGGGTCGTTGCGGAAGGCGTCGAGCGCGTATACAGGCGAGATCGTCAAGCCGCGAGACTGCCCGTCCAGGAAGAGTTCATTCGTCGGGTGTTGTCTGATGAGATCGTTCGTCAGGATCTTGAGCGCGTCGCTGTTGTCGCGACGGAACATGGGGTCGGACCAGGGGCCGTCGGTCAGCTCTTCCGGATCGCCCAGCATGCCCACGAATGCCTGCCAGCTCTTCGGCGTCGCGAGCAGAATGCGCACATGACCGTCCGCGGTCTCGTAGATGGGGAAACCCTGGTCGCCGAGACGCAACGTCTGTGGCCCCTGGCCAGCCGACTGCATGCCGTACGAGACCAGCGTTCGCGTCCACGGCGTGACTGCACACAGAGCGGCTTCTTCGTATGGGATCTCGTAGCGGCCGCCGCCAGCGAGCGTGCCGATCATGGCGGCGACCGCGGCGTAGATCGACGCGCCGTCAAGAGACAGCCACGAAGGCGCGTTGCACGGCGGACGGTCCGGCCAGCCGGAGGACGCCATGCCGCCACTGGCGGCGAAACCGACGATCGACGAAGTCCCGAGCCTGTGCTCATCCGTGATGGTCACGACGACGGGCGTTGCGACGTTGGCCAGTTGTGCGTGAAAGCAGGATCTATCCGCGTCGAGCACGACGTTTGCGGTGTTGCACAGCTCGGTGAGTGCCGCCTCATCCTCGATGACGATGCTCTTCTTGTTCATGTTACGGGCGAGAAACGCCATGCTGCCGCGCGCTGAGTCGCCGGCGTCCGGCACCCGAGGCGTGCGCCGGCGCGTGCTTGCGCCCTCTGGCGGTTCGACAAGAAAGACGTCAGCACCCAGGCTGGCCATGATCAAGCCCGCGTACTCTGTCAGCGGATGGGCGATCTCGACGACACGAAAACCGGTCAGTAGGTTCATGACGTGGACACTATAGGAAGGCGGGCGGTCACGCCATTGCGGCGAGAACGGACTCCCCGTTGGCGGTCAGCGGACTGCGGCATGATCCGGGAATGCCGATTCGTCGGCGACCTGCGCTCGACGTACACTACGGAACCGGCTGTGGGAACCGCGAGCATTGGCCCATCCGACCGAAGATCTGCATGGTTTTTTCTGTCCTTGATGCTCTGAACCACACCGCTGATGCCTTCTACCTCTGCCTTGATGGCGGTTGCTGTGGTGCTGGCTGAGGTTGGCCGGGTCCGATTTTGTACCTGGCTCGTCCTTCGTAAACTGGATGTACGCCGTGTTCATCGTGCTCCGCTTCGTGATGTTTAAGCCGTCGAAGCGGATACCGACAGCGACCGCCGATTCAAAGCCGGACGGTTGTCCAAGATCGAGGTCGTCGTTCGTGGTGTCAACTTGACCGTTGGACCCCTCTTCTGCGTCGTCTCCGGGCTGAGTTACGGGATAGCTGTGCAAGGGAGTCGGAACGTCCTCTGCCTGCGCATACGCGCCGGTAAACGACAATGCAAGTAGGGCAGCTATCGCGGCGCGATCCTTGGCCGTCATCGGATCTGGTGAGGACGCGCTTGAAACGACTGAAGGAGGCATTGGAATGAGCGAACAGAAAGATGAGTTTGAGCTGGTCCGTGGCAGCGGCAACGTTTTTCAAGATCACGGGGACGCAGATCAGATGCGGATGTGCAGCAAATGAAAGCAATCCTGGCTGCGCGGATCATTGAGATCCTGGCGGACGTAGGATTGAGTGTTCGGCGAGCACATCAGATGACGGGCATAGCGGCAGCTGACTTCTCTCGAATTCGAACCGCGGTCCTGGGCAGGTTTTCAGTTGATCGCTTGGTTCGCATCATCAACCTGCTCGACCGAGAAACTGAAGTGACAGTACAGCTGATGCCACGAGCTCGCCCTTCCCGGACCACTGTTTCCCCGACCTGATAACTCTCAGAATCCGGATAAACGCCAAAGTGCGCCTCAGCGCGCTGGCACCAGCGCTGTGTTCTTAGGAATTGCTGACGGTTCGTGGCACGCTGCAAGGGTTAACCGGGGAGTCTCGATGCGTAAACGCTTTGGTTTGTTGTTGCTGCTGGCGTCAGACGCCCTCACGGGTGTGCAGGCCGGCGTAGATAGAGCGCGCGTCGTTGACGCAGACGCGGAACCCGGCAGCTGGCTGACCCACGGCCGCAATTACGCTGAGGACCGGGAGAGCCCGCTCGCCATTATCACCCGGGACAACGTCGCCCGGCTGGGGCTCGCCTGGTACTACGACACCGGCACGAAAAGGGGGCTGGAAGCGTCGCCGCTCGTCATTGATGGCGTGATGTATACGACGACCAGTTGGAGCCGGGTGATCGCGATCGACGCGAAGACCGGCGAATTGTTGTGGCAGTTCGACCCGCAGGTGCCGCGGGAGTGGGGCACCCACGCTTGCTGCGACGTGGTTAATCGGGGCGTCGCGGCCTGGGGCAATTCTGTCTACGTTGGCACAATCGATGGACGACTGATTGCGCTCGATAATGCGACCGGCGACATCCGCTGGTCGGTCTCGACAATTGACAACAGCCGCCCTTACACCATTACCGGCGCACCGCGCGCCATCAACGGCAAGATCGTCATCGGCAATGGCGGGGCCGAATACGGCGTTCGCGGCTATGTGAGCGCCTACGATGCCGGGACCGGCGACATGGTGTGGCGCTTTTACACGGTGCCGGGAGACCCGGCCCTGCCGCCCGAATCGCCGGCCATGGAAATGGCCGCGGAAACCTGGACAGGCGATGTCTATTGGCAGGTTGGCGGCGGCGGCACGGTCTGGGACTCGATGGCCTTCGACCCGGAGCTCGACCTGCTCTACATCGGCGTCGGCAATGGCTCGCCATGGAATCGTTGGGTGCGCAGTCCGGGCGGCGGCGATAACCTTTTCCTGTCATCGATCGTCGCTCTTGATGCGAACACCGGCGCTTACCGCTGGCACTACCAGACGACACCGGCCGATACCTGGGACTACACCGCCACGCAGCACATCATCCTCGCCGATCTCGAGATTGATAATCGGCTGCGAAAGGTGCTGATGCAGGCGCCGAAGAACGGCTTTTTCTATGTGATCGACCGCACCAACGGCGGTTGATATCCGCCGAGAACTACGTGCCTGTCACCTGGGCAAGTCACTTGGACCCCGAAAGCGGCCGGCCGGTCGAGACCGACAATGCCGACCATTCAACGGAGTCGCAAACCACATCGCCGGCGGCCATCGGCGGACACAACTGGCAGCCGATGGCTTTCAATGGCGCTGAGGGCCTGGTGTTCATCCCGGCGATGGAGATGATTCAGCCGTATAGCACCGCCGCAAACTTCGCGTACAACCCGCTCGGCTGGAACCTCGGACAGGCGGAACCAGACAGCGAAGGCGGCGGTGCTTCCGGTATCCCAGCGCCGATGATCAAAGCTGTGATGAAGCACCTGATGCGCGGCAAGTTGATCGCCTGGGACCCCATCGCACAGCGCGAGCGCTGGCAGGTGAGTCACCAGAACATCTGAAATGGCGGCCTGCTGACCACACGGACTGGCCTCGTCTTTCAGGGTACCGGTGACAATCGTCTCGTTGCCTACGATGCGAGCGACGGTCGGGTGTTGTGGCAGGCGGCAACGGGCACCGGCATTGTCGCACCACCGATCAGCTACGAGATTGGCGGCGAGCAGTTCGTGGCCGTGATGGCCGGATGGGGTGGCGTCGGCGGACTGGCGCTGCCGCAACAAATAAACGCAAACGGTACCAGCCGCGTGCTGGTGTACAAGCTGGATGGCGACGCGTCTCATCCCGTCGAGACGCAGCGGCCGAGACTTGCTGTCCCGCCACCGCCTGTCACTGGTGCAGATACATCGATCGACCGCGGCGAGGCGCTCTTTGTCGAGCATTGCGCACGATGCCACGGTGCCAACGTCGGCATCGGCAGCGGTGTGGTCGAAGACCTGCGCTACATGAGCACGGCAACTCACGAAATATTCGACGAGATTGTCCGCGACGGCTTGTATTCGGGGTTGGGCATGATCGGCTTCGCCGACCAATTGAGCAGCGACGACACCACGGACATCCACCACTACCTGATCAAGGTTGCGAACGATACCTGGCAGCAACAAAACGCCTCAGGTTGGTGGCATGATTTCTCCGGCTGGGTGACCTCCGGCATCGGCGACGTGATTGGGTGAGTAATGGCGCCATCGGAGTGACCTCGCTCAGTCCGCACCCTTCTGGTGTTTGCCGAACCAGTCGAAGATCGCCGCCATGTTCGCCGACGCGTAACAGCGCACACGTCAGCAACGCGTCGCGTCCAAGATGACCGAGACCATTGTGGGCCAGAAGGGGGTACGGTTCTCTGCTGCCGTGCTCCACTTTCGTACTGAACGTATCCGTTAGTTTAGTTCCACAGGCGGAATGCCAAGTATCAGAGACTGCTCGTGCAGCACATGGAGGCAACAAGCATCCGCCCACCGCCTATGCACTCGCCGCGATTCGTTCGGGACATCCGGGCGATCTCCGGACCCGACCAGGGCCGGTTAGGGCGATTCCAGTGCCGGCGCCTGATCAAGGATGACCCCCAGTCGATCCAGGCGCTGGGCACCGAGCCCGCGCCCCGTCCTGATCACGTCACCGAGTTCCAGAAACGTGCGGTTTTCGGGGTCATAGTACGGCCACGTCGGGCGGCCGGGACCGTTCGGGTCACCGGTTTTGGCAAACTGCGTCCAATAGTCGATCATGGCTGCCGCCAGGGCTGCATCGGTATCGTCGAAACCGGCTCCCGTGTTAAGACGTAGAGGATCTCCCGCCCGTGATTTGCACCCAACGCTGGCGCCGAGGCATTAACCCGGGTGAAGTGGTACTGCCAGGCACTCGCGCGCACATTCGCCATGCCGTCGAGCGTGGCGCGCGCGACGCGCAGGAACATCGTGTCAGTCAGGTATCGATCAGCAGCGCGCGCGAGCGACGACCCGTCCTTTCCGGAATAGAGGCCGGTGTAGAGTTCGAGCAACTCTTGGCCCGCTGCGCCGTATTGCGCCTGCACCGCAGCCAGGAATTTGGGGCTGCTGTCATACAGCGTGCCCATGAAGAGCCCGCCGTCGTTCGCGTTGGTACCGATGATCGCCGGCACGTTCAGCTGCCGGCCTGTCTTGAACGCGGTTTCGCTCGAGACTGGCATGAAGGGGCCGCCGACCGTGACGAACATCGGCATCCACGGTTTGCCATCGCCGACCAGCTCGGAGGCGGGGAGCTTGCGCAACTCGTCGAGGTCCGCGCCGCCTTCACTGATTGTGGCAACCCAGTCCGCACTCTGCGACTCGGCGCTGGGAGTAAATTCACCGGCCGTTTTCAGCGGAACGAAATTCGAGTCAGTGACCCACGGACTCTGGGCAATGGCGCCGTTCACAAGCCCCCTGGACATCGGCGATGCCATGAGCGCAACGACGCTCGTGCCACCTGCGGACTCACCGAATATCGTCACTCTGTCCGGATCGCCGCCGAACGCCGCGATGTTGCGGCGTACCCAACCGAGAGCTGCGATTTGATCGAGCATGCCGTAGTTGCCCGATGCACCGTCGGGCAACTCAGCCGACAGTTCGTCGAGCGCAAGAAAACCGAGCGGGCCAAGACGGTAATTGATGCTGGCAAGAATGACGCCGCGACTCGCAATCGCCATCCCGTCGTAGCTCGACTGATTGCCCCAGCCCCCAACCAGGCCGCCGCCGTGAATCCAGACCATGACCGGCAACCGCGCGTCTGACACCGTTGCGGGCGTCCAGACGTTCAGAAACAGACAATCCTCACTCATCGGTGGCACCCCGGTTCCCAGGTACGTGCCGACGGCCGAAGTCTGCGGGCAGATCGAGCCGAATCGAGTGGCGTCCCTGGTCCCCTCCCAGCTTGCAGGACGTGCAGGTGGCCGCCATCTCAGCTCGCCGACGGGCGGTGCCGCGAACGGCAGACCACGGTATGCCCTGGTGCCGTCCGCTAGTTGTTCGCCAGTGATCCGCCCGGTATCGATCGTGAGCGCGGTTGGATCGCTGTTTGCGCCAACTCCGGCATCTGGTTCTGTCTCCGGTGCTTTCGTGCACGCCGTGCAGAGGAGGGAAAATACGATCAGGCAGATGCTACTTTTGCGTGGCATGGTCGGGTGCGCTTATGAGTATAAGCGCAGTGTCGCAGATCCTTCGGGTACGTAGAAAGCCTTTGCGTGCCGAGGCATTGCACGTTCGCGTGAAAAGAGACAGGTTCGGTTTCGCGGCGTCGGCCGGCCGGTCGCGTGCGTAGCTCTCAAGAAGGGGTCAACTCGTTGTACCAGGCCGAGATCGCCTGACCGATCTCGTCAGGGGAGTTCTCCTGAATGTTGTGCAGTCCTTTAATGGTCACTTCGGACTGGTTCGGCCAACTGCGCGCGAGTGCCAGCCGCTCACCCGTCAAGAGGCCACCGGGCTCTGCATTGATCAGCAACTTCGGCATGTTCGTGGCGCCCAGCCACGCCGTGTAGGCCGAGATGATGTCACCCACATCAGCCGGTTCGCCATCCACCTGCTGTCGTGCCCAGGAAAGCAGCGGCCGGCGACCTTCTCCCGGTGTCAGGTAAGTGCGCCGGTACTCGGCGCACTCTTCCTCGGATAGTTCGCGAAGGGTGAAATGCGCGATTGAGGTCTCAACCACTGAACTGGTCGCGTCCATCATCATCATGGCTTCGCCCTTCGCCCTTCGCGCCTATAAAGTCGAGCACGTACTGGCGCCTCGATGGCGGCATTTCGGTGGTCGACTGGCCCATGACGATCGACTCCATGTGGACAATGCCGCGCGTTGCCTCCGGGTGACGCTTGCCCCAGTCCTGAGCGACCAGCGTCACGTTGCCCGTCACACCCAACTGCAGCAGCAGCTCATCGAGATACTCGCGATGTTCGACGAAGGTGTACCGATCTGGCCCGCTGCCGGCGAGTTTGTCTGAATCGCCTATGCCGATGAGATCGGGCGCAATCACCCGCGCCTGGCCTGCCAGATGCGGCATGATGTTGCGCCAGATATACGACGATGTCGGATTGCCATGCAGGAACACGATCGGGTCGCCCCGACCAGCCTCGACATAGGCCATGTTCAGTCCGCGTACATGCGCGCACCTGCGCTGATACCGTGGATCTGCAGAGAGCATGGCCTGTCGCCGCTCAGCTGCGCCGATTGAGGCCGGCAAGCTCCGCCATGAAGCGAACCGCCTCCTCCTGCTGGGTGCCGACAGTCAAGCCACTGAAGCCCGCGTCGACCCAGTCACGATAGCGCTTGCGGATACGGTCTTTCGGCCCCAGCAGCGCCGCCTCGTCGATGAACTCGTCAGGCACAGCGGCCGCTGCTTCGTCCTTACGCTTGGCGAGGTACAGTTCCTGAATGCGCTCGGCTGCATCGCCAAAGCCACGTTCGATCATCATGTTCTTGTGAAAATTGAGGCTCTGGTGGCCCATGCCGCCGACATACAGGGCCGTACCGGGCTTGGCCGCGTCAATAGCACCGCGCACGTCATCCGTGATCAGCACCTGAACGCCCGACTGTATTTCAATATCGTCGAGTGTCTTGCCGGCCTTCGCGGCGCCCTCGGCCAGCCACGGCTTCGCCTTGTCGATGTACTCGGGCGTCATCCGCAGCGGCAGCCAGCCATCGGCGATCTGCCCTGTCAGGCGCACCATGGTCTCGGTACCGGTACCCAGCCATATGGGGATATTGGGATTCATGTGCAGAATGGACTTCAGCGGCTTGCCGATGCCAAGCGAGCCCTCACCGGAAAATGGCAGCGTGATCTCACGTCCCTCATGCTCGACGATCTCTCTATTCAGTACCTTGCGGATGATCGACACATAGTCTTTCGTTCGGTAGTAGGGCTTGCCCCACGGCTGACCAAACCAGCCCTCAACGATTTGCGGCCCGGACATGCCGATGCCAATGATGACCCGATCGCCGCCCGCGAGGGCGTCGATGGTTGCTGCCTGCATGGCGCACATGGTCGGCGGCCGACCGGCGAGCTGCTGAATGGCCGTGCCGAGGCGTATGTGCTCGGTCTTCGCTGCAATATAGGCAAGCGGTGACCAGGCATCTGAACCGTAGACCTCCGCCGACCACACTGAGTCGTAACCGAGGCGCTCCGCGAGCTGAATCCGCTCAATCGGAATGTCCATATGCTGGCCGCTGTAGCCAATGCCAATACCCAGTTTCATGCAACTACCTTGTCAGAGTTTCCGAGGCCGACAGACTGCCCCAGCTAGCCGCATGAGGGCAACTGCCGGTCTGCATGAAATCAAGGGAAGGCGTCGAAGGCCTGCCCGCGAGAACTCGCAAGATCAGGGTATCGGTCAATCAGAAGATCAACCCATCATCGACGGTGATCATCTGACCCGTTACGTAACTTGCAGCGTCTGACGCCAGGAACAGCACCACGGTACACAGCGTTCGCGTGCACCCATTCCATCGCCGGATGATGAGCCGCAGTCCTTCAAGGACAGCATTCTCTGTGCACCGCCAGGGACAGCGATTATCCGTGACGTTCGTTGCTGGCACGGTGGTACGGCCAACAATTCGGACGAGGTGCGCATCATGACCACCGTGGGGGATTTTGCGCTGTGATACAGCAATACCAACGCGGGAACGCTGCCGCGGGAACGCTATCTGGAACTCAACGACCGCGGCAAGCAACTGTGTCGCTGTATCGTCGAGCATGAACATGCGCCATTCGAAGTTCCACCCCTTCGGTGACCTGATCCCAGGCGGCTCCTCGCGCCAAAGTGGTCAGCTTGCCGATGGGTCGTGAAATCCAAGGGCACGATACATCTTAAAGCCCGCCATCTGCTTCACCTCCGGTGAAAGTTCGGCAAGTCGTTCAGCCGGTATGTTCAGATATTGGTTTTCCTCCTGGCGTACCCAACCCACTGAATAGGTCAGGATCACGCCATATCGCCGGTCTCCTGCTGTATTAGCCCCTGCACCATGCAGTAGACCACCCAGCCAGTAGAGCACCGAACCGGCTGGCATCTCTGCCTGGACGATCTCTTCTTTCGCCGCCACTCGGTCTTCTGTCCATCTGTGGCTTCCGGGGACAAGCAATGTCCCTCCGTTATCCGACCGGAAATCGGTAATGGCCCACATGCTCGCCACGATCAGGTTAGGGCGTGGGAGCGGGAAGAAGGTAAAACTGTCTTCCTCCCGGTGTAGTACCTGCGTGCGCGCACCTGGGCCAACTTCCAATGCAGCAGAAACATGTAGCTGGTAGCCGAATTCGCCGCTGGGTAGCAGAAAGCGCTCACAGACTTCCCGCGACATCGGATGTGCGATGAGGTGGTCGGTCACGGAGGCAGATCGCGTCACCAGCGCGGTGACACGCCGTGTTTGGCCCGGGTAGAACTCCTCTGGATCGTCGTCTTCGATCACTCGGGCTGCCGCCATGTGTGGTGCAAGCTCCTCGGTCATCGACTGTCGCAATCCCGTATCCATGAGGCCCGTCACCACCACGCAACCGCAATCTTCAAGCGCGGCTGTGATT
>Ga0114999_10009555_pt1 | contig 10610 bp, 8 predicted proteins | sample ArcticOcean_MG_C_3_FD_89820 | JGI IMG/M metagenome (GOLD analysis project Ga0114999, IMG submission 89820) | Marine microbial communities from western Arctic Ocean - ArcticOcean_MG_CB8_126 | ecosystem: Environmental > Aquatic > Marine > Oceanic | place: Arctic Ocean: Canada Basin | collected... | reverse complement strand
TCTCCTCTGCATTTTTTTCCGAAAGAAGGGCGATTGGGAGATACCATACCGTTTTATTGGCAAGGTGAATACCATGTTTTCTACTTACTCTGGGACTTTGTACATTTTCCCGGATTGTAATCCGGTGATCAATATTTTGTGACTTGTGGTATAGCCATCAATCAGACCATGTTCAACGGCTGTAACCGTCTTCACCCGACTGCCCCACTGTGGAAACGTCTGGAAATCATCGCCCGTCCCATATTCGACCCGTGAGACAGATGCCTTATTGGTAAACCACACAATCATCACAGAGTTTTCCGTCAATTGCTGGAGATATGGACCGTGGGCGATGGCGAGACGCTCTTGTCCGTGGACGGGCCCCCCGAACCCCAACACGAATAAAGTAAGTATGATGTGGACAGGCAGTTGTCGATTGATCTTCATAACAGCTCTCCTTTTAATTGTATGGTTTCAATCAGTTCCAGGACATCGGCCGGTACGTCTCCAAAACGAGGGCTCACCAGTCTGTGAGACGTTCAATCGCTTTTGCTATTTCTCCATCATCAGCCTCCTAATGATCTGGAAGCAGTTTACGGCGATGGAAGTAATTCCAAAGTCATCACAATTGGCCGATGGTCGGACGCAACCTGTTCGTCCAACACTTCTACTGTGAAGATATGCCAACGATTGATTGGTCTCGGCAAAATGTAGTCTATTTGCCTGGTAGGATTCGCTGCGCCAATAGTAGGTAATGGTCGACCAAGATTCTCGTAAACCCAACCGTTTTTCTTTAGCGCCTGGAGCGGTGCGCTCTCAGGTATCTCATTCAGATCACCGGTAAGTATTGCCGGTTGGTATGGATTGGTTTCAAAGAATCCTTTCTCAATAACCTCAACAGACCCTAAACGCGCAAAATGTGAACCAAGAGTTTTAAGCCAATCGAAATGTGTATTTATAAATCGGATAGATGTCTCTGGACCGAAAATTTTGGATAGATCTACGTCTACACCCATAACTTCATAGCGGCTCTCACTGGCACTCGGTACAGATAAATTGTCAACCCAATCAAATGGATGTGCAGACAGAATAGCATCACCATAGCCATCCATCCGACCCAAGGACTGACCAAAGACAGCAGTCATACCGGTTAGGTTTCCCAGTTCCGTTGCCATAGTAGAATCAGATATTTCTTGCAGACCGACAATATCAGGAGATACAGATAGAATCACGTTAGCAATTCGATTCAAATCGTATTTCCCATCAATACCTTTACCATAGTGAATATTGTAACTCAGGACTGTAATAGACGTGGATGATTTTGAGGCGCTCATATCTCTTGGTTATCCCCTGCATGCTGGTTAATAGACCTGTGGGTATTAGAAGTTGAAAAACAACCTTCTACATGGTGCGATTCATTTTTACAAATGATATATAACACCTCGCAATACTGTTCCAATCCAATAACAGGCTTGCGGTACCTGGTCAGATCATGAGTCGGTGTAACTCTTCTGCGACAATTTCAATACCTCGTTGTAAAATATCGGGTTCCAGATACGCATATCCGATTCGAAACCCATTAAGGTGAGGGGGTTCTAAAAAAGCATCGTATGTGAGGTCGATCTGCACGCCCCTTTTTTCCAGCTTTTTCTGTAGAATATTGAGATCGATTCGTTTAGGTACCTCAACCCAGAGCTGTGATCCACCACCTGGAGTAGTCCAGCGTGTACCGGCAGGCATTGTTTGTCGCAGCACATTAAGACAATTCTGGTATCGGCGATCTAGCTCACCCTGCAACTGTTTGAGATGGACGTCGTAATAGCCGCGATCCAAAAATTCAAAAAGAGCCGCTTCAATAACCGCAGGCATGCCCATACTCGAAATGGACTTAATCCGGACCAATGTCGGTGTGACGTCTCGGTTTCCAACAAGATATCCTACCCTTAAGGACGGTAACAATTTGATAGAAAATGAATTTATATAGAGGACGCCAGGACCTCCCTGGGCTCGTAATGAGGGGCGAAAATCGGAAAAGGAGAGTATATCCGAACCCCAATCGTCTTCTAAGATTCCAAATTCGTATTGATGTGACCATTCCAGAATGTGCTGCAACTCATTGGTTGTATATGAATATCCCGTTGGATTATGAAAATTCGGTGTCAGGTACAGTAAACCTGGTCGAGTATTAGCGATACGTTGTTGCCAATCATCGAGGTTAAGGCCTTTAAATGGATCAACAGGCAATGCTATCGTTTTTTTTCGGTTCAGCTCGATAAGCCATTTTCCGCGAATATAAGCAGGATTCTCCATGGCAACAACCTGGGAGGTTATACCTCGTGATACCAGGTCAACAGCCTGTTGCGACCCCAGAGTGATAATGATATCCTCTGCATCTGCCGTGATACCACGATGGTTCAGACGTTCTGCCAATTTTTGACGTAACGGGAGAAAACCCTGGGCATCATAGAGTGTCCGGAGATGCTGTTGCTGTGATGCAGAACGTAAACAGGCAGCCAAACGTTCTTTAGGCAACAAGGCCGGATCTACGAAAACGGAACTCAATGATATATTGAGCCGTGAGTGCTTGGCGTCACGTGATTGAGTTGGCCAGGATTCTGAATTTATTAGGGTGGGAGAGGGTACATCGCGAATCTTTTTAACTGAAACTCGTTCCTGGGGAGGCGCGACAAAAAGCCCCACACGGGGATGATTTTCCAGCAGCCCTTGTGCGATTAGTTCCGTATATGCCCGATGTACAACATTTCTCGAAATACCTAATTGATGGGCCAAAATGCGAACCGGAGGAAGCCGACTACCGATTGGAAAGTTATAAGTATGAATCTGTTGCCGAATAACATCTATGATTTGGTCCATAGACATTGACCGACCGGCGGTCTCATCGGAGAAGTGAAATTGTAAGTAAGGTTGACGCGCCATAACTTTTAGCTGCTCATAACAATACGCCAGAAAACTGGCAGATTACAAAAAGAGGTAGTCATATGGGGTTTATGTATGGCGTTCTGATCTGACAAGTACTGATTCCAGTTTCGCACGGTAATGGGTCAAATCAGGAACCGCAAGGTCCGGTATCTTCGCCCGGTCGTCCCATTGGCGAAGACGAACCGCTTCCCGATAGTAGGGATTCCGCTCAAACGCCAGGACCTCTTCATCGGTAAACGGACCGCCCTGAAGTTCAAGGCTCTTCACCGATGCCGGCGACAGTTGTGCTATATAATCCGTTTCAGTGATACACAGATATCGTTTGGCCGCTACATGGAGCTTCATGGGTTCCGTGACGCTAGGTACAGCATACGGGGCAAGCCAGTTTTCGCCCGCAATTTCGTGCCGCCCATCTTGGCTATGATCCGCGATATCTTGGGGCAAGCCATGCAACAGATGGCCGATATCATGCAAAAGCGCAGCAACGACCATGGTATCCGAGGCGCCTTCCTCTTCTGCTATATAGGCGGCCTGCAGGGCGTGTTCCTGCTGAGAGACCTGTTCGTCCAGATAAGCGGTCTCTCCCTTAGTATTAAATAGCTCGATGATGGTATCTACAATAGTCATGAAATACCTCGTAGAAGAAACGTATCAAAAAAATCATAAACGGAAATCCTATCGCATTTTAAATGGTTGATTATATATATGCATGGAAATTTCATATAGACAAGGGACAGACAGAAAATAAAGATGAGACAGCAGAAAACCCGGCGGGAGATTTCTTGTCATTCCATCATCATATTACCTCTTTAACGGCTGATTGGTCACCGATCAGTTCTACATGGATATTTCGTGTTAGATGAGAAAAAATGGGGTTAAATATCTGCTAACCACATATCTACAAAATCGATTGGGAATCTGATCTTGATGTAACAAAGTTTTAATCGACGAAATCGCACCATATAGTAAGCTATACAGTGCTAAAGTACCCACATTGCTCAAAGTAGGCACTTTGCACGCCTCTAATCCCACGCTAATTAATCCATAAATTATAACCGGAGTATTTATACGCCTTCTTTCCGGTAAAAGGGGAATTAGGAAAATGAAATCTGCCGGGGTAGCTGTCAATTTACCCCGGCTTTCACCGAAATATATTTAATTTGGATCAGGAAAAATTCAAGAGGCTAGCGTTGTAAACGTCGTGACACCAACGTGACATTTCCATGCATAAAAACGTCTGGACTGATATAAAAGGTACAAAACTCCACATGAAATACTCAGTGAGTTAACTGTTTGGAAGGCAAAGTGTTATAGGTATAAATACAATGCTGTCAACCAGTTCCTGAAAGGTACGTCATTTGATTCGGGCGCAGGAGGTCGGGCGTTCGAATCTCCTCACCCAGACTTAGAAAACATAAACGGGTAGAAGAACTTACCTATCTTTAAGTTCTTCTACCCGTTTATTCGTGCTCGTGACACTTCTCAGAGCGTCTTTTCAAGCAAATAATATTCAGTCTTGCTTGTTATATAGCGTAGAGAAAACTAGAGGTGACAGTTGCCTGTGAATACCAACGACGGCTGCAACACGTTCAAGATCTACTCGACAAAGCCTTGTGGTTTTACTTTCAGACTTCAAAATCTGAATGCTTTCAACCCTTTTGCGTGATCTATCTTCGCAACCATATTAGGGCGTGGCACTTCGACGGATCACTTGACCTGGATGATCGCCTGTAGGTTTGCCGTCGGTATAAACAAGCGCCCCATTTACCCAGACCTTCTCGATGCCAATGGATGCAAGCTGGGGTTCTTCAAAAGTAGCACGATCTGAAACTTGTTCGGGATCAAACAGGACCAGGTCGGCATAGGTCCCTTCGCGAATCACACCCCGATCCGATATCCCCATGTGCGCCGCTGCCAGTCCCGACATTTTATAGATGGCTTCTTCCATTGAAAAACGCTGCTCTTCCCGGACATACCGTTTCAGAATTCTGGTAAATGTCCCAAAACCACGGGGGTGTCCTCCTGCCAATCCACCATCTGAGCAGATATTCGTGTGCGACCAGGCCATAAGCTCCGCCACATCCGCAGGATCCATACTCCGTGCGATGATGCTTTCATCAACCGAAGTACCTGTTTCTACTTCAATTTTCTCGACTTCGGCAATGAGGTCCATATAGGTCGTGACCGGATCCGTGTCCCGCATGGCCGCAATCTCGGTGATTGTTTTTCCAACATAATCTGGATTCGGCTCATATCGGGAGAGAATAATACCATCTGGTGGGGCAATTTCTTCGAGGGCAAATGTGGCCGTTGCACGGTTTGTAAAATCCCTCTCAGGAAACAAAACCGTCATCGTTGCCTGCCAGTAAATATAAGGATACACATCCGCGGTAATTTGAGTCCCGGCATCGCGCGCCTGGTTCAAGCGATCAAGAAGACGTGTGGTCTGCCCCAGAAAAGATCTCATGGCCAGCTTGAGATGGGATATTTGTACCGGCATCCCGGTAGCCTCGCCAATTTGGATGACCTCTTCAATCGCCGCCCAGAATTCACGGTCTTCACTGCGGATATGACTGCTGTACCGGCCACCGAGGTCGGCGGTCTCCTGTGCTAAGGCAAGGACTTCAGACGGCTCAGAGTAAATGCCTGGATCATACTCTAATCCCGAGGATAAACCGAAGGCCCCCGTCGCCATTTCCTGCCGCACAAGCTGCTTCATAGCATCGATCTCAACATCGGTGGCCGGTCTCTGGTAATCTTCTTCCATGACCTGACGACGAAGGGTGTTGTGCCCCACATAGGAGGCGACGTTGATCGCCACTGAATTAACATTTAGACTATCAAAGAAGGCGCCCAACGGAAACTGAGAGTCTCCGTCTTTACCTACCACCACGGTTGTAATGCCCTGACTCACAGCCCCTAAAGCCTCAGGTAGTTCAAACAAATGAGAATCATGATGGCTGTGGGTATCTATAAAACCGGGGGCAAGAACCAGGCCGGTTGCATCTATGACCGTTTCGTCAGAGGTCGCGGTAAGATCCCCTACAGCGATGATCCGCTCTCCTTCAATACGCACCGAGGTCAGGCGTGTCGGTGATCCAGTGCCATCTACTACCTGTGCGTTTGTTATCAGGAATTTGGGACTGGCTTCCTCATCCTGGCTACATCCAGAGACTATAAAACTATTGATCATGAGAATAATGAATAACACAGAATTTCGGACATAGAAAACCATTAAACCTCCAGGATATCGTTACTTTGATTTAGCAGGTTGATGAAGTGCTGAGATTCAAAAAAACTTTTTTTACGAAAGTAGAGGTCATAGCCGTTAAAAGGCTGGAATAATTCAGCTTGAATCGAACATGGTCGCCGACTTTTATTGATGTTCGCGTTGAATCCAAAATGACGTGATCACTGCTGGATCCCAAAATATCAAAGTCGCCTATAGGGGTCAGCCCACTCACGTCCACATCTTGCCGTCCCATGCCAACAATGGTTCGGCATATATTTCCCTTATCAATAAATGTATCCCGTTGCCCAAAGGCATTTTCACCTCGTTCGCCAACAGGTAGAGAGGGCTTTATTTTAGATTCGATGACCTCACTTATGAGCGTGATCGAATCTAAGTGAAGGCCCTCAATAGGTGTTCGGTGTAGGGTCTCAATTCCCAGGAAAATGGCCTCTCCCAACCTCAGATTGTTAATCCGACCAACATCTCTGGTTTTTGAAAGCCAATCAAAATTGGCCGAATTGCCACCCGATACCATCCCCAAATGAATGTTGAATTTTGATTCCATGTCCGTAGTGAGCATAGAGAGGGCCTGCATGTTCTTCGTGTCTGGCTTCACACCCCCAAAACAAGCCAGATTGGTGCCCAGTCCGATGAGCTTGATCCCTTCAAGATTTATCACATGGCCGATCAGATCGGCTACGTGACGCTTCAGGACCCCTTCTCTAAGATCTCCCATTTCAACCATCAACACGATCTGGTGGGTCAGCTTTTGCCCTACAGCGGCGCGTGACAAGGCTTTGATTACAGACAGTTCCGTGTTAAAACTAATGTGCGTACTGGCAACGACCTCCGCGGCTTGGCTTTTGAAGGGAGACCGAATCAGCACAAAACACGCATCTATGCCACTTTCTTTCATCCTATTTATATTTTCAAGCCTCGAGTCTCCGATCATTCGGATGCTCGCAGAAATCAACGCCCTGGCGACTTGCGGTTCGCCAAGCATCACCTTGGTTACGCCCATCACACCAATCCCTCTCACAGATAAGCGTTCGGTCAGCATCTTAGCATTCTCATGTATCTTTGCGAGATCTAATTCAATGCGGGGTGTTTTCATTTAGTTTACGCCAACAGGTTCTATGTGTGGCGTTGGGGTATTCTGAAAGGGGGCACTGCCGGTACTTAGGTTTGGAAACACATCCAGGATTTTCTGGGTCAAATCGTCACAGCCGTTTTTTAGTACATCAGACGCGGGAATGTTAAACTGTTTTTGATAGGCCTTCGCAGTCCTCTCGACTTCAACATCTGACATATTTTCGTGATTGAGCGTAATGGCAATGACCGGCGCCTGAGCGAACGCCTCAAGTAGCCGGATCTCGCTTTCAATAGATGGCATTTTGATATCCGGATAATCGCTCAGCGTTTTCCTTTTCGGCGGATGTTGCACAACAATAGCATCAGGCTGGCTACCGCGAATGATAAAACAAGAACTCAAATAGGCCGGATGGCTCAAAGACCCCTGTCCCTCGATCACCATGATATCGGGATGTTCGCCTTCCCAGGCCTCATAGACCGCGCTCTCCATCTCACCTGAGATAAATTGCTCGGGAATGGAATCGAGCGCCGAGCCGTACCGAGCGCCCTGGATCATTCCAGTTTGACCGGTCGCGATCATGATGGCTTTTAGTCCCATTTTTTTAAGTGCGCTGGTTAAAAGGACTGACGTTGTCCGTTTGCCCGTAGCACTGTCCGTTCCTAAGACCGCAATCTTTGGGCAGGTGACCTTACCGATATTATTTTTAAAAACACTAAGGTCAGATGCTTTATGTTTCCGAACATCAATGAGCTCAACGCCACAGGCTTTGGCCTTTTCCAAGAATTCGTCATCATCCGTCAAAAACTCGTGCAGTCCGTTGATGATGGTCAGCCCCTTTTCCATGGCGTAAAACAGGACATCTCGATCATTCTTTGATAGCCGTCCGGATAAGGGTGCCATACCATAAATGAACGTGGTAACGATTCTGTTTTTACCTTCCAGGGCTGATAAAACGTCCTTGTAGATTGGAATGCCATTTGAACATTCATCCAGAACATCGCCGGCATCACGTCCAGCCATTGTGCTGTCGACAACACCGGCAATTCGATATTTATCAGAATGCCGTACAAGTCCGTTGGCCGTTTTACCATCTATTCTTCCAAATTGACCTTCGCAATAAACAATCGAGGGTATTTTATTCTGTGACATCTTTAACTCCATATCAGATTTCTATAAAAAAACTCAGTTTACTTATGCTCCACTTGCAATGGTAAAGGACACCCGACAACACGCGTCAGAGGCTGTTATCGTCCGATGTTTTTCAGATATTTCAAAAACGCGCTGTTCGTGTTCAGCATTAATGTTGTATTGCTGTTATTCATTCAGAGTCTCGGTTAAAAGCGCTGGCATAAATTTACGTTGCCTCTGCATCGGCTTGCCCTTTGATCTCCAGTGCCGTCCGGTAGGCGACCGACGTGATTCTCTGCAACTCTTTTTCTCTCTCTCCGTCGATTTTCGCCTTCCGCCCCTGCCCTTCTGAGCGAAACTTTTCAGCGATATGCTTACGCTCGGATATCATACGTTCGTAGACTTTCTGCCGGACCTCTTCGATATAATTTAAACGCTTAATCCACATATCCAGAAACTCTATGCCGTATTGCGGCATGGTTTCGGCCGCCTTCTCCAGAAATGATTTTGTAATCTGTTTGCATGCTTCGGACATTTATCATAATCGGTGACGAGCCTTATCTGATAGCTATACCTGTCTATGAGTATTTATTACCACCAAAAATAGAACAATTTTAGGAACATTGCAATATAAATGACTTTTGATCGGTATGGCCAACTGCCGCCGGATACCAATAAGGAATCACGCCAGCGTCTTGAGCAGTTGCTCCACCCGGTGGGCCGGATGCGAAGAAGGTCGAGGCGTAATTCAGGTGGGTGATGTTTGATTATTTGGAGGTGGAACAATCAGATTGAGCTGATAAATATAACCATATAGCCAACCATAGTTGCAATAAAAGCCTCCCTGTATAGTGCAGAACAGGTATCAGGATATCAAGTTCGTGAGGGATTGAGCACAGCCCACCTTGACGACATGATTTATTCATTGTAATTTGTAGATCATATTATAGAGAAGTTTCCACCTTAAAGAGCTGATGATTAAAGGGTTACACAGAGACGACACGTATCATTGGGCATACCCATCGCGCACGCCATCAACTGGGTGTCAAATACCGTGTGCACCGGCTGGCGCTGTTAGGTTCTGCTCCACGTGCTCCGTTTGTACCGGAAATCAGGGATATCGATATTCGGTTATATTCTCGTTACCGATTGCTGACTGGCCGGGCGAGAACAGCATATATTATTTACAATAAAATCAATAACTTTCCTTTGTATCTTTATCTGAGATAGACGGTTATCAAACAAGATGAACAAAGATTAAACCCCTTTGTCTACTTCGGGAGCAGGAGGTCGGGCATTCGATTCTCCCCACACTGACTATTGAGAGACAAGCCGTTACGTTGATTTACCGTAGCTCCTTTTTTATTTGGTCTCTCCAAACTATTTATATAATCTCATATGGAGTAAAACATGGTTATAGAGTGGAACGCGCACATGTTCAGTTCCGATACAGATCGCTACCCTTTTCATCCGAAAGCGAATTATCGGCCCGATGCATCGAGGTTGTCATCGGATCCTCTGGCTGATTACATGGCCCAGCTGGACGCAGCGGGGATTGACCGGGCGGTTCTGGTGCACCCGGAGCCCTACGGGGATGACCACCGGCTCGTTCTCGATTGCCTGGCCCGGGATCGTAACCGGTTCCGCATAACCAGTTTGTTCTACCCGCGTGACCCGGATGCACCTGAGAAGCTCAACGACCTGGCTGAAGCGGAGCCAGGCCTGGTATCTACCCGATTTCACGCCTACCACGCTTCTTCCCTTAAACTTGAGGGCTTTGAATCCGGAAAAGAACATCAGTATCTCGATCGTTTCACCGATGCCAACGTGGTAGCCCTCTGGGAAATGGCCGAGTTACATCACCTTATTGTGGAACTCCATATCGGCCCGAGTTTCGCCCGTGAGGTAGGCACAGTAATCGCAGATCATCCTGAGACCATCGTTCTAATCGATCATTTGGCGGAACCTCAGGAGGGCACCGGTCCTGAATTTGCCGATATCCTGGACCTTGCCAGATTCGACAATGTTTATATGAAATTGTCAGGCGTCGGCCACTTCTCAAACGACGCCCCACTATTTGAAGAGGCTAAGCCATTCACCAAATGGGAGATTTATGCCTTCGGGCCGGATCGGATGGTCTGGGGTGGGGTCACACCGAAGATCGTAGATATTCATATGGCGAATTATTCCGAGGAAGATCGTTCAAAGGTGAAAGGATTAAATTTAAAGAGATTGTTG
>Ga0114999_10009553_pt1 | contig 10613 bp, 7 predicted proteins | sample ArcticOcean_MG_C_3_FD_89820 | JGI IMG/M metagenome (GOLD analysis project Ga0114999, IMG submission 89820) | Marine microbial communities from western Arctic Ocean - ArcticOcean_MG_CB8_126 | ecosystem: Environmental > Aquatic > Marine > Oceanic | place: Arctic Ocean: Canada Basin | collected... | reverse complement strand
GGCCGAGATCTCCTTGCCGATTTGCCAGCCGATGCGGAGCTGATCGTTGAGGGGGATGACGCGGCTTTCGTGCTTGATTATTTGCAGCGCATTGAAAAGGTGCGGCCGGACGTCTCGCTATACAATCGCGTGGGGCGCGGCATGGATTTGCTCGATTGGGATGAACACGATTTGCCACCTCGGGAGCAGGGTAGGTTGCGCAAAAGGCGCGAAGGCGAATTGGCCCGCAGCGGCCGGCCGCTTTTTTATCTCGTACCACGTAGGGCTCCGTTAGATGGTTGGGAATTTACCCCCAAGGGTTTGCTCTACCGTTTACAGCCTGTCTCTACCAACCCGGCGACCGGCCAAGTGCAGATCGAGATGGCCAACGCTATGGTCGAGGGGCTATTTCGCGATGCTTGGGTGCGGAAAATTCAAAGCAATTACTGGTTTATGGCCGGTGAGAATCTGATGAGAGCTGGCGATGCGACCGGTGCAATCGCGGCGTACCAACAAGCTGCCAGCGTGGCCTATGACTCGCGGACTACTCGTTTTAATGTCGCGCTTAAATTTTATAAAAATAATAAATTAGAAGATGCCATGCTCCATGCCCAGGCAGCGGCGGAAATAGATCCTTGGAAGGCAGACCCCTATCAGTTAATGGCTCATATACGGCGCAAGCAGGGCCGAAATGGTGAGGTTCGAGAGCTGCTCAAAAAAGCAGGTGAATTGCGATAAGTGCCTTGACTTTCGTCAAAGCTCTATTTTTCTTTTGCTGCGAGACGGGAAGGAATAAAATTATGGAAAAATGGGATCGCATACTACATGCAAGTAATGTCTTGATGGATCTCAAGGCCCAGCGCAATTTTGATGCTATCCGCGAGTTGGCGTCCGTGCTGACCGACGACGGGATTGTACCTGATCAGAAGCGTTTCCTCGCCGATCTAATTCAGCGAGAGCAACAAGCTTCCACCGGCATTGGCAAGGGGGTGGCTGTTCCTCACACACACGAGGACACGATCGATCGCCAATTGTTGGCCATTGGTATCTCGCAAGAGGGGGTCGATTTTGCATCGCCCGATGGAGCGCCCGTGCACATCGTCGCGCTATTGGCCACTCCGCGCAAACATCAAAAGCTGCATATGGAACTCTTGGCTGCGCTTTCGCGATTACTGCAACACGAGGATGTGCGGGAGAGTCTGATAAACGCGGCGGATTCAGCAGAAGTCGTAGAAATCTTCACGCAAAAGCGCCAACTCGGCTAAGTTTAGCCAGGGGCGATGGGCGGGCAGGCAGGGGCCGATAAGGCTGCTGACTTTTTTTATTATCCGCAGCCTACGCGCTGGCTAACCCTGCCGGTTCGCGGGGTGTGCGCACCCACTCCCTATGTCTTTTGCAATGAACCCTTGACTATAAAATGAATATGGTCCCCGAATTCAACCGGGCAATCAATAGCTCGTTGAACGAGAAATACACCTATTTTCTCGCCGGCCCCTTGGTCGCCGGGCAACGGCAGGCCTTGATTGTGCGTTTGCGCGTCTTGCTCGAAGCGGGAGTGCCCGGTTATGCGATCTTGGTGCTGTTGCCGGATCGGGCGACGGCTCGCCGTTTTCGTCAACAGGTCGACGAGTTAGATCTCGGGCCTTATGGGGCGGTCGATTTACAGACCTATTATGGACTGGCGAGCCGACTGATCCGCCTGTTCTGGCCATTGGTCGCAGGCAGCGCTGGCTTTGCTGCGCCGGAGCGTCCTCCAGTTTTCCTCAATTACGAGACAGCCCAGTACCTCATGGGCCAGTTAAGCGAACCATTGTTGGCCCAGGGGTATTTTGAAGGGCTGTCGATGAGGCCGCAGCGAATTATTTCCCAATTGCTCGATAATTTGAACAAAGCGGCTGTTGCGGGTTTTGCATTGGGCGAAGTCGCGCCCAGGCTAGCTCAGGCCTGGACAGGTGAAGCAAGCCGTTTGCGTTTATACGAACATGTGCAAATCTGTATTGATCTATATCGCGGCCATTGTCTACAGCACGGTCTGCTCGACGCCTCGTTGGTCTTTGAGGTCTTTAATCGGCACCTAGTCGCCAAGGATGAATTCTGGCGTTATTTCACTGAACGATTTCGCCATCTTTTGGTCGACTCGAGCGAGGAAATGGTTCCGGTTGCACACGATCTGGTTCGTCGATTGTTACACCAATCCGATTCGGCGTTGTTGACAGGAGATGTGCAGGCGGGTTTTAGAATTTTCCTCGGCGTCGATGCTCCGGGTGCCGCTGAGTTGCATGCGGAGTGTCAAGAATCGATAGTGGTCGAACCGGCGAATTGTGCCGATCCGCACCTCACCGCTTTTGCCGGTCGCATTGGCGAAAAACTCGGACAGGGCCGCACCGTGGAAAGCGCTGGGTCGCCCCGACTGGCGGTCGTCGATTTGGTGCAGACCCGTTATCGATCGCAAATGATTGAGTCTGTAGCTCGGCAAATAATCGAGTTGATAAATAAAGGTGTCGCGCCGGGTGAAATCGCCATTGTCGCGCCGCATGCCGATGGGGTGTTGCGCTTTCTCTTGGCGGAGACCTTTCGCGCCGCCGATATTCCTTTCGCGGTGATCCGGCGCTATGAAACTCTGCGCGAAGAGCCGGTAGTGCGGGCCTGTTTGACTTTGGCGATACTCGCTCACCCCGAATGGGGACAAAGTCTGTCGGTCTTTGATCTTGCAGAAGCCTTGGAACGAGCGCTCAAGCCACTCGATCCGCTACGCGCCGAACTTGTCGCCCGCCATCTCTATGATTTGCGTTCAGGGCAGCTCAAAAATGCCAGTGAATTGAAGGCCAAGATGCGCGAGCGGATCGGTTTTGCCGCCGTCGAGCGATATGAAATATTGCGCGAGTGGCTCGAATCCTATCGGGCGGAAGAGCCCGGGGCCTTTGACTATTTTTTACGCCGACTATTTGGTGAAATCCTCTCGAACTGCGAACTGGAACCGGAGGACGCGCAAGTTTATAGTAAGCTTATCGCCTCGGCTTCTTCATTTCGCCAGGCGGCCCCAGCGATGGACCTCAAGGGCACAGACATTGGCAAGCGCTATGTCGAAATGGTGCTCGCCGGAGTGGTCGCCGCGCAATACCTGACCGATGTCGACCTCGAGGAGGCGCCGGAGTCGATCGCCTTGGTCGCACCGGTTTATACCTACCTGCTCTCCGGACATGTGGCCCGCTATCAATTCTGGCTGGATATCGGTTCGATGAGTTGGTGGGACCCGTTGCACCAACCACTGACCAACCACTATGTGCTAGCACGTCGCTGGAATCAGGATGAACGTTGGACGGATGCGGTTGATTTTTCGATTCGCAACCAAAACCTATATCGCCTGGTGCGGGGACTGTGTCTGCGATGTCGAGGCGGTATCTATCTTTGCGCCAGTGACTCTGAGGGGCGGGGCGAAGTGCAGGATGGTCCATTGATGATGGCCGTGCAACAGGTATTGCAGGAGCGTGCGTGAACCAATTCCAACCGCGCGAAGGTCAGCGTCAAATTCTTGACTATCAAGGCGGAAAGATGGGCGTATCGGCCGTGCCGGGCAGTGGTAAGACGGCGACAATTGTCGCTCTGGCGACCCGCTTGATTGCGGAAGGGCGCACCGAGGGCGGCCAGGTGCTGATCGTCACCTACCAGAATGCCGCCGTCGACAATATTCGCTCGCGAATCCGCCAGCGATTAGAAGAGATGGACCTGTTGCAAATCGGCTATGATGTCCGCACGTTGCACAGCCTGTCTTATGGCATCGTCCAGGCCAATTCGGGCTTGGCCGGCACTACGGCTGAATTCGCGGTATTGGACGAGCGTTCCAGTGGGGATTTGCTCGACAAAGCGGTGCGTATCTGGAACGCGGAAAATAAGGGTATTTGGGGGCGTCTTGGGCCGGGTGATTATATAGATGAGCGGTGGGAACGAGAATGGCGCGATATAGCACGCAAGGTGGCCAAGACCGTTATTACCAGCGCTAAGAATCGCCGGTTGCGGGCGGAAGATTTATTGGCGAGGATCGGCGAGGGCGGCGGCGACGAACTCAATCAATTTTTGCGGATCGGTGCCGGGATATACCAACTCTACCAACAGCAGATAGAGACGATCGGCGGTCTTGATTTTGATGATTTGGTGTGGAGAGCAGCCGAACTGTTAGACCAGTACCCTGACCTGTGTGCTCGCTACCGACAGCGTTGGCCGGTGGTACTAGAGGACGAAGCACAGGACAGCGTGCCGCTGCAAGAAGAGTTGCTCTCCCTCCTGGCGGGCCCCGAGGGCAACTGGATCCGGGTCGGCGATCCGAATCAGGCCATTATGAGCACATTTACTGCCGCGGACCCGCGTTATCTTAGGCGATTTCTCGAACGCGACGATGTCGAGGCGCAGGAGATGGCCATTTCCGGTCGCTGTGCACCGATGATTATCGATCTGGCCAATTTTCTCGTCGAATGGGTTTCGGTCGAACACCCACTCGAAGAAGTCCGCGAAAGGGCGTTCCGCCAACAGCTTATACAGCCGACGGAGCGCGGTGACCCGCAGCAGAATCCGGACGACGCGGACAGCGCGATCGGCTTTCGGGAATACAATAACCGCCAAGAGGAATTTTCTAGTATAGCTCGCAGGTCCCATGCTTTCGTCGGCAAGTATCCCGATCTCACTGTGGCCATTTTGGTGTCGACCAATCGCATCGGTTATGAGATGGCCGAACATTTGCGCGAGGCCGGGGCCGATTTCGACGAAGTCTTGCAAAGCCCGCGATCGGCGCGGCAGGTTAGTGAGGCGTTGTGCCAAGTAGTTCAGTTTCTCGCCGAACCGCTGGGGCGTAATCACCTAGAAAAAGCCTATCGGGCCTTGCTCGGTTTCTGGCCCGGACCGACGGGCCCGGGAGAGGAAGAAACGGTCGCGACATTATTGCGCAGTTGTTATCGACCTGAGGCGCTGCTTTATCCGGCTGCAGGAACCAAGATGGAAGAGGCCTTGCCGCCGGTCGATAAAGTCGAAGTGCAGGACTTGGAGGCGATAGCCCATCTTTGTAGTTATTTGCGACGTTGGCTCAGGGCGGTGTCGTTGCCGGTGGACCAGTTGTTGATGACCGTCGCCCAGGATCTTTTGCAAGAGGGCGATTTGGCTATGGCGCAGAATTTAGCAACTTATTTACGCACTCGCGCCGATCAGAACATGGATTGGCGCTTGCCCGAATTGGCCCGTGAGTTAAGCCTCGCGGTCCAGGGCAAAGCCGGGGTATTGGCCGAAGAAGAGGATGTCTTCGCCCCGCGACCGGGGCGGATCTCTCTGACGACGATGCATAAGGCTAAGGGGATGGAGTGGGATTTGGTCTATGTCATGGGGGTTGGTGGCGATTGGTTTCCCCATGATCTCGATGCTCGATTCCTCGGCGAATACGAATTCCTCGGTGGCGATCCCTGCGAGGATGCGCGGGCAGAGTTGTTAGGGCTGACAGGCGAGATCGGTTCCGTGCGGTTGTCGGCGACGGATCTCGCCCATGTCGAGGTTATCGCTGAACGCTTGCGTTTACTCTATGTCGCCATCACTCGGGCGCGGCGTTATCTGGCGATTAGTTGGAGTCGCGAGATACCGAGGGCGACGCGCTCATTTGCCGTACCGGCCGCAGAGTCGTTCCGACAGTTGGAAGCCTATTACCAATTGCAACGTCGATGATAAACAAGGGATTCAAATTCAGCCAAAGCTAGCTAACGACCTTCAAGCAATGTCGGCGCCGGTTCTTACTGCGTTATTTGCAGCACATGCAATGGCCCGCCCCGTTGACCGATCATTTGAGCGAGTGGGAGCAAGCTATCCAGCGCGGCTTGTTTTTTCACCAGTTCATCCTGCAGGAGAGCTTGGGTTTGCATGTCGAGGCCGCGATACACAAGAGCGATGATCCGCTGCTGCGAACTTGGTGGGACAATTGGCGCAAGCAGGCTCCGGATATGCCGCGAGGAGAGCTTTTCAGTGAGACGATGCTCTCGGTACCCTTCGGCGAGCGCCGTCTGGTGGCGAAGCTCGACCGAGTGATTTTTGCAGAAGACGGTCGGGTATTGATATTCGATTGGAAAACAGGGCGACGCAAACCGAAGCAGGCCGAATATGTCGATAATTGGCAAACCCTTGTCTACCGCTTCGTGGTAGTCGAAGCTGGGGCTCTTTTAACCGGGGGGCACCCGGTGGATCCGGCTAATGTTTCGCTGATCTACTGGCACGCGCAATATCCTCAGGCAATACAGCCCATTATTTATTCGTCCGCAGAGCATGAGGCTGCACGAAATCGATTGACGCAGAAGATGGCCGAGATCGAGGGATTGCCAGATGAAGCGGCCTATGCAAAAACAGAAGATCTAACGGAGTGCCGCCGTTGCGAATATCATACGTATTGCGAGCGGGTTTCACCGCGAGGCGAAGACTGGGATATCGATGAGGACGAGCTGGATTGGGATCTATTGCCTGAGGCGGAGCTCTGACCGTGGAGTGGAAAGATACCGGGACCGCCCCCGCACCAGAACTTGCTGCGCGCTTGGGGGTCTCGGACTTGGTAGCCCAGCTGCTCTCTGCGCGTGGACTTGGCGATGAAACCGCAAGCAAAAATAGGTTGAATCCGCTAGCGGTCGAAGATTGGCCCTGGTCGGATGTTACGGGTTTAGACGAATTGCTGGCGGTTTTAGCTGAGGCGAAGGAGGTCGGGCAGGGGATTTTAGTGTGTGGAGGGCAGAGCGCAGGGGATCAAGTCGCCATGGCCCTCTGTGTTGGGGGGTTGCGGCAGTTTGGTTTTGCGGTGTCGTATTGTTTAGAGGGCCTGGCAAATTCAGTCGACATCACCGCGTTTGGTACCCAGTCTGATTCTAAATATTTGCAGTTGAAGTTAGGGCTTGGCGTAGAGGCGACAGGGGTGATTTCGCTTACTGATCCGAGTGCTCAGATAAGCGTGCGGATAAGCGCGGAGCCCGACGAAATCAAAGGGGACCATCCTTTGTGGCTGGCTGGCCGGGCGGGGCTCTGCTGGTGGCTGCTAAGAGCGCTGGCCCAAGTGCATAATGGCGGTGGGGAAACGCGCGAGTTTGCTGATCTTATCGCCTTGTCGTCGATTGTCGACGGCGCGGCGATGCTGGGATTGAATCGTTCGCTGACCCAGTGGGGGGGGGCGAAACTCATTTATCGTCCCAGGACTGGTCTCGCGGCTTTGATGCGGGCAGCCAAGCTCATGCCCCCGGTCCTAGTGTCAAATAAATATATCGATAGTTCGTTAGGTGCCCGATTGCGTGCGGCGGAACGAAGAGGGCTCGCGGCCACGTCAATCGATTTGCTATTGGCTGAAGAGGCCGGGCTGGCGGACGAATGGGCTGTGGATGTCGAAAACGGTTATCGGGAAGAACGCTTGGCGCAGCGGCAAGAAGAGATGGTGCCGGAGAGAGAGTCATTGGCGATCGAGGCTTATATTGGCCTGGCCCAAATGCGGCCGGCTTTGGGCCATGAGATCTCCCGGCTCGGACCTTTTGGCCGAGGAAACCCCGAGCCGCTGTTGGCGAGCCGCAGGGTTCGCTTGGTCAATGTAACGAGTACAGGGCTTTCGCGCCGTCATACTCGTTTGCTCGTTGAGGACGAGGGGGGCATAGCCTTTCTGGGCTGTGGCGGTACAAACAACCTGAGGAGGTGCCGGACGCTTGGGGAGATATCGCGTTCAATCTGCGGCTGGATTATTATCGCGGCAGCGAAAATGTGCAGTTGGAGATTGTTGCTTTCAGGCTTTTGGTGGCGGAAGAAGATACCGAATTAAAGCCGGAACTGCCTTTCAGTGTAGAGGATAAGCGCACTGCCGGCGATCGTATGGGCGAACTCGCGAAATTGTTAGCGAGAGACGCGAGACTACAGATCTGGGCGGAAGCAGGTGCGTTTCCTGTGGCCGCGATAGCACGCGATAAGCTGCAGCGGGGGAAGATGTTGGTCCTCTGGACGGCTCCTCCGGGGCCAAGTATTCTGCGGGAAGCACTTGAACGAGTCGGGCCTAGCAAAGTCGTGTTGCTATCAGCTGAAAGAAACACGGTCGCGCCCGGTGATTTTTTGCGCCACTTAGGCGGCTTGGTCAAATGGATACTTGCCAACCGGGATGCAACGGTAGGAATAACTGAGTTGGCGGGGCGTCTTGGCGAAATGAATGCGACGGTATTAGCCGGTCTCGAGTTGTTAGCCTTCAAGGGGCTATTGGGGTATCGCGAAGAAGGAAAGCGGTTACATTTTTCCCGAGAAGCCAACCCTGGAGTGCAAGACCCGGAGCGTTTAGGGCATCTATTGGCGGAGTCAGCGGCCTATCGAAGATATTTCGCGCAAGCACCGGCGGTTGAGATACTGCAGTTGTCGACTGATTCTATATAATTGCATTGGGCTTTACCCGAGTACGACAAGCCATATATGGAAATAGCGAATAATAGTTCAGGTCGGGCCAATAGGTCAGCCGAGGATGAAGACCAGGCCCGTTACTCCTGTGAACCAACTGACAATCAACCAGAATCCGGCTGAACCAAAAGCACCCAATACTGATCCGAGGAAGAGCGGACGTAGACGCGTATAGAGAAATGCCCCACCGTATTTGAGGATCAAGGCTTTGCAAAGCCAAGCGATAAAGACGGAGAACCACACGTGAAATACGGGGTGGGTCAAACCCAAGGTCAAGCCGATGGGGTGAATAGGAAAACCGACGAATCGGGCTTTGATAAAAGTTAGTATACCCATTAGTAGCGCACCTATGCCGGTAAAGCCAAGATGCCAGAACTGGACCGGTTCCGGATTCTTGATATTGCGGGAGATCCAATTGCCCGTATAAGAGGGGAGACCGTTGAATTGCCAACCGCTGAGATTGATACCGCCGTATTGGTACGATAGCTCGATGACGGCGTAAGCGGAGCCGCAAAGAGTGATTATGATGGCCAAGATGATGGCCCAGAATAGCCTGCGGGATTCCAAGCGGGTGACTTCGGCCAATTTTAGCCCGGTGGCTGCGGAGGCCATGACAAAGGTGCGAATATCGGCAGACCAAGCGAAATTGAGCCCGAGGGCTGTTAAGCCGGCTGGGCCGACGACGGCAGATCCCATGGTGTTAACGGTAAATACAGGAGAACAAACGGTAGCCCGACCGTAGGCCAGGCCGGTTTGCGAAACAATGCGGGCTAAGCCAATAAAAATCACTAAGGACGACAGCAGAAATACCAGCGCGGTAGGTAGATTCATCCCCGCCTTGGTCAACCAGATCAAGCATAGGCCAAAACCGCCGGTTGCCCCGAATGTAGCGGCCCGATAAGAGAGCAATTCTCCACTATCGTCAATCGACTCGTCACCGCGAAAGGCTTTGCGGAAGACGTCCCTGAGATGCTCCCGGCTATTCCAGAAACTGGAGAAGACAAGGAAGAATAATGCTCCCAAGGCGATATGGGCGACACTCGGCGGGGCTGGATCGGAAAAAGGTTGGATCGGTCCTATACTCCAACCAAGCATGCGTTGGATGCCTGTTTGCAATAGCGCTAAAAATGCGAAAAACCACACGCCAAAAGAAACATCGAGGCTGAGTAAGTAGGCTAAACCTATTACTTCGAAACGGGGCGTGCAGTGCATGTAGACCGAATTGCGCATAATTGGCACGATTAGATTCAGGTCTATGCGCGGAATGAAGTTATAGAAGGCGTGTAGCCCGTTGATTAGGTTAATCAAGAAGGGCAGCGAGAAGCCAACCCAAGTGAGGTAATTGCGGAAAATCGCCGGTAAAAACTTATCCTTGGTTTGTTGGCTCATCTCCATCGGTAAGGTGGCTAATGGAAAGAGTAAGCGCTCGCGTTCAACCCATTGTTTGCGTAGCATGACCAATAGGCACAGGCTGACGCAATAGAGGGTTGTGACGAAGAGGCCCCAGCCGCAAAGTGGGATAAGCCAAGTCGCCCAAGGCAGGCCAGCACCGTGCGTCCCCCCTTCAAAGAGCTGCCAGATTGCGTCCTGCTCATCAGGTATTAGCCAGACGGGCAAGTGGGGTTGGATCAGAGATATCCACTCGTTTTCAGGGGTGGCGTAGTAGAAAAAACCCGCCATTAGCGGGATGAGATTCATAGTGAAACCCCAAGAAGGAATGGCGCAAGCTACGATCATCATTATGTAGATCGTAGCCAATTCGCCCGTTCGCAGGGCTGAACCTGTCAATATTTTAGCGAGGGGGTTTATAAGTAGAGTTAAAATAAAAAATATAAAAATCGCAGCACCGGCTGAAAAATCGGCAGCCATCGGGGAGCCCCTTAGGACTAAGACGCCATAGGGCTCACCCATGGCGATCGCCAAACAACAGATCAAGCCAATGGAAACGGCTCTAGCCGATACGCCACGTGATTGTGATGCCCGTCCGTCCATGATTTACCTTTGGGGAATGCCGGTTGGATCTCGCACAAAAGCAGTGTTTATTAACACGCGTTTTTGAAAAACTTGCCCGATGGGGCGCCATACTGTGGCAGTATTTTTGAGAAGAGAGAAAGTCTCGTTAAATCCCAAAGCATTGTCAACGAGAGTTAAAGTCTATTTCAATGGAATAATAATAAGATCAAATGAATAGTTATATCCGAAAGTTG
>Ga0114999_10009550_pt1 | contig 10615 bp, 11 predicted proteins | sample ArcticOcean_MG_C_3_FD_89820 | JGI IMG/M metagenome (GOLD analysis project Ga0114999, IMG submission 89820) | Marine microbial communities from western Arctic Ocean - ArcticOcean_MG_CB8_126 | ecosystem: Environmental > Aquatic > Marine > Oceanic | place: Arctic Ocean: Canada Basin | collected... | reverse complement strand
CGAGCCTGATGATGACCTTGCGGTCGTACAGGGGCGCATTCTTCTCGTCGATGCCGTACTGGCCGCGGCGCCACCCGCCGCCCATGCCGCCACCCATCCCTCCGCCCATTCCGCCGCCACCGCCCATCATCATGAAGACTGCCTCCCCTCGGGGAGTGAGGTGCTATCCACCGGCGAGGCGAACAGATCGACCGACCCCTCTTGGAGTTCGGCGATGTGCTGGAAGAAACCTTCCTTGGTGAGCAAATCGTGGGGCGCGCCGATTTCGACGATGCGCCCCTTTTCGAGCACCACCACCTGACGGGCGTGTTGGATGGACGACAGGCGGTGCGCAATGACGAACGTGGTACGGCCACGGACCACGGCAGCCACGGCCCGCTGAATGAGGGCCTCGGTGCCAGCGTCGACACTGGACGTCGAGTCGTCGAGCACTAAGACCGGCGGGTCGAGCATCAGTGTTCGCGCGATGGAAAGCCGCTGTCGCTGGCCCCCAGAGAGCGACATGCCCCGCTCTCCCACGACGGTAGCGTAGCCCTCGGGCAGCTCCATGATCTCGTCGTGCAGTTGCGCGGTCTTGGCGGCGGCCATGACGTCGTCAATGGAAGCATCTTCGCGGCCGTAGGCAATGTTGTCCCGCACGCTGGCGCTGAACAGGAACACGTCCTGCTGAACGATCCCGATGGCCTGTCGCAGCGCGCCTAGCCGGACATCGCGGATGTCGATGCCGTCGATTGTTATGCGGCCTGTGTCCACGTCGTAGAAGCGCGCTAGCAGGCTGGCGAGGGTAGTTTTGCCCGAGCCGGGCGCGCCAAGGAGCGCGACGACCTCGCCGGGGTTGGCGTGGATCGACACGTGCTCAACGGCGGGCTGATCGACGTAGGCGAATCCCACGTCCTCGAACGCCACTTCGCCCCGGACCTTGGGCAGCGGCACGGCCCCTTTCCGGTCCCGTACCGGCGACTCAGCATCCAGAACCTCGAAGAGCCGCTCGCCGGCTGAGATGGCGCGGGCGAAGTTGTTCACCAGCATCCCGATCATGCGGATCGGCTGAACGAGCAGGCTGGTGTAGAGGATGAACTGGGCGAGCTCTCCGATGGTCACGCGGCTCTCGATGACGGCTCGTCCGCCGAACCAGAGGATGACGCCGGTCGAACCCCAGAAGATCAACTGCATGAACGCGGAGTTCGCCGCCTGCGTCCGCTGGGCCTCAAGCGTAGTGTCACGCACGCGGGCGATCTGCCGCCCGAACTTTGCGCGCTCGTGGTCCTCGGCCCCGAACGCCTTGACAACGCGCATGCCGGACAGGTTCTCCTGCAGCAGCGTAGTCATGACCCCCATCTGGTCTTGAGCCCGGCGCCAGATGCCTCGGAGTCGCCAGCTGATCGTCACTGCCCGGAATGCGATCACCGGAACGAAGAAGAGGCTGACCAGGCCGAGCTGCCAGTCGATAGTGAGCATGATGGCGGCCGCAAAGATCGACAGCAGCACTATTTGGCCGGAGCGGACCAACCCCATGCTGATGAACATGCGCGTGACCTCAACGTCCACGGTCGCCTTAGACATCAGGTCGCCAGTATGCGATCGGTCGTGGAACGCGAAACTCAGGCGCTGGAGTTTGTCGTATAACGCGTTACGGATGGAATAGGAGGCCTTCTGAGAGACGGCTTCCGCTAGGTACATGTTGGCGTACTGAAGCGTGCCGCGGGCCGCCGTCGCCCCGACGATTAAGCCGGCGATCACGAGGAGCCGCCCGGTGTCCGTGTTGCTGAAGGCATCGTCGATGGCCGTGCCCAAGAGGCGAGGGATGGTGACGTAGAAACCGGTGGAGAGGATCAACGTGGCCCATGCCGCAAACATCTGGCCCTTGTACCGGACCGCGAATCCGGCGATGCGAATAAGGATGCGCAAACCGACCCCTAATGACTTTGGTGTACGTGCAATTATATGGCGCCCCTCCGACATTGGCCAAGGGAGCGCCGAGCCAAGGGAATGCGGTCAGTCTGCTAAACTACCGAGCAAGGCTCAGGCGTACTATGTAGGTTTGAGGCCCGTGACAAGAAGGCTCCATGGCGCGCGGACAACAGACCCTCCCGTACGTGCTTCGACCCATGTCCTGGGAGGACCTTACTCAGGTAACGGACATTGAGCGCGAAGCGTTTCCGTCCCTCTGGCCGAGGACGTCCTACCAGCGCGAGCTGCACAATCGCCAGGCGGAATACTCAGTCATCCAGCACCGCGATGAGCGCATTTTGCTGCCGCCGATGCGCCGAGGACGTGGGCTCATGGATGTTCTGCGCCGGCGCAGGCGGGAGCCCGCACCCCGCCAAGCGCAATTGCTAGTCGGCTACGTGGGCCTGTGGTACATGGCCGGTGAAGGCCATATCGTCTCCATCGCCGTTCGCGAGGGCTTCCGCCGCCAGGGCATCGGGGAAGTGCTGCTGATCGGCGCCATCGAGATGGCACTCCGCCGCGAAATGGAGATCCTCACCCTTGAGGTGAGGATCTCCAACGAGCCGGCCATCGCCCTCTACGAGAAGTACGGACTTCGCCAGGTTGGACTGCGCAAAGGCTACTACTCAGATAACCATGAGGACGCCATCATTATGAGCACCGACTCACTGCGCTCCGGTGCGCTCCTTGCGTCCTTCCACGAACGCATCGAGAAACACGAAGAGCGCTACGGAGATGCCGAGCGGCAGTACCTGTAACGCCTACGCCGCCAGCTTCCCGTAGGCGACGACTCGTTCGATGTGCACCACGAGCATGCTGCCTTCTTCGAAGACAATGCGGTACTGGTCACCTTCGAATTGCGAGTAGCGCTTCTTGAGGAGTGAGCTTGCTCTCGCGTGCTCTTCGCCAACGGGTAAACCCAACGCCGTGCCGAACAGGAGCACGTAGCCGATCACCGACCAATCCTCGACGTAGTGGTCGGCCAGCAGAGCCACGCGCGGGTTCTGCATCACGTTCCGCATGCGCTTGGTGTTGGCGCCCCCCGCGATGTAGATGGTCTCGCCGTTGAGAGCAAAGCACAGCGGCACCAGATGCGGGATTCCGCTCGCGTCCGCTGTGGCCAGCCGGATCACCCGCTGCGCATCGAGGAACTGCCGCTGCTCGTTCGTTAACATGGGACGCTTATTGTAGCAATGCTGTGGCTCCGCCCTGAAGCTGCCGAGGTAACATGCGGCCATGCTCCGCCTCTTTTTCGTTCGGCACGGACGCACGACCTGGAACGCCGAGGGCAGGGTGCAGGGCGGCGGCAACCTGGACCCCGTGGGCTTGGCGCAGGTGATCGCGCTCGCTAGGAGCCTGCGCGATCAGCGCTTCGGCGCCGCCTACTGCAGCCCTTACCCGCGTACGCGCCAGACGGCCAACGTCATCGCCGGCCTGCACGGCGTGGCCCCACGATTACTTCCGCTGCTGCGTGACCTCGACTACGGCAACCTTTCGGGCGCGCTGCTGTCGGTTGTCAGAGACGACGACCCGCTGCTCTGGGAGCAATGGCACAATGCACCAGAGACGGTCCAATTCCCTGGAGGTGAATCCCTCGGTGGCCTCCGGCGCCGCATGCGGCGCGCTATCGATATCCTGATCGATCGCCACCCGGAAGAGGACGTGCTGTGTGTCACCCACGACTCGCCGGTACGTGTGGCCGCGAGCCTGGCGCTGGGGCTGGATGACTCCCACCACAACGACGATGGGCTGGTCACGCCAACCGCGTCGCTGACGATCATAGGCGCGGGTCCGGCCGGGCTCACGCTGGAACTGCACCGAGACACGGTGCACCTCAAGGGTATCGATGCCCGAGTCTAGCGGCGGGCGACTCAAGCGCCAGCGCAGGAAAATCCTTCGCCCGAGAAGGGTTCGCGGGGTTCGACCCTACACTCTAGCCGAAGTCCATGACTTGCTGGCGGCCTACTACGGCCCATTCGAGCACCGCCCCAGACTCTCACCGGCAGACGAGCTGGCGTGGACCATCTTGTCGCAACACACTTCCGACCTGAACGCTGGTCGTGCCTACGACGAGCTCAAGCGCCGGCTCCCGACGTGGGCCGAAGTCCTAGCCGCGCCGACCAGCGCGGTGGCCGACGCGATCAGGAGCGGCGGCCTCGCCGAGCAGAAGGCGCCCCGCATACAAGAGGTCTTCGGCATGGTCCGAGAGCGCACCGGCGGCTTCGACATCGCGTTCCTCGCTGAGCTCCCATTGGAGGAGGCCAAATCCTGGCTGCGCTCTCTGCCCGGGGTCGGCCCTAAGACAGCCGCCGTCGTGCTCTGCTTCTCGCTAGGCATGCCCGCCTTCGCCGTCGACACTCACGTGCACCGGGTTTCGGGGCGCCTGGGATTGATCGGGCCCAAAGTGACGGCCGACGAGGCACATGACGTGCTGGAGGGCTCTATTGAGCCCGGCCATGTCTTTGCGGCCCACGTTTACGTCATCAGCCATGGCCGTCGCATCTGTAAGGCCCAGCGCCCGCTGTGCGGGATATGCCCGCTGCGCGAGCGCTGTCCGGCGCGCCCCGAGATGGAGCGCAAGGGTCTCACGGGAGTGGCGGACGCGGAGGCGCCACGTCCTGCGCTGGCGCCCAAGCCGCTATGAACGCCGCGGCGCCGGCGTTCGCGCACCGCATCGCCGTCCAGCTCGACGCGCTCTGTGCCGAGCACGGCCTGGCGCGGCCGCACCTCGAATGGTCGAAGCGCATGCGGCGAATGCTCGGGCGGACCCGCTACGAGCCGACGTCGATTCGGTTGTCAGCTTGGCTTGACGAAACGCAGGCGGAGGCGACGCTGCGGCACGAGTTGGCCCATATTGCCGTCGGGCTAGGCCGCGCCGCACGCCGTGAGGGTCCACACGGGGCGGCTTGGCGAGCCTGGGCAATTCGGCTGGGTACCGAGGCGAAAGCCCAAGCCCCTCTACCCCCAGCCTACGCCCCTGCGCGACAAAATTCATCGCGTGCCTGGGGACTGGAGTGCGCGTCGTGCGGCGCTCGCTTCCTGCGCCGGCGAGTGCTGAAGGGGCTGTATCACCGGGATTGTGGCCCGCGCCACGGGCTGCTCGGCCGTGTCATGCGCGATACCATCGACCTTGTGCGGGCCTGGGCCGACGAGCGGCCCGCGAGGGAGGGCGCATGAGCCCGCGAGAGCACCGCATGCGCGCCGCCGGACGAATGCCGTCAATTTCGCATGCGATACCTTGGCAATCCGCTGAGACCCCCCTACTATGGTCGGGCGGCGATAGGCCGTAGAAAGGGGGTGATCTAATAGTGTTACCAAGTAGAACCCGCACTGTTGCGTCACCCGCTGCCCACCGATAGGGATCGCCACGGTCGAAAACGATCGCCCGGCGACCTAAACGCTGGGGCCTAACGGTGGGCTCCAGTGGAGGGCGCAGCAGGTGCGGCCGGTCCCTCCTCGGATGGGCCGGTGATTAGTGAGCGCCTCGGCTCCTCTTATGGAGCCGGGGCGCCCCTGCGTTAGGACCCTTGCATTAGAATTGATCGCGGCGCCTGCAAATTTGGGAGGCCGACGGAGTAAGCGGCATGGCGGTACGCATCGGTATTGGCGGGGCTTCGCCCATGGCTCGCGAAGGGCGCGAGACTTTCTTCCGCTTCTTGGACACCCTCGAAGTGCAAGGGTGGGATTCACTCTGGTTCAGCGACCGGATCGTCGGCCCTTCCTGGGTGCTGGACCCGCTCACGGGGATGGCGTTGGGCGCGGCCCGCACCGAGCGCCTCAAGTTCGGCACCGGCGTTCTGCTGATGTCGATGCGCAGCGCGGTCACGACAGCGCGTGCCTTAGCGAGCATCGACGCCATGTCCAACGGGCGCCTGGCAGCCGTGGGTGTGGGGGTCGGTCAGGAGGCGCCTCTGGAGTACGAGGCCATGGGGGTCCACAAGCGCGAGCGCGGCAGGCGACTCGACGAGGCGATCGCGCTCATGCGCCGGCTCTGGGCCGAGGAACGCGTGTCGCACACCAGCGAATTCCAGCGCATCGACGACGCGAGCGTTAGCCCTAGGCCTATGCGCGGCTTCATTCCTTTCTGGATCGGGGGGCGCACCGAGCCGGCCTTCAAGCGGACCGGCCAGCTGGGCGACGGTTGGATTCCCACCCAGGTGACACCGCAAGACTGCGCCGACGGCATTGCACGTATTAACGCGTACGCCGCGGACGCTGGCCGTGCCATTGAGGGTGACCACTTCGGCGTGCAGCTTGGTGCCTACATGGTCGAGTCGGGGCCGATCCCCATGGACATGGTCGAGCGTCATCTGCTGCGGCGCCGGACCGACGTGAGCCCTGAGGCGCTGAACCTGCTGGGGACGGCGGACCAGATCATTTCCCGCATGCGCGAGTATGTCGATGCGGGGGCCACGAAGTTCGTCCTCAACCTGGCATGCCCGCCGGACCAGGTGTTCGACCAACTGGAGATGCTCGCAGAGGCGGTGGTGAAGCCGTTCCATAGCGACTTCCATCGTTCGCCTCAGTCACCAGCGGAGGGCGCATGAAGGTCGGCATCATCAACGTGACTGGATACTCGGGCGTGGAGCTCGCCCGCATACTGCACCGGCACCCGGAGGCGGAGTTGGTCAGCGTGACGGGCCGTAGCTCGGCCGGGCAACGCCTTGGTGACGTGTTCCCGCACGTGCGCGGCATCGACATGACCATTGAGCCGGAGTTGTCGGGCAGCCCCGACGTTGTCTTCTCCGCGCTGCCGCAGGTGGCCAGCGCGGAGGCGTGCCTGCCGTTCGTGCGCGCCGGCGTGCGGGTCATCGACATCAGCGCCGACTTCCGACTGCACGACCCGGCTGTCTACAAGCAGTGGTACGGCAGCGACCACCCAGCCCCCGACCTCCTCGAGGCGTCGGTCTACGGACTCACGGAGCTTGACCGCGAGGGTGTCGCGGGCGCGGCGCTGGTCGCGAACCCCGGCTGCTTCCCGACCGGTGCACTGCTTGCGCTGGCCCCCGTGGTCAAGGAAGGTCTGATTACCGAGCAGATCATCATAGATGCCAAGACGGGAGTCTCGGGGGCGGGCAGGGGTATGAGCCTCGCCACGCACTTCAGTGAAGTCAATGAGAACGTGTTCGCCTACGGCGTGGATGGGCATCGCCACCTGCCGGAGATCACCCAAGAGCTTGCGCGCATGCGCCCCGGCTACGAGCCGCAGGTCATCTTCACTCCACACCTCATTCCCATGACGCGTGGAATCTTCGACTCGGTCTACGCCGACTTCGTGCCGGGCGTGTTCTCGTCGCCTGAGCAATCCAAGTCCGCAGTGCAGGCGCTCTACCACGACTTTTACGCAGACGACCCGTTCGTCGAGGTCATGGACAGGCCGCCGCAGACCAAGCAGACATGGGGCAACAACGATTGCCTGATCTACCCGACGGTGGACCTGCGCACGGGCCGGCTGATGGTGTTTGCCGCGCTGGACAACCTGGTCAAGGGTGCCGCGGGCCAGGCCGTGCAAAACATGAACCTGATGTTCGGTCTGCCTGAGACGACGGGGCTGGAACAGTTGGCCATCTACCCGTAGCCGAGACTCGTATCACACGCGGCCTGTGCGACAATGCCACAGGGCCCCCATCGTCTAGTGGCCTAGGACGCCACCCTTTCAAGGTGGAGACCAGGGGTTCGAATCCCCTTGGGGGCACCAACACCAGGCATGTTCGCAGGTAGGCGGCGAAGCGAGGCATTTCGGACGCTGACTTCGGCCCGCTGCGCGACCTGCGGTGGCCAGCCACGTCTGTCTAGGCCAGGCTGCTGCTCCTCCTTGATAAGTCCTCCATTTGGGAGAGAGCCCCGTTGCCGGTCCGTGGAGCGGCCGGGACACTTGGAGCATGCCGCGCGCGGACGAATACAGCAGCCCTGCGCCCAACATGTACCGCGCCAGCGAGGATCATCATTTGTTACGGGTCGCACCGGGTACAATCCCTAGACTATGGCCAAGCTTGCGGGAGACCCCTCAACGTCACGCTTTTACGGATGGTATGTCGTCGCCGCGGTGTTCTTCGTCTCGGCGGTGGCCATCGGCACGCGCCAGGCGTTCGGTCTCTTCGTAGGGCCGTGGGCTGAGGAGTTCGGCGTCAGCGTGGTCGTCATCTCCGCCGTGTCGTCCGCTGGGTGGGTGGTGAACGGGCTGGCGCAGCCGGTCGTCGGCAGGCTGACCGATCGGTTCGGCGGCCGTGTAGTGATGTCCACCGGCATGGCTGTGCTAGGTAGCGCTACGCTGCTGCTCGCGGCCTCGCCCAATATCTGGGTGCTCGCGTTCCTGCACGTCGTGGTCATCTCTTTCGCCATCAGCGGCGTCATGTTCACACCATCGACTGCGTTGATCGCCCGGTGGTTCCGTCGCCGCCGTGGCACGGCGATGAGCATTGTCACCTCGGGCGGATCTATCGGGGGCATCGTGCTGGTGCCGCTGCTTGCCTATCTTCTGATCTTGGGGGGGTGGCGGGTTACGCTCGTGGCCGTCGGCGCTGTCATGCTGGCCGGGGCGCTGCCAGTGCTGCTCTTCGTTATCCGCGACAACCCCGAGGATCTGGGCCTGGAGCCGGACGGCGGAGGGGCTGACGCGCGGCTGGACCTCTCGCAGGCCGGCGGGCAACGCCGGGGCCCGCTGACGGCGGACCGCTGGCCTCAGTGCTTCCGCTCCGCGCCGCTGTGGCTGCTAGGGACAAGCTATGTGGTGTGCGGCGTCACCACTGCGATGGTGGGTACCCATTACATTCCGTTCGCCACCAGTGAAGGCATATCAACGGGTGTCGCGGCCCTCGCCTTCGCGTTGCTCAGCTTCCTGAACCTGGTGGGCGTCCTGGGCGCTGGCTGGCTGTCCGACCGTATGCCGCGGAAGAACATCCTGGCGACGGTCTACTGGGTGCGCGGCATCGGATTTGTGCTGCTGGCGGTGCTTCCGGCCGGGATTGGGATATGGGCCTTCGCGGTGGTGGCCGGAATATCGTGGCTTGCTACCGTGCCCTTGACCTCGGCGTTGGCGTCAGAGATTTACGGCGTGAAGAACATCGGCATAATCGTGGGGCTGCTGACGATGGTCCACCAACTCGGTGGTGCCGCGGCCGTACTGCTGGCCGGTGTGTCTTTCGCCGTGCTCGGGAGCTACACGCCGGCGTTCGCTGGGTCCGCTGCACTGCTGGTCGCGGCAGGGACGGCCAGCTACATGGTTCGCGAGCGCACGGTGTCGGTACGCTACGCTGGCGCTCCTTTGGCGGCTGGTGCAGAGGCTGGGGACTAGCGTTGCTGGTCCCGCCGCTGCATCACAGCGAGCCGACCGACCCTGAGTTACTGGATGCCATTGTCCGCAAGCTCTCGGAAATCGTGACGCTGGAGCCCACCGCAGCGATTGTGCTTCTCGGCTTGCTGGTGGCCGGGGTGCCGCTGTTGCTGGTGCTTTTGGCGGCGCGCCATCGCGGGGCCAGCGGCCGCGACGACGGCTGATGGCCGCGTTGGCTACGCCGCCTGCGGGTGGACGGCCTGCATAATGGTCTGCGACAAGAGATTGTAGGTCTCCAGCCACGCCGCCCTGGTCGCATCGGTCCAGTGGTCCTCGCCGGGGTTTTGCTCCAGCGTCCAGATCAGCGCAGGCACGCCGGTTCCGGCTTGCTCCGCAGCGTAACGGAGCTCCCGATCACGGCCAGTAGCTTGGCCTTCTGCTCGCGGATCTCGTCAGCGAACAGCGCACGAAGCGAAGGATCGGTCTTGCGCCAGACTGACCTGATGAATGCGACCTGGACGTCGGTCAGGAATGTCTCCCCTGATTCGAATTCCAACGTGCGAGCACGCCAGAACCACAGAAAGGGAGGACGCAGCGCTCGAGAGATCTGGTGCTGTTCTATTTTACTCTGCACTCCTGCGCGCTACGCTGGGACAATGATTCGGGTGACACCAGCCATCGGGATCGACGAATCGGAACTTGAGTTCCATTTCGTCACGTCGCAGGGCCCTGGCGGGCAGAACGTGAACCGCGTGGCCACGGCTGCGCTGCTGCGCTTTGATGCGGCGCACTCGCCTGGTCTCTCCGACGGTGTGCGGGCCAGGCTGCGGAAAATGGCTGGCCGACGCATGCACGCTGACGGTATTCTGGCGATCCGCGCGCAGCGCTTTCGAAGTCAGGAGCGCAACCGTGAGGATGCAATCGAGCGCCTGGTTGTTCTCATCAGACGGTCGGCCGGCGCGCCGCGGTCGCGCAAACCGACGACTCCAGGCCGTGCGCTGATCGAGCGGCGCCTGCAGGCCAAGCACCGGCGCTCGCAGGCCAAACAGCGCCGGACTGTCGGTTCCGACGACTAGACAGCCGGCGAGGCGCAGGCGTCAACCCTCCCGGCCTGGCCGTTCGCTGTCGTGGGCATGGCGGCGGCTGTTGGCCTGGCTTTCGGTTCGTCCGACGTCAATCCCCGGGCGGCCCTTCGCCTAACCTTAGGGCTGGCTCTGGCAGACTAGGCGGCGAGCCGAGGTGACGCTGTGTTGAGTGTCGACAAGCACGACAAGAGACCCCACCCATCTGGGCAGGGCCTCTTGTCGGCTATTCGAAGACTGTCCCAGTCGCTAGCCAGCGGTAGCACCGCTTTTCGCCTTGGCCTCCCGAGTGAATTGTTCGTTGAAGCTG
>Ga0114999_10009549_pt1 | contig 10615 bp, 10 predicted proteins | sample ArcticOcean_MG_C_3_FD_89820 | JGI IMG/M metagenome (GOLD analysis project Ga0114999, IMG submission 89820) | Marine microbial communities from western Arctic Ocean - ArcticOcean_MG_CB8_126 | ecosystem: Environmental > Aquatic > Marine > Oceanic | place: Arctic Ocean: Canada Basin | collected... | reverse complement strand
GCTTTCATTTCATCCATGGCTAACATATCAACCACTAGGTTGTTGTAACCGTAACAACTGCCACGTTCACATAGAATGATTTTTTCATTACCCGCTTCACTAAACTTAGTAATAATATGGCGCATTTCATGAGCAGCTAAAAACTGTGGTTTTTTCACATTAATAATTGCACCTGTTTTAGCCATCGCCACAACTAAATCTGTTTGACGCGCTAAAAAAGCAGGTAACTGAATTACATCAACAACTTCTGCAACAGGTGCAGCTTGATGCGGTTCATGTACGTCAGTAATTAGTGGAATTTTAAACGTGTTTTTAATTTCTTCGAATATTTTTAAACCTTCTTCCATACCTGGACCACGGTACGAATTGATTGAAGAGCGATTAGCTTTATCAAATGAGGCCTTAAATACATAAGGAATATTTAGTTTCGTCGTAACTTCTACGTAATGCTCTGCAACACGCATTGCTAAATCGCGAGATTCTAATACGTTAATACCACCAAACAATACAAACGGTTTGTTGTTTGCAAGTTCAATTTCATTAATTTTAATAATTTGGTCTTTCATTTAAATTCCTTAAGGTGCAACTGCTTGCATCATTAATCCACAAATATAAGCCATATAAGTACCCACACCGTAGCCTAGTACAGCTAACAAGACACCAACAGGCGCTAATGACGGATGAAACGCTGATGCTACAACAGGTGCTGACGCTGCGCCGCCCACATTAGCCTGAGAACCCACTGCCATATAAAATAACGGTGCTTTAATCAGTTTAGCCACAATTAACATAATGCTTGCATGCACTAACATCCAAATTGCACCCACTAAAAATAGCCCAGGGTTATTGAAAATAGCGGTTACATTCATGTGTAAGCCAATCGATGCAACCAAAATATATAAAAAGCTAGAAGCTACTTTTGAAGCGCCAAACGCTTCTATTTGCCTCACTTTAGTAAACGATAAGCCTATGCCAATCGTTGTTGATATAACAATTAGCCAAAAGAATTTACTGTTTAAGCTGTATTCTTTTGCCCATTCATAAGTAGTGCCAAAGTACGGCCCCAAAAAGTCAGCGCAAAAGTGTGCTAAGCCAGTTATACCAAATGCAATTGCAATCAGCGTCATGTAATCATTAAGAGTTGGAATGCGTGCATGTTCTGCGTGATATTCTTCCACACGCTTTTTCAAGTCTTCAATTGCGCTTGTATCAGCACCCGTCGCTGCATCAATCTTTTTATGATTTGCTGCCATTAACAATAAAACAGCCATCCAAATATTAGCGACAATTACATCGACTGTAATCATTACAGAAAATATATCACCACCAACTTCAAACATTTCTTTCATTGATGCTTGGTTAGCACCGCCGCCAATCCAGCTACCTGCAACAGTTGTCATACCGCGCCATACGGCATCTGGGCCATGCCCACCAACAATACTTGGGTCAAATGCGCTCACCACTAAAATAGCTAATGGCCCACCAATAACAATGCCTAAAGTACCCACTAAAAACATAATAAGTGCTTTAGGGCCTAAGTTAATAATCGCTTTTAAATCAATACTAATGGTAAGTAGTATTAAACAGGCAGGTAGTAAGTAGCGCGAAGCCACATAATAAACATTAGATTTATTACCATCTACAATACCAAAGGTATTTAATAACGAAGGTAAAAAGTAACACAGCAATAAAGCAGGTACGTATTTATAAAATCGTTTTAAAGCTGGACGCTCACTGTTTGAGGTTTTAAAAATAACCCCCAAAATAATAGCAAGCAAACCAAGCACAACGGCATCATTTGTAATTAATGCGCTTTGAGTTTCAACCATAATTATTCCTATTCTTAATGGTGCGTTTTATTATTATCTTCTAGTTCTTCTATTTGGTGTTGAATAATCTCTATTGCAGGATCGTCCGGACACTCATCTACAAAAAACTGTAAATCATCACGTGCCATTTTAGGGCAACCGAGCTGATTTAATAAGTAACCTCTGTCGCGTCTCTCATACGGGTCGTCGCCTATTAACTCCATTAGCATCTCTACACAGGTTAAAGCATGACCAAATTTATTTTCGCTAATGAAAGACCATTTTTGCTGAGCTAAAAATAACTTATATACTTCGTCATCAAAAATCAGTTCTAGTGGCTCTTGCTCTTGACCATCATCTTCATCTGCGTTTTCAGGGATAATATACCAACTTTGTTGTCCACTGCTTGGCTCTATTATGTAGCCTTCTTCGTCACTAATCGCCACATGTACGCCAACATCACCTTGGGTAAGACTAAGGTTCGCGTCACAGTTAGCTTGTTGTAAAAAATGACAAAGTATAATTGCCAGTGTTGTAGGTGAACCACTGCGCATAGAAAGCGTATAGCTTAATGTATTTAATTTATATTCAGGCACTTTTAAACCTGATGCACTAAATAGCCAATCACTGTAAAACATATCTAATAATTTTTCGAGGCGATCGTGCTCATCACTCACTTTTAAACACAGCGCTGAAATTTGCTGTTCAAAGTCAGTTAAAGTTTCATAACATGGTGTTAAATCTATCTGAGGGTCCCACTTTGACTCTGCTTTAATACAGCGGTAAATCGCTGGAGGTGTAAATTCATCGTAAGCATCATCAAGATAAGATTCATCGTGTTCGTCAAACCCGAGGGTAGTCATTAATACTGCAACATTTTAGAAAACGAAGGCGTAGTTTACCTAACTTTAAAGCTATATACCAATATAGAGGTGTATTTGAATATTTTCTGAGAGGGAGTTGTATTTGAGCTTTACAAAACAACTATAAAGCTCAAATAGTCAGGTATTACTTAAAGCAAAAAAGCTGATTTAGACGTCGCTAAATAACCTATCGCTAAAATAACAGCGGTATTAACTAAAACGTAAGCAACTTTAGCCGTCATTTTAGTTTGTCTGGCGCTTTTAGCCCCAATACCGATGTATATAACCACTAAAACTATTTTTTCTAATAGCCAATATTGTTCAAACGGATTAATTTTAGCCATAAATATAAGCGTAAGTGCAGACACTAATAACAAAGTATCTATACTGTGACTACCAATCATTACTGCTTTATTTTTTGCTAATTTACCACTGCCCATTCGCGAAAAAGCGCGAACATAAAATAATATTACACTTAACATCGCAATTGCCATGTGCGAGTGCTTTACTGCTAAATAATCCATATGCCCCTGTACTTCTGTTTTATAAAAATTTAATCAGGAAAACGGCTAAGAACCGCCTCTAACTCATCAAGCTTTTCGTTAAATACTTCAACCATTTTTGGTTCAAAATGTGTGCCTTTTTCAGCATTAATTTCATCAACCACATTTTGTAATGTCCAAGGCTCTTTATAACACCGTTTATGGCGAAGTGCATCGTATACATCAGCAAGTGCGACTATGCGACCAAATACATTAATTGCGTTTCCGCTTAGACCTTGTGGGTAACCAGACCCATCCCATTTTTCATGATGCTCTTTTGCAATAATTGCACCTGTACTCACAATTTCATGGGGAGAGTCTTTTAAAATAGTATAGCCTTTATCAGTATGGGTTTTCATCACTTCCCATTCTTGAGGTTCTAACTTTGCTGGTTTGTTTAAAATCGCATCAGGAATACCCACTTTACCTACATCATGAAGAGGAGACGCCAACCTTACTAAATCTGCATCATGTTTAGATAAACCATAGCCCTCAGCTAAAATATGACAAATATGTGCTACACGTTTAACATGATTACCTGTCTCGGTTGAGCGCTGCTCTACTGCTTCACTTAACCTATAAACAAGCTCTTGTTGTGTCGCTTCTATTTCAGACTGAAGCTGCACATTTTCAAAGGCAAGTTGCACATTTTGAGAAAATATTTTGATTAAATGACGCTGAGTATCCGTTAAATCCTTTGGGACACCTGATATGAACAGCATTGAGTTATGATTGTACTCACTACTGCAGTACGCAAATAAGTAATTATCTTTATAAATAATACTTTTATCATTAAGCGCCTGATGACACGCACTTAACTGCTCAGCTTGTAATACCTCATCAAGCTCTTTACCTTCACTTTTTTCAAAATCGCCAGTGCCAGAGCAAACTATTAGTTTTTTATTTTTTTCATGTTCTGGGTTTTGTGCAACTAAAGTGGTGGCATACATAGCTTGATCAGCAATACCCAATAAAGATGTTAATTGCTGCATAACGCCTTCAATAAAGTGCTCTATTGAATGCGCAGAAAAAATATCACGAGACGCTATAATTATTTTCTCAAGCCCTTCGCGTGATTGCTCAATCGAAATAATATCCCGATACGAGCGTAGGCTCGACATAATAACAGTAAATAATTTTTGAGCCGTTAGCTCCGTTTTCGATTTGTAATCGTTAATATCATAATTAATAATGACTTGACGTTCAGGTGCCTGGCCAGGTTGGCCTGTTCTTAAAATAATCCGTATATGATTATTTTTAGCTTCTTCACGAATAAACTTAGCAACCTGCAAACCAGCGTCGTCGGTTTCCATTACCACGTCAAGTGGCACAATAGCGGCATCTGGATGCTCTTTTATGAGCTCTTTCGCTTCAGCACCTGAGTAGGCACTAATAAACTCTAAGCGTTTATTTTGAAATTCAAAATCACTCAGTGCTAGTTTTGTAACAGCATGAACTTCAGGTTCATCATCAACGATTAATACTTTCCAGGTACCGTGTTCAATCTCATCGATTGTTTCTTCTGGTTCATCTGAAAATAAAAAATCACCCATCATAGTCGAAATTCCTTCATGGCATTATTTAACGCACTAGTAGGCAATTATTATTCTCTAGGGCCACAGTGCAAGTGTTACACGGTCATTGTTACCAAGGTCTTTCACTGTTTTAATATTAACAAACGCCATTTTTTCAAAAAAATGACGAACAGCTTCACCTTGCTCAAAACCGTGTTCTATTAAAAGATAGCCATTAGATGACAAATAGTCACGTGATTGTGTAATTATTTGTTTAATATCAGACATTCCGCAATCATCAGCCACTAATGCCGATAAAGGCTCAAAGCGCACATCACCCTGATTTAAATGTATATCACTACTTTCTATATAAGGAGGGTTAGTGACAATTAAATTGAATTTTTCGCCATGCAACTCACTAAACCAGTTACTTTGTTTAACATGTACATTATTAATCGCTAATCGCTGCTGGTTACGTGTAGCAAGTGCAACTGCATCGCTTACTCTATCTACTGCCGTAATTTGCCAATTAGGCATTTCACTACCCAGTGCCAACGCTATTGCACCAGTACCAGTGCCTAAATCAAGCACCTTTGCTGTAGCGGGTAGCGCTATTTCAAGTGCTTGCTCGACTAATGTTTCAGTATCTGGTCGAGGTATTAGGGTCGTTGCGTTAACTTCAAGCGATAAGCTCCAAAATTCACGCAGCCCAGTTATATGGGCTACGGGCTCACCTTTTAAACGTCTTTGGATAAATACATTAAACTGCGATTGTTGCTCATCACTAAGCGCATGTTCTGGCCAAGTAAAAAGGTAACTGCGAGGTTTTTGAAGTATATGAAGAAGTAAAACTTGTGCATCTAATTTAGCACTTTCGCTGCTAAGTGCTAATAAGTCAGCACCTGCAGCAATTGCTTGTTCAAGAGTGTGAGCCACAATTACTCGTCGCCCATGGCCGCAAGTAAGTCAGCTTGATGCTCTTGCATTAATGGGTCAATAATCGCACTTAAATCACCGGCTACCACTTCGTTTAAACGATAAAGTGTTAAGTTAATACGGTGATCGGTAATACGACCTTGCGGGTAGTTATAAGTACGAATACGCTCAGAACGATCGCCACTACCTACCAAGTCACGACGTTCAGAGGCTTCTGCCGCATGGCGTTTTTCATCTTCAGCTTGTTGCAGTCGAGCTGCAAGTACTGACATCGCTTTAGCGCGGTTTTTATGCTGCGAACGCTGATCCTGACACTCAACCACAACACCGGTAGGTATATGTGTAAGTCGAATAGCAGAATCAGTTTTATTTACGTGCTGACCACCTGCGCCTGATGCACGAAATGTATCAACTTTTAAATCTGCTGTATTAATTTGTATCGCTTCTGCTTCTGGTACTTCTGCCATAACCGCAACAGTACACGCTGAGGTATGAACACGACCTTGTGATTCAGTCTCTGGTACACGTTGTACGCGATGTACGCCTGATTCAAACTTTAATTGACCGTAAACGCCTTCGCCACTGATATTTGCAATAACTTCTTTGTAACCGCCATGCTCACCTTCATTGGTGCTTACAACTTCTACTTTCCATTTTTTATTTTCTGCGTAGCGGCTGTACATACGAAATAAGTCACCAGCAAAAATAGCCGCTTCATCGCCGCCCGTCCCTGCACGTACTTCAACAAACACGTTGTTGTTATCTCGCGGATCTTTTGGCAACATTAATACTTGAATTTGATCTTCAATCACTAGTATTTGTGCTTTTGCTTCTTTATATTCTTCTTGCGCCATTTCACGCATTTCAGGGTCAGAATCTTTAAGCATTTCTTCTGCACTGGCTAAATCGTCTTGCGTTTCTTTATAGTTTAAAAACGTTTTTACAATCTCTTCAAGCTCAGAATACTCTTTTGAAAGCGCACGAAAACGGTTTTGATCACTAATGACCGACGGGTCGCTTAGCAGCGCTTGTACTTCTTCGTAACGCTCTACTAAGGTTTCTAATTTATTATAAACAGACTCTTTCATTTAACGGTTATTCCTGATCAATACCTAACATTTTTTTCAACTGGTTTAGCTGCGCCACTTCACCTTTTTTCGCTGCATCTTGTATTGCACGGGTAGGCGCGTGCATTAAGCGATTGGTTAATTTATTGGCGAGCTCTAATATAATTTTTTCTGCATCTTTACCTGTATTGAGCTGACTAACAGCACGCTCTACAAGTTCAGACTTAATTGTTTGTACATCGTTTCGATAGTGGCGGATTAAATCTACCGAATCGAGTGAACGCATCCACATTGCAAATTCTTTGGTGCGTTCAGTAATAATTATTTGCGCTTGCTGTGCAGCTTGCTCGCGCGCTGCCATATTCTCGCTTACAATGGTTTGTAAGTCATCAACGGAATATAAATAGGCAGCATCTAGCTCCCCAACTTGGCTTTCTATATCACGCGGAACCGCTATATCTATAAATAGCATAGGTTTGTGACGTCGCTGCTTTAGCGCCTGCTCAACCACCCCTTTACCAATAATAGGCAAAGTGCTGGCTGTAGAACTAATCACTATATCGGCTTTATGCAAACGCTCAGGCAATTGCGCCAAAGCAATCACATCTGCCGACACTTCATCAGCTAAGTTACGAGCTCGCTCAATAGTTCTATTTGCAACAGTGATATTTTGAGGCTCATTTTGGTATAAATGTTTAGCAACCAATTCAATGGTTTCACCTGCGCCAATTAATAACACATTGGTCTTATCAAGCTTGCCATAAATATGCTTTGCCAAGTTAACTGCAGCAAACGCTACCGATACAGCACTTGCGCCAATATCGGTTTCAGTTCTAACTTGTTTCGCTACTGAAAATGTTTTTTGAAACAACCTATCAAACGTAACACCTACTGCATCGTGGTTTTTAGCACTAAAAAACGATTGTTTTATTTGCCCCAAAATTTGCGGTTCGCCCAACACCAAAGAATCCAACCCACACGCCACGCGCATTAAGTGATTAATAGCATCGTTATCTTCGTAGCAATAAGTGTTTTTGCTCAGTTCATGTTCATCCAAACCATGGAAACTGGCAAGCCAGCTCAACAGTGTTTGGGAATTTTGCTGAGCGAGGCTACAATAGATCTCGGTTCGATTGCAGGTAGACACAATAACCGCTTCATTAAAGTCGGCATGGCCACTTAATTGTTGCAACGCCTCTGAAATTTGCTCAGGCGAAAAAGCCACTTTTTCACGTAATTCTACGGATGCGGTTTTGTGATTTATACCTAGTGCTATTATGGTCATATTTGCCAAATATTGCTGAGCCCTACTTCAAAGGCGGTAATTTTACCAAAAATCAGCGGAATATGGAAAGTAAGGAACAACATTTGATTCGACAATATTTGATTTTATTCATGTTTTTTTTGTTTTTAGGTGGCTGTGCTCATCAAATTGATACAAAAACAACACTTTATGATGATTGGAAACCACGTTTAGCTGCTCAAAAAACTTGGCAAGTAGAAGGTAAACTTGCATTTATTAGCCCAGAAGAGCGTCAATCTGCAAACTTAAATTGGCAGCAAACAACAAATTCCAATAATTTAATACTGACTACTTTTATTGGTACTCGTATTTTGTCGCTTAAACAAACAGCTAACGGTGCTGAATTAGAGTTTGACGGTGAACAATACTTTGATACTAACGCTGCAGAGCTTTTAAAACGATTAACGGGTTTTACACTACCGGTTGATAATGCCGATAACTGGCTTAAAGGCACTATTGACGATGAAAGTTTAATTGTTGATGAGCTTGGGCGTGCAAAGCAAGTATTATGGTTTGATAATACAGGCAAAAAATGGCAAATAGATTATGGCGCCTATGTACAAAACGCAGGTTACTGGTTACCTACTAAACTGACGTTAAAGCACCAACAAATAAAAATTAAAATTCAACTATACGATTGGCAGTTTAAATAAGTATGAATAACAAAACCTCTTTTTCACTTATTGCTCCGGCAAAACTCAATTTATTTTTACATATTAATGCTCGCCGAGAAGATGGCTATCATGAACTTGAAACCTTATTTACTTTTTTAAATTTTGGTGATGAGCTGCATTTTGAGTTAACAACAGATGGGAGTATTTCTGTCGGTGGTGATACTAAAGACATCCCTCTAAATGATAATCTCATCTATAAAGCTGCTTTATTATTACAAACACACTGTAAAACCTCTTTGGGTGTAAAAATAAATTTAATTAAGCGCTTGCCGATGGGGGGCGGTGTTGGAGGAGGTTCATCTGACGCAGCGAGTACTTTATTAGCCCTAAATAAGTTATGGAAATTGGCACTAAATTTAGAAACACTAGCTCAACTAGGGCTCAAGTTAGGGGCAGATGTTCCAGTGTTCATACAAGGTCAAAGCGCCATAGCGCACGGTATTGGTGAAAAACTACACCACGTAACACTTGAACAAAAATGGTACTGCGTTGTACACCCTAACCAACATGTAAGTACCGCAAAAATATTTACACATCCAGATTTAAAACGCGACACACCAAAAATAATAGGCGACTGGAAACACCATACTTTGACCAACGATTGTGAGCCTTTAGTTAAAAAGCTTTGCCCCGAGGTTGAAAAAACCCTCCAGTGGTTGCTAAAATACGCACCGTCGAAGATGACCGGAACAGGTTCATGTTGTTTTGTCGAATTTGCTAGCCAAGTTCAAGCACAAGATGTACTTGAAAATCTCCCCCATACTTGGCAGGGTTTTGTGGCTTCAAGCGCAAATGTCTCACCTGCTCATACGGAGTTAACCGCCATATTCGATCAATGAAGTAACGTACAAGTAATCATAAGTTAACCCGCAGTGAAATTTATCATTGCCCGTTAGTCCAAATATTCAGTGCCTGAGGAACCCTACCGTGCCTGACATGAAGCTCTTCGCTGGTAACGCAACACCTGAGTTAGCTCAAAAAGTTGCAAAACGTTTATATATTGAATTAGGCGATGCTGTTGTTGGCCGTTTTAGCGACGGTGAGATCAGTGTTCAAATAAATGAAAATGTTCGTGGCTCGGACGTTTTTATCTTGCAATCAACCTGTGCCCCTACAAACGATAACCTGATGGAACTTATCGTTATGGTTGATGCTCTACGTCGTGCATCTGCAGGTCGTATTACTGCCGTCATTCCTTATTTTGGTTATGCGCGCCAAGACCGTCGTGTACGTTCTGCTCGTGTTCCAATTACCGCTAAAGTTGTTGCAGATTTCTTATCAAGTGTTGGTGTTGACCGTGTTCTTACGGTTGATTTACACGCTGAACAAATCCAAGGCTTCTTTGATGTACCTGTAGATAACGTATTTGGCAGCCCTGTATTACTTGAAGATATGAAAGAACGCGACTTTGAAGACGTCGTTGTTGTATCTCCAGATATTGGTGGTGTTGTACGTGCTCGTGCAATTGCAAAACTACTAAACGATACCGATTTAGCAATCATTGATAAACGTCGCCCTCAAGCAAATGTTTCTCAAGTAATGCACATTATTGGTGACGTTGAAGGTCGTGATTGTATTATCGTAGATGATATGATTGATACCGGTGGTACATTGTGTAAAGCCGCAGAAGCACTTAAAGAACATGGCGCTAAGCGTGTATTTGCATACGCAACACACCCTATCCTTTCAGGTAAAGCAGCCGAAAACTTACGTGACTCAATGATTGATGAAGTAATTGTAACTGACTCAATTCCGCTATCTGATGAGCTTAAAGCCCTTGATAAAGTTAAGGTACTTACGCTTGCTGACATGTTAGCAGAGACTATTCGTCGTATTAGTAACGAAGAATCTATCTCAGCGATGTTTGAACACTAAAATTAAACATTCCTGAATATAAAAGCGCCTTTT
>Ga0114999_10009546_pt1 | contig 10617 bp, 9 predicted proteins | sample ArcticOcean_MG_C_3_FD_89820 | JGI IMG/M metagenome (GOLD analysis project Ga0114999, IMG submission 89820) | Marine microbial communities from western Arctic Ocean - ArcticOcean_MG_CB8_126 | ecosystem: Environmental > Aquatic > Marine > Oceanic | place: Arctic Ocean: Canada Basin | collected... | reverse complement strand
TTACCAGGCAAGTGCTTATAATATTATTTTTACAAATAGTAAATAGCTGAAATGATGAAGAATATAGTCCATAAACAATAAAAATTAAATTCTAACCCTATGATTTGCTAGTATCAGTTGTTTAAATTTTTTTTTATAAGTTGCTTAGTTCTTAAATTACAAAAAAATTTTAAAAAAAAATAAGACTTATAAAATATTGCTCTTGGTATCCATCTACTTTCATCTTTTGATGCCAAATAACTTTTTGCTGCTTGGGTTATTTCGATATCATTTATAACCTCTTTAAAAATTTTGTTCCTTTGCTCCAAACCTTTTTTCATATTCACTTTTCTTTTAAAAATACTAAGACTGTAAGATATTAAAGCATAAATAATGTAAAATATAAGTGCTTGTTTTTCATAACTATCAGCTTCTTCTTTATAACAATTTTTTTTTACCAGGCTTTCTTTAAAATGACCGCTCATAATCTTAAAGTATGACAATGGAAAAGCATGGTTAAAAGCTTCAGAGCGTGCAGAACTTACATTCTGATTAATATTATTAATATACAATTGCTTCCTTATATAACTAACTTTATTTGAACACCCTAAAATATCAATCATAAATATTTCATCTTCCATAAATCGTAATCTTTCTTCAAATTTTATATTGTTCTCTAATAATATTGAATGCTTTATAAGTTTACCATGGCAACCAATTACACCTAGTAAGTGATTGGGGTCCGTGACTCTTCTTTTGATTTCTTCAATGATAGTAGTTTCTGTAAAGTCTATATTAGAAGAATAAGAATAAATATTTTCTCTCTTATTTAAAGAACCTTCTATTCTTTTTTTATCACAAAAAATTAAATCTAGATTTTTTGTTTTAGCTTTTGTAAATAATGTATTAAGTGTTTCTTTTGAAATATAATCATCAGCATCTAAAAAAAATACATACTCTCCATTAGCTTCTTCAATACCTTTATTTCTGGCGACTGAGGGACCGGAGTTTTTTTTCAAGGAAAAGATTTTTATATTGAGAGTATTAAAATTTTCTATTATTTTTAAACTATTGTCTCTGGAACAGTCATTGATCATCAAGACTTCAAATGGTTCTTTTATGTCCTGATCAGATAATGATTTAAGACACTTATTTAAATAGGCCTCTGCATTAAAAAATGGAATAATTACACTTACAGAGGGAGATTTAGCCATTATAACTTTAGGTATATTTTGAACTTTAAATTTCGTTATATTTTATTGGCTCTGGAGCTTGTTTGCCAGCCAGAATTAGTCCTTTACCATCATAAACTTTTGCAGTAGTTGGGTCGTAAGGGCGTCCATCACAAAAATCACAACCTGGGAAAAATTTTTCCATTTTAACTAGTCTGCTAATTTGGTTTCTTAAATCTTTTGAATTATTATTTTCCAAAAGATCAACATAATCCATACGATTATTAGGAATTGATTTTAATTCAAAGGCATTTGCAATAAACGGACATGTAAAAAGTTTTCCGCTTAAAAGAGTGTAGAATTGTTTAGCGCAACATTCTTTAAAAACAATCGCATTATCCTTGGGAGGTCTACTGTGTTTTCTTATAGTGCTACAATCAACCCAATTTCCAGCGGGTCGTCTAATATAGTTTATATTAAACTTGTTTAAACTTTCTTCTAATTTATTTATATTTTTAGATAAATCTCCATAATCTGTAATGTAAAAATTAATATTTTTACCATCAAAACTTTTTAGAACATCGTCTTTTGGGGCTATGGTACCGTTAGTATATATAAATAATTTCCTCTTATTGTTTTGAGCTACCAAATTATTAACTATTACATGCCAATTTCTGTTAACTAAAGGTTCTCCACCTATTATTCTAAATTCAGAGATTAAATCTACATTTTCTTCAAGCGTTGATACAGCTTTTAATATTTGATCGTCTGTATTTTTTGGAGCGACAAAATACTGCATTAGGTTGCAACAACTCTCACACTTCATTGAACACTTTGTTGTTAGCACAACATCTAAACTTCTCAGATGTATTCTATTTTCATCAAAATAAGATTGATGACTTTCAATGCAAATAGAAACTTTATTTTTAATATAACTTTCAGATAGTTTGTGCTGATGCTTACTTGCATCATAACTTTCAAGCAATTCTAAAGGTGAATAAAACTCTTCGTACCCCATAGATGATAATTGATCGACGCATTCCTGTATATTATGATAAGCAACAATTAATCTGGCTTTAGGAAATCTTTTTTTTAATTCAGGAGTATGGATCGTTTCTAAACCATTGATTTTTTTAGAAACCTTCCTTGTTTCGTTGTCGCACAAAGCAGTCACTTCGATATCGTTATCTCTGCATGCATTAATTATTGCTTCGATTTCTTGAGTGACAGCTACAATTATTACAGGATCACCTTTTTTTTTTAAAGGAATTATACAAGAATATTCGGCTTTATTTTTCATAGTTAGAATATATGTTATCAGATTTTTCTAAATTACTCAAAAAGATTTTATTTAATGTCATATTATATGGTGGGCGTGATAAGAATTGAACTTATGGCCTCTACGATGTCAACGTAGCGTTCTACCACTGAACTACACGCCCTGGATAATCTAAATAAATTTACAATATTTAAATTTGATCTCTTAAATTTAAGATGCCTAAATAAAGTTTTTTTTTATATTTTTAATTTTATTTTTTTTTGATACGCTATTATTTGTTTTTTTGAAAATTCTAAATTATTTTTTTTCAAAATATAAAAATTTTTATACCAATCTGTAACTATTTTAATAGTTTCATTAAAGTTAAGCAAAGTATTCCATTTAAGTTTTTTCTTAGCTTTGTTAGAATTAAGCTTTAATAGATTTGACTCTATTTTTTCTTTCTTTTTTGAAATTTTCCACTCTACATCGCTCCAGTGTTTTCTCATTTCTTTAGCAACTTCTAAAACATTTTTATTTACGTTTTGACCTGGACCAAAATTAAAAACTTCCCCATGAAGTTTAGGATTTTTTTTTATATTAATAGCAAAAAGTATGTAGCCCCAGATAACTTCTAATACGAGCTGCCAAGGTCTTGTTGAGTTTGGATTTCTTAATATTACTTTTTTTTTCTTTGCCCAAAACTTGATGCAATCCGGCACAAGTCTATCTTCAGACCAATCTCCTCCACCAATTACATTTCCAGCCCTGGCAACACCTACAAGTACTCTTTTGTTTTTGAAAAAACAATTTACATAAGACCTTACCATCATTTCTACCGAAGCTTTCGATGCACTATATGGATCGTCTCCACCTAAAGTATCATTTTCTTTATAACCTCTTTTTAACTCAAAATTTCTATAGCTTTTGTCGCTTGTAATTATAATTGAAACACATTTCTTATTTAAAATTCTTAATGACTCTAGGACATTTAAGGCCCCTAAAAAATTTGTTGTAAAAGTATATAAAGGTTTTCTGTATGATCTTTTTACTAAGGGTTGGGCAGCTAAATGAAAAACATAATCGGGATTATATTTTTTAAAAATCTTAATCATTTTTTTTAAGTTTCTCACATCGACACGAATATCTACAATTCTATTTTTCAATTTGAGGACATTAAATAATGAGGGCGAAGAAGGTATATCTAAAGACAGCCCCACTACTCTAGCGCCTAAAATTGTTAACCATAGAGTGAGCCAACTACCCTTGAAGCCCGTATGTCCAGTTACTATTACAGTTTTTTTATAAAAGTATTTTTTTAACATTTTTTGTTATTTTTATATGTTAATTTTTAATTAAATTTCTTTCAAAATTATACTTTAAAAACTTTACTTTCTATTACAGAGCTATTTACTATGTGTTCTTTTCTATCACACCTACATCCAGATTTGCTTATTTTAGTATTACATTTAAACAAAAAAGATTCGAAATTTTTTGTTTCATAACCGTAAAACAAATCCCAAAAATTTGATTTATTTAAGTCGCCTAAAGCTGTAGATCTAAAATTTGGAGCACTTGATTGTGAACAGTTATATAACCATCCGTCAAAACCAACTGTTGGATAAACATATCTTGCGTAGCAAGGAATAGTTCTTGGCTTGTTGTAAATATTATTTTCATTATCTGCATCAATAACTAATATTGAACAATTATCGCTCTCGTATTTATTTTTTAATTTTTGCAATTCTTTTTTATAAAAAATAATTTCTTCTTTAGAAGGTATAACTCCTTCTTCAGTTTTTATATCTTTAGGCTGCTGCGGAAAAGTAAATCTTATTAGGTTACATCCTGCTTTAGTAAAATCATTAATAAATTTTTCATAGTCATAACTATTAGCACTATGAATGTTAACTAAATATGCCGCGCTTAAATCAAATTTATTTTTAATTCTAATTTTTCCCAAATGTTGTACATTTTTTAATACTTTATCATAAAGATTAGAGGATCCTTTTACATTGTGAATTTTATTATAAGTTTCATTAGATCCAGCATCTATACTTAGGCTCACATAACTTCCATCGATTATTTTTTTTCCATCTAAAATAGATAAAAACTTTTCAGATACTCTTAAAGCTTTTGTATTAAATCCAAATATAGCTTTTTTAGAAATAGTTAAATCTAAAAGATCCTCAATATATGAACAATTTAAAGGATCTGTTGCATAGCCAGCAAATATAATTTTTTTTACTCCTCCTTTTAAAATTTGTTCTAAAATTTCAATACCCCTGTTCTTACCTAGTCTTTCTTTTGTGTCTTCTGCTGATAAACCGTAGCAGTAAGGACATTCTAACCAACATATTTTTTTTCCTCTTGGTGGGGCCTGAAATTCAACTTGATGAGGTACTATTGTTTTTTCGAAAATATTTTTTTTAAAATCATCAAAGTTTTCAATATAGTTTGTTTTAAATTCGTACTTGTCTTTTAGTTCTTTTAGTAATTTTTTTTTATCTGAATCCATAAATTTTAATATTAAATTTTTTTAAAATTCAATAAATTTTCTTTTATTTTCATAATTTTTAAAACTAAATCATTATTTATTTTTATTTTATTCTTGTTATTAAAACTTTTTAATAAATAGCATAAATATTCATTCATAGGGTTGTTTAAAAATATTTTTTTTCTTTTGTTTTTAACTAAATAATTTATACGCTTGCCTTCAATGTCTTTTTGATATCTTACGTAATGATTATTGTTTAAGCTAAATTTTAAAATGCTTTCTTTTCTAAACATGTCTTGTGTAAATTGAAAAATACATATCGCATTATCAATTTTAATTTTACAAGACCATTTAAACTTAAATTTTTTTACAGTAATAATATTTAAATTAATTGTTTTTTTTTTTAATATAGTTAATAAAAAAGATAAAGCATGTGGCAATAAGTCTACAGCGATATTTTCGTTATTCTGTTTCCCTTTTGTAAAATAACAAAATTTAAAATAATTTATATTTTTAGTTATTTCTTTTTTTTGAATAAGTTGTTTGGCTAAACTAACCATTGGCAAATTTATACCAATTTGATTATTTGACTTAGAAAGTAATCTTAAGGAATTTTGTAAGTTTTTTCCTTTTTTTAATTTTCTTTTTGACCATATAAATGGTTTTTCAACAATTATGTATTTAGAGTGCTTCTTGCATTTTAAAATGTGGCTTAAATGTTTGTCAAATGGAGAGCATACGCTTACTACATCTGGTTTAAATTTTTTTATATTTTTAAAATCTTTTAAATTTATTATTTTTATATTTTCAAATTTTTTTAAATTAATATTAAAAGACCTATTTTTAGATTTTGATTTTCCAATGAAACCTATCTCTTTGAAACCGTTGTTTAGAAATTCACGGAAGTGAACTGCACCTATGCCTGATGGACCGATAATAAGACCTTTTTTAAATTTAATTTTTTGCACTTTATTTAAATTATATTCTTATTAATTTTTTAATTTTTCGAATTACAAATTTAATAAGGGATAAATATATATTTGGATAAAGTAAATTTTTAATTACATGCTTATAAAAATTTATATAATGTAATCCACCACTTTTTCCGGAAATAAGTATTTTAAAAAAATAATTTGCAAAGTTTCTAAGAGCATAGTTTTTATTTAATAAATATCTTTTTAATGGCAAACCTTTTTGACGATAGTAATCTAATATTTCTGGCAATCTTATAATCTCTATAAATGGATATAATTTAGTCCATTCTCGTACTCCAAAACCGTTGACTGTTAAACCTTCGGCACAAAAATAAGCTTTGGAATCTTTAAAAGCATTTGCATAAACTTTATTATGACCACATGTATTATCGAAATTTGACCATGTTCTTGTATCGGTAACTAAATTCATGTCTAAACAATTTATGTTGTCCATCCACATTTGTCTCTTAAAAAAATTTAAAAAATTACCATTTAAGAAATCAAAAGAAATATTATGATCTATCAATTCCCAAAAATTAAGTTTTTGACTTATTTTTTTCTTTCCTAATTTAATTTCCATGTTTTCTGGTAAATTTTTAGTATCAAAAGGTACTTGGAACCGGTTTATATATTTATAATCTAAATGAAAAGAATTAACGAAAAAAAAATCTACATCTGGATTGCTTTCAAATAATTCATCGACTCTTTTAAGTGCCTGAGGCATAAGTAAATCATCGTCTCCCATAGCCCAAACAAAATCACCTTGTGAAATTGAAATTACTTTAAGTAAATTTGGCATATAACCGATATTAGATTTATTTTTATTAATTTTAAGTTTTAACTTGTCTTCAAACTGTTTTATCAAATCGTATATATCGTAACTTGAACCGTTATCAGAAATACAGACTTCAAAATCTAATTTTGAATTTAAACTTGCTAAATAAATAGAGTTTAGACAGTTTATTAGCTTATTTCTCCTGTTAAATGTTGGAATACAAATTGAAAGCTTCATTTAATTAATTAGAAGATAAAACATTTAAATTTTGTTTTAAATAATCTAAATAATTTTCTTTATCCACTACATGAAAAGCAGGTAGAGGAAATAATAATTTACCGCCCTTTTTTAAAAATTCTTTTTCTTGTTTAATTACTTCATGTTTAAATGACCAAATTAAAACTAAAAGATATTTAGGTTTGATCTTTCTCATTTTTTTTTTTGAAATTATTGGAATATAACTACCTGGTGTAAGCTTGCCAATTTTAGAAGGGTTTGCGTCACATATTAAAGATAAATCTTTATTAGATATACCAGAGTAGTTTAAAATGACATTGCCTTTAGTAGAGGCGCCGTATCCAATAACTTCAGATTTTTTAATATTTTTTAAAAATAGTTGTAAATTTTTTTTACTACTTTGAACTCTCAGATTGAATTTATCATAGTCTGCTTTAGAAATTTTTTCTTCTTGTAAAATAATATCCTTAATTTTATCATTTTTGGGTTTTAAGCTACTATCTTTTTTTGCACATACGACCTCTATGCTGCCTCCATTGATTTCATTTAAAGAAAAATCGATAACTTTCAAATTATTTTTATTCAAAATCTTACTAAAAGTACTTAGCGTATAATACATAACGTGCTCATGGCAAATTTGATCATAGGTTAAATTTTTAAGAAGAAGTGGAAAATAAGAAAATTCCAAAACCCATACTCCATCTTTTTCTAAAAGTTTATATACATTTTTACAAAAAGTATTTGGATCTTCGACATCATAAAACATTGCAAAAGAAGTAATTACTGAAAACTTAATATCTTTAAAGTAATTATCAATTGACTCTTTGTTAAAGAAATCAACGATAACTTTTATATTTTTATTATACGACTCAGGAAAAGCATTGGCTGATGGATCGATTCCTACTAATTTTATATTTTTACTTGATTTTGAAAAAAAATTTAAAAATGTTCCGTCGTTAGAGCCAATATCAAGTATATGTGGTTTTTTTTTTATTATTTTTAACTTTCTTATCCAATCAAATTTTTTTTTTAAATGTTTAACCATTAAATTACTAATGCCAGATTTGTAGCCATATTGTGGGCCATACATGTCCTGTAGGCCGGGTATTTTATATAATTGAATTAAACTGCAATACTTACACTTATATAAATTGAGAGAATAATTTTTTAATTTTGTTTTTTTTTGAGGAAAGTAGCTACTTATTGGTTGGTCTCCAATTTCCGATACAAGGATGAATTTTTTTTTGCTACAATTTCTACATTTCATTTTTTAAATCTCTTAATTAATTAAATTTATTAATTGTAGTATTTTTTTTCATCTACAATTTCTAAATTATTATTTATTTTTTTTTTAAAAATTTGATTTTTTAAACTTATCAATCTCATAAAATTTCCTAATCTAAAATTCTTGTCTTTAAATTTTTTCTTCCTTATCATATAAATAAGTTTTGTAATTGAGTATTTTGCGTCTTTCATATTTTTATACCCAAGAAAAAGTTTTTTGTACTTTGTGAAATTAACCTTGTACGATCTATAATCCTTATTTGCGCTATTTATTGAAATTTTTGCATTTGGTAAATATTTTTTTACTAAGTGTGCTAATTCAACTATCTTGTAATTCATTTTTTCATTTCCAACATTCACACATAAAAAATTATTTAGATTTAAATTACTGGCCCAATTGAATGCTTTTATCATATCTTCCACATCAATTAGAGGTCTTAAAGAGTTTCCGTCGCTTAATAATTTGATTTCATTAGAGGCTAAAGCACTTGCTACAAAATCATTTAATACTAGATCCAATCTTAGCATACTACTCGCACCACATGCTGTTGAAAATCTTAAAACTATTGCTTTAAATTTTGAGTTACATTTTTTTTTTAAATATGTTTCAATTTTAAATTTACTCTTGGCATACTCTGTAAGTGGATTTGTTTTTGATTTTTCATGACATGTTTTACTAGAAGAACCATACACGCTACAACTAGAAGCAAAAACAAATTTTTTAATTCCATTGTTTTTTGCCCAATCAATTATTTTTTTAGATGAAATAGTATTAATTTCTTTTGTTGGTTTAGTAAAAAAGCTGCCCATCGGATCGTTGGAAACGGCGGCTAAATGAAAAATTGTATCGATTTTAAATTTTTCTAAGTCTTTAAAGTTTTGATCTCTTAAGTCAGAGTGTATTTGATAATCTATATATTTTTTAATATTTGATTCTTGGAAAAAATTTTTACTATAGTAGCCTATATCATAACCAATTATAAATAATTTTTTATCTTTTTCTTTTAAATATTTAGCTAGTTCAAATCCAATGTATCCTAAATTTCCTGTGATCAAAATAATTTTGTTATTTTTAGTTCTCATAGCAATATTAATTGGAATTGTAAATTGTATTTAATTTAAACATTTTTATTTGTTATTAAATTAATTAATTTTCTAATTTTTAAATATTTTGAGTCTTCTGAATTTAAACTGTTAGCTGTATAAATATCTTTCTGGTTGTCTATCGCGTGAAAAAAGCCATCAAGGTTTTCTACATTACATTTGAATTTTTTAATAATCCATGGATACAATTTTTTTTCAAAATTTTTATATTTTTTGAAATTTTTATTTAGTGTTGTTATGTTCATTATAGAAATTCCACTGTAAATGTGTGCTATTAAATTTTTTTTATCTCTGGATTTAACATAATCAAAAGTAAAATTTCTTTGAAAGTTTATTACTTTTTTATTTTGGATCCCGATCGTTCCAAAATTTGCGCTATAACTTGATGAAATAAACGTCATTTTATATTTATTTTTTTCATGTTTTTTATAAATTTTATTTAAATCAAAATCAAAAATTGAGTCTCCATTTAATAGTAAAAAATTATCTGATTCTATATATTTCTTTACTTTATGAATTCTAGATGAAATTGAAGAATTGATTCCAGTATTAACTGTTCGTACATTAATTTTATTTTTAAATTTTTTTTCAACAAATTTTTTTATCTGCTCACCTCTATATCCTAGTGGCAAAATAAAATGATTAAATTTATTTTTTCTTAAAATATTGATTATGTACCAAAGAATTTCTTTATTTTGAATTTTTACCAAGGTTTTTGGATTTTTTTTCGCTAATATTCCTAACCTTGTTCCTCTTCCTCCGCACAAAATTATTGCGGTACGTAATTTCTCTTGTTTGTTCATCTTATTTTATAATCCAAATTAATCCTTTTTCAGAAATATAATTTCTATTTAAAGAACTTTTTATTTTGTTAAATAAGATTTTTTTTTTTGCTTTAAATTTTTTCCAATTCCTTAGAGCAAATGATTTTACAGAAATAGGTTTCCCACTAGCTACATGCCATATTTGCGGGAATGATTTTTTTTTTGTTTGAAAATTAGCTGCTTTCAATAGTATTTTAGCGACGCTATCAACACTTATAAAATCTCTAATTTGTTTGCCATCCGTCATATTTAAATTTTTTTCTAATTTAGCTGCCCTCACAAGGGATGGCCATAATCTTTTTTTATTCTCTCCCTTGCCATAAACATTAAATAACCTCATAACTCGACATCTCGTTTTAAATTCACTTGATAAAGAAATGCTTAATTTAGTAAATAAATATTTACTTTTTTCATAATTAGTTTCTGGAAGTTCTTTGGTTTTAATGCTTAATGGTTTTTTTAGTTCTGCTTGTTTTCCATATTCAGATGCTGAACCAATAATTAACCAATTAC
>Ga0114999_10009543_pt1 | contig 10618 bp, 8 predicted proteins | sample ArcticOcean_MG_C_3_FD_89820 | JGI IMG/M metagenome (GOLD analysis project Ga0114999, IMG submission 89820) | Marine microbial communities from western Arctic Ocean - ArcticOcean_MG_CB8_126 | ecosystem: Environmental > Aquatic > Marine > Oceanic | place: Arctic Ocean: Canada Basin | collected... | reverse complement strand
GTTTTAAGAAAACAATTTTTTCAATCACCCGATGTGTATCCCGAGAGACAAAACCGACGGTTAACGGCAAGTATGGGAAAAATAAAAAGAGGCGGGCAAAGAGGCTTTCGATCCGGTGCATTCGCCGACCAGACCCGACCAGCACACAATATGGGACACAAGGGAAGAATGAACCTATGCAATCTCGGCGATCGTCCACTGCTTTCAAAATCACTCTCCCGAAAGCACGACTTCACGGTTCACCGAAATCGGTTCGACCAGGCTGAAGACGCATGGCAACGCACAATAATCGATACGCCCGACGTCGTACCGTTGAACATGTTGAGTTATCTGATGGCATCTTGAATCAATAATAATAATGTCTGGGCTGCTCGCGGTAAGCAGATCGATAGCGACCCAGTGCGGTGCTGGTTAATCCGGCACTAAAAACAGCTACCAACTGCCCGCGATGCCTTTTATATTGTGATTTCCAATATCTTCGAAATCGATCCTTGAGCCGATATTTCCAGCAAAGTTTTTTCCAGTCCTTTGAGGCGTGCCCGAATTTGAACGCCACTGGAATGCCATTAAGGCAACATACCGGCGCGGCATGGTATCTCATTCCGGACGCGGTGTGAGCAAACGGAGTTCAGGATTGTTCGCGGAAACTTGCGTATTCGCTCCGGCGCTGTTGTTATTATTAGCCGGTTACGTTGGCCACGAAAGCAGCGTCGCAAATGCGTGCCGAGACGATGGCAAAATAGTGATGCGTGTTGAGTGCTAAGCCGTCGAAGAACATTTCATAGAAGAAAGATGCGCGATCATGAAAATACCCATGGCAGAGACCTATGACGAGACCTACCGGCGCAAGCTGTTTGATTTCCTGTGGCGCGAGGTAGAGCCGCTGGCCGGGGAGATAGAGCGCAGCGGTATCTTTCCTCAGCAAGAACTGTTTGCTAAATTTCGTCAATTTGGACTTTGGGGATTGCTGATCCCGCAACGTTACGGTGGACTCGGGCTAACGACCCAGCAATATCTGCCGTTGTTGGCAGAATTCTCAAAGGTCGCTGGTGTCGTCCGTGTCCTGCTGCACGTTCACAACACCAGCGCCCGCGCCGTCGTGGCCTTTGGTAACGAAGCGCAAAAGGATGCGCTGCTACCGGCGCTTGCGCAGGGCAATTCCTCGCTCACATTCGCCCTTACCGAGCCCAATTCGGGGAGCGGCATGGATATTGCCTGCCGGGCGGTGCGCGACGGCGATGAATGGTGCGTCACTGGGACCAAGCATTACATCACCAATGCCGAATTCGCCGATTTGCATTTAGTGTGCTGCCGCACCGGCGCGCGCGGCGACAGGCGGGGCCTGAGTGCGCTGGTGATCCCCACCGGTACGCCCGGCTTCACCATCGAATCGATGCCCGAGTTAATGGGCAACAACGGCCCTTTCCACGGCATCCTCCAATTCGATAACGCCCGCGTACCAGCGGCGAGCATGATCGGCGTCGAAGGAGACGGGCTTGACATATTCCTGGGCGAGTTGGAGCCGAGCCGCGCTTTTGTTGCCGCGAGCTCGCTGGGCGCTGCCGAGCGCGCGCTCGATATCGCGCTTGATTTCGCCAAGCGGCGCGTTACTTTCGGCAAGACCATCGCGGCGAGGCCCTCGGTTCAGGCCGAAATCGCCGAGATGGCGCGCGATGTCTATGCGCTCCGCCTCATCCTGGAAGACGTCGCCGAAAAAATCGACCGCGGCCAAGAATGCGCACTCGAAGCATCGATCGCCAAGCTCACCGGGATCGAGACTGTCATGCGGGTCACGGACAAGGCGCTCGACGTCGTCGGCGGGCGCGGTTATTTCAGCGATTATCCCTATCCGCTGGAACGCATCTACCGCGAGGCGCGCATTAATCTCGCCGAGGAAGGCACGCCATCGATCCAACGCCTGGTAATGGCGCGCGCACTTCTGGAGGCGCCGGTACCGCTTGCCATCGGCACCCTCGGCACGCCCTATCAGCCGGGCGGCACCGACCCGGCGCTCGGTCAAAATACGATGCCGGATTTGTCCTACGCGCATGATTTGGAGAATGGCGATTAAGACTGAAGAAGCCACATGTCGACTAGGGATTGACAAGAAATTCAAACAAGTGTTTGGTCAAAGTGGAGGTCGGGAGGCGGCCTAAAACAATTATTTGGAGAGCGCAGAGATGTTGTCGGTTCCCAAGCAAGAATTGAACGGCCAGTTCGCCATGTTGCCAATGGACGATGTCCATTTCGGCCCGGGCAGCGTCGATAAGCTGGGTGCGGCGCTGGAGCAATATGGCGTCGAGCGGGCGGTGATCATCACCGGCAATAGCCTGGCGAATAAGACCGATTTTGTGGCGAAGGTGGAAGCGGCGGCCGGCGGGCGTTCAGCTGGCGTGTTCTCCGACACCAGCCAGCATGTGCCGCGCGAGAGCGTCGTCGCGGCGGCGGATTTTGCCCGCACTAAAAATGCCGATGCGATCATCAGCTTCGGTGGCGGCACGCCGAATGATACCGCCAAGGCAGTGACCATCTGCATCGCTGAGAATATTACCGAGCCCGACCAGCTCGATGCGGTGCGAATCAAGTTCGAGTATCCTGACAAGATTGAAATCCCGTCTCTTTCGACCGATCCCCTGCCGATGTTCGCCGTTCCCACCACCTTATCCGCCGGCGAATTCACCTTTTTTGTTGGCGTGACCGACCGGTCGCGCCAAGTCAAAGATCTCTATCTCGATAAGCGCATCACTGCCAAGAGCGTCTTTCTCGACCCGAATTTGACCTTGGCGACGCCCGAGCGCCTGTGGCTCGGCACTGGCATGCGCGCCGTCGATCACTGCATCGAAGCGATGTGCTCATCAACCCACCAGCCCTTCACCGATGCCCTCGCCTACCGCTCACTCAATATGCTGGTGCGCTATTTGCGCGAGACCAAGGCAGACCCGAGCGATATGGCGGCGCGCGGCCAGTGCATGGTAGCGGCGTGGATGTCGGTGGTCGGCCTGGCCAGCGTAGCGCTCGGCCTGAGCCATGGCATCGGCCATCAATTGGGTGCGCGCTGCAACGTACCGCACGGCGAAACATCCGCCGTCATGATGCATAATGTGATGGCCTTCAATCGCCAGGAGACATTGGCGCAGCAGGCCTGGGTCGCCGAGGCAATGGGCGTCGATATCAGCGCCATGAGCGAGACCGAAGCGGCCACGGCGGCGGCAGATGAAGTACTTAAGCTGGTGCGCGACGACCTCGGTCTGCCGTGGCGGCTGCGCGATGTCGGCGTGAACGAAGAGGATTTCGACGGGATCGCCAAGGACGCGCTGGAGGATTTAGTCGTCGCCAGCAACCCACGCAAGATCGAATCAAAGGATCAGGTGATCGACCTCCTCAAAACCGCGTGGTAAACGCGACTAACCATAAGAAACCGGGAGAGCAAGCATGAGCTATCGAATCGCCGTTGATACCGGCGGCACCTTTACCGATGTTGTTGTCGCCGATGCGGATGGCCGCCTGACCGTCGGCAAGGCACTGACCACGCCAGAGCGAACCTATGAAGGCTTTTTCGGCGCGCTCTCGAATGCAGCGGAGATTATCGACGTGCCCGTAGCGAGCCTGTTGGCTGAGACAGAGGTGCTGATTTATGGCACCACGCGCTCGACCAATTCGATCGTCGAGAGCACAACGGCCAAGACCGCTCTTATAGTGACGGAAGGCTTTCCCGATACCCTGCTGTACCGCCAGGGCGGCAAACGCGAACCGCTCAATCTGGCGATGGAGTTTCCGCCGCCCTATGTGCCGCGTCGCCTTACCTTTGAGATCCCCGAGCGCATAAATGCCGAGGGTGGTATTGAAACGGCGCTCGACGAAGCAGCGGCACGGGCCGTGGTTGCGGGCTTGCCGGCAATGAACATCGAGGCGGTGGCGGTGAGCCTCCTGTGGTCGATTGTTAACCCGCGGCACGAGATACGCGTCGGCGAGTTGCTCAACGAAATCGCGCCCGGCATTCCCTATACGCTCTCACACCAGCTCAATCCGATCATCCGCGAATACCCGCGCACCTCGTCGAGCGCCATCGACGCCTCACTGAAGCCGCTCATGCAGAGTCATTTGAAGGAATTTCAAAGCGATCTGCGCGGCGCCAACTATCAGGGTGAGATTTTAGTCAGCGCGTGCTCGGGCGGCGTCATGCATGTCGGCGATGTGGTCGAGAAGCCGATCTATACCGTCAAATCGGGTCCGGCCATGGCGCCCTTGGCCGGCATCGCCTATGCCGAGGCTGAGGGTGAGGGCAATGACGTCATCATTGTCGATACCGGCGGCACCACTTTCGATGTCAGCATGGTACGCGCCGGACAGATAAAATTCACGCGCGAAACCTGGCTGCTCGGCGAATGGATCGGTCATAATCTTGGCCTCTCCTCGGTTGATGTCCGGAGCGTGGGCGCCGGCGGCGGCTCGATTGCCTGGATCGATTCGGGCGGCCTGCTGAGGGTTGGCCCGAACAGCGCCGGCGCGATGCCCGGCCCGGCCTGCTATGGCCGCGGCGGCACAGAAGCTACCGTAACCGACGCCGCCGTGGTGCTTGGCTATATCGATCCGAATTATTTCCTCGGCGGGCGCATGGCGCTCGACGTGGCGGCGGCGCGCAAGGCCATTGTCGCGATTGCCGATCAGAGCGAGATGAGCGCCGAGCAGGCGGCTTTCGCCATTATCACCATCGCCGGAGAACAGATGATCAAGGCGATCCAGGAAATCACCGTGCAGGACGGCGTCAATCCGGCCGAGAGCATTCTTGTCGCCGGCGGCGGCGCAGCAGGGCTCAACATCCTGCCCATCGCCAAGGCGCTCGGCTGCGCCAAGGTACTGGTGCCACGCACCGCTGGCGCGCTCAGTGCCTGCGGCGGGCAATATTCCAACATCGTCGCCGAATTCAGCGCCAGCCAATATGCTCATTCAGGCAATTTTGATTTTGCCGGTGTGGGCCGTGCGCTTGGCGGAATCGCCGAGCAGATCGAGACCTTCAGTGAGGAATTGCGCGGCCGCGGCATCAATAAATTTGAAAGCGAATTTTTCGTCGAGGCGCGCTACATCAATCAACAGTGGGAAATGGAATTCGACATGCCCATGGCGGCGATCGAAAACGCTGCCGACGTGGAAACCTTGGTGCAACGCTTCCACGATGTACATTTCCGCCGCTACGCCATCAAGGAAGAAGGCGGCGCCATCGAATGCATTAATTGGAAAGGCCGGCTAACAGCCATACTCGACAAGCCGACCATGCCGGCGGAAGCGACGAGCGGCCACAAGGTGCCGACGGCGAAGCGGGTGTCAAAAACCTATTTTGGCGGCGACGAGGCGCTCGACGCGCCGGTTTATGTCGGCACTGACCTAGGCCCCGGCGCCAAGCTCACCGGCCCGGCTATTATCGAAGAGCCGACCACCACCATTGTCGTCTATCCCGGCGCCACGGCGCGGGTGACTGAACGACATAATTATCTATTGGAAACCGAAACCGAGCGCGGCGCGTAGGAGAGTTCATCATGGCAAAATCAAACAACAAGACTAACCAGGCGGAGGGTAGTTCTTTCGATCCGGTACTGCTGGCGATCATGGCCAATCGCATGGAAGCGGTATGCCGCGAAATGACCAACACCATGCTGCTGGCGGCCCGCTCCTCGGTGATCGGCATGGCGCGCGACTTCTCCTGCGCGGTAATTACCTCCGAGAACGATATCCTGGCCGTGGCGGAAGGCTTCCCCATCCATGTCTGGGGCATGAACATCCAAACCGAATCGATGTGCGACTTGCATCCCGATTTCAAGGAGGGTGACGCCTTTCTGCACAATGACCCATATCTCGGCAACACCCACGCAGCGGACCACACGATCATCGTGCCGGTATTTTACGATGACGAGTATTTTTTCTCGGTCGGCATCAAGGCGCATCAGGCGGATATTGGCAATTCCATGCCGACCACCTATATGGCGCCAGCGAAGGATGTTTATCACGAGGGCGCGCTAATTTTCCCCTGCGTCAAGGTGCAGGAAAACTATAGCGATAATCAAGATATCATGCGCATGTGCAAGCGGCGCATTCGTGTGCCCGAGCAATGGTACGGCGATTATCTCGCCGCCGTCGGCGCGGCGCGCATCGGCGAACGCAGCCTGAAAAACTTCGTCGAGAAATACGGTAAGCAGACAGTGCGCGATTTCGTCCTCGAGTGGTTCGATTATTCCGAGCGGCGCTGTATCGACGCCATCAAAAAATTGCCCAAAGGCCAGCTCCGGGGTCAGCAAACCCACGACCCGATAGCGCCCTGGGTGCCGGAAGGCATCCCGGTTGAGCTGACCATCGATATCGATCCGGACGAAGGCATGGTGACTGTCGACCTGCGCGACAATATTGATTGTATTCCCGCCGGCCTCAATCTTACGGAAAGTACCTCAACCATGGCGGCGGCGCAGGGTATTTTGACATGCCTCGGCGATGACCTGCCGGCCAATTCCGGAAGCCTCCGACGCATCAAAGTGCTGTTGCGCGAGAATTGCGTTGTCGGCATCCCGAGGTTTCCCCATAGCTGCTCAGTGGCGACCACCAATCTCACTGATATAATCGTCAATGTTACCCAAGCGGCCTTTTCCGAACTCGGTGACGGGCACGGCTATGCTCATGGAAATTATTGCAACTCGGCAGCGGCTGGCGTGGCTTCCGGGACGGATTGGCGGCGCGACGGCGAGCCCTATATTAATCAGATGTTTATGATGGGCGGCGGCGGCGGCGCTTCGGCAACCTGCGACGGCATGCATTATTTATTTGTGCCTGTGGCTGCCGGACTGCTCTATCGCGATTCGATCGAGATCAACGAGCAGCGCTTTCCGATCAAGGTTGATTCGATGAAAACCACCACCGATTCCATGGGCCATGGTCGACGCCGCGGCGGCCCGGCGACGCGTGTGGTGTTGGGGCCGCGTAAGGACAAGATGAGTATTCTTCATGTCTGCAATGGTCTTGAGAGCGCCCCGAAGGGCGTGCGCGGCGGCACCGGCTCGAAACTCGGCGGCAACGTCAAGATCGCCAGGGATGGAACGGAGACCAAATATCCGGCCGTGATGGTGTGTGAGATCGAAGAAGGCGAAAAACTCCGCGCAGACGATCAGGGCGGTGGTGGCTACGGCAATCCCCTCGACCGCGAGGTCGAACGTGTTCTCAATGATGTCGCCGAGCGCTATGTCTCAATAGAAATCGCACGTAATGTGTATGGCGTGGTAATCGAGGGGAAAGTCGCCAATGACAGCCTGGCAGCAAATATTGTGGCGACAGACAAGCTGCGCGCCGAAATGCGCACCTGAAAAGCGGACGTTTCAAACTGCACGCAGGACAATAGATATTTGGTGTAGAGTTGTTGCGCGATGATTTTTCTACCCTGTAGGCTACGCGATGTCAGCGTGAACGGGGAAGGTTGTGACGGCATTGCCGTTGATGCACTGAAGGATTTTATCGTCACCTCAAAGTTGCGCACAATCGTTTCCAAGGAACAGATCATCAAAATACTTAAAGCAGCGTGGTAAGCGCTGCCGACCACAAGAAACTGAGGGAACAACCATGAGCTATCGAATTGCGGTCGATACCGGCGGCACGTTTACCGATGTTGTTGTGGCCGATGAGCGCGGAACGCTAATTGTTGGAAAGGCCTTAACTACACCAACAGATACTTTTTCTGGGTTGTCAGCGGCATTAGATAATGCTGCCTCCTTTATGGGCGTTTCAATGGATACTATCCTGAAGGAAACAGGCGTTCTCACCTATGGAACGACGCGGTCAACAAACGCAATCATAACTTCTTCGGCTGCCAAAACGGCATTATTGTTGACAGAAGGATTTCCGGACACTCTTACTTATCGACATGGTGGGAAACGCGAACCGCTCAATCTAAAAATGGAATTCCCAGATCCCTATATACCGCGGCGCCTAACTGAGGAAATTAGAGAAAGAATAAATTCGGAAGGGGGAATAGAAATCCCACTAGATATTTCACAAGCTACATCAATAATTGAGTCATTTAAGCCTAAAAATATAGAGGCTATTGCTGTTAGTTTTTTGTGGTCGATAATGAACCCAGTCCATGAATTGCAGATTGGGGAGCTTATTAAAAAAATTCTTCCCGACCTACCCTACACTTTGTCTCATCAATTAAACCCCATAATTCGGGAATTTCCTCGAACATCCTCAACCGCAATCGATGCCTCTTTGAAACCTTTAATGCAGAAGCATTTTTTGGTATTGGAGGCCAGTTTACGGAGTGCCGGTTACGAGGGTGAGTTTTTAGTAAGCACTTCATCAGGCGGAATTAAGCACTTAGCAGACGTAGTTGAAAAACCTATTTTTACTGTAAAGTCCGGGCCGGCCATGGCACCTCTTGCAGGCATAGCCTATGCAGCTGCTGAAGAACTTGGTAACGACGTCATTATTGTGGACACAGGTGGCACGACTTTTGACGTAAGTCTAATTCGAGCTGGAGAGATTAAATATACGCGAGATACATGGCTAAATGGAGAATGGATAGGGACAAATCTCGGCTTATCTTCCGTCGATATTAGGAGTGTGGGCGCCGGAGGTGGGTCCATAGCTTGGATTGACTCTGGAGGCCTCCTGCGGGTTGGACCAGATAGTGCTGGAGCTGATCCTGGGCCTGCTTGCTACGGAACAGGCGGAGATCAACCCACAGTCACCGATGCCGCTGTCGTGATGGGATATATTGACCCCGGTCATTTTTTGGGCGGAAGGATGACGCTCGATGCCGAAGCAGCGACTGAGGTAGTTAACGCAATCGCAGGTCAACTGGATATGAGTTTAGAGGAGACCGCTGCAGGAATATTGGAAATCGCCGGCGAGCAAATGATTAAAGCTATTCAAGAAATAACCGTACAAGACGGTGTTAACCCTGCTGAAAGTATTCTGGTAGCGGGCGGCGGAGCAGCTGGCCTAAATATTATCCCTATCGCAAAGTCTTTGGGCTGCGCAAAGGTATTGTTGCCTAAAACAGCAGGTGCACTTAGTGCATGTGGAGGTCATTATTCTAATATTGTCTCAGAACACAGTTCTAGCCAATACTCCTCTACAAATTCCTTTGATTTTGATGGGGTTTCAAAGGTTTTTGGGGAAATTAATGCAAAGCTCGACGCTGAGCAAAAGGCTCTGAAAGAAAGAGGAGTCACTAATTTTACAAGAGAATTTTTTGTTGAAGCAAGGTATTTAAATCAGCAGTGGGAGATGGATTTTAAATTACCCGTACTGGACATTAAAAATTCCGAAGATGTCAAAGTACTAATCGAAGAATTTCATAATGTGCATTTTAGGCGTTACGCTGTCAAAGAAGAAGGTGGAACCATAGAATGCATAAATTGGAAAGGTCGGCTAATTGCTGAGATGGAAAAACCACCTCATGCTCTTGATGAATTAAATATTTCCTCAAAAATAATGACGGCAGACCGAATAGTCTCTGCTTATTTTACTGAAAAGGGAAAGTGCCAAACACCCGTTTATATGGGAGCAGAATTGTCGGCCGATTGTGAAATTTTAGGCCCAGCAATTATAGAAGAACCGACCACCACAGTTGTGGTTTATCCAGGTGCACGCGCCCAAGTTACAGCAAGAGGTCATTACCTGCTAACACCGGCATAGTCTTGGCTCGTCGTGTCTTGTAAAACTGACCCAGAATAAATAGAAAGTCGAAAATGATAACTCCAGTACAGCTTTCAATAATGTCCAACAGAATGGATGCTGTTTGTCGTGAGATGACAAACACTATGTTGTTGACTGCACGGTCATCAGTCTTAGGCGTTGCAAGAGACTTCTCGGTATCCATTGTTACCTCAGAAGATGAGGTACTAGCCGCAGCTGAAGGATTTCCTATTCATGTATGGGGAAGCAACCTCCAAACAGGCTCCATGCGCAGAAACCACCCTGACTTTCGAGAAGGCGACGCATATCTGCATAACGACCCCTATGATGGCAATAGTCATGCTGCGGACCACACTTTTCTCGTTCCCGTTTTTTTTGAAGGGGAACATTTCTTCACAACAGCCGTAAAAGCTCACCAAGCGGACACAGGAAATAGCCTACCTACCACCTACATGGCACAGGCACGAGATGTATATCAGGAAGGGTCACTAATATTTCCGGCAGTTAAAATTCAAGAGGACTACAAGAATATTGATGACATTATTCGGATGTGCCGGCGACGCATTCGCATTCCAGATCAGTGGTATGGGGATTACCTTGCCGGTATTGGCGCTGCCAGAATTGGCGAACGTAGTCTGAAGAAATTTGTCGAGAAATACGGAAAGGACACTGTCCGTTCCTTTGTGCGGGAATGGCTCGACTATTCTGAACGTCGATGCATTGATGCTATCAAAAGGCTCCCAAAAGGCCGGCTAGAGGCCAATCAATCACACGACCCCATAGAGCCTTGGGTTCCCGAAGGCATACCCGTCAACGTCAAGATTGATATCGATCCTGATGAGGCAATGGTAACTGTTGATTTGAGGGATAATATTGATTGTATAGATGCGGGCTTAAACTTAACTGAGTGCACCTCGACGATGGCTGCTGCGCACGGCGTGCT
>Ga0114999_10009541_pt1 | contig 10620 bp, 9 predicted proteins | sample ArcticOcean_MG_C_3_FD_89820 | JGI IMG/M metagenome (GOLD analysis project Ga0114999, IMG submission 89820) | Marine microbial communities from western Arctic Ocean - ArcticOcean_MG_CB8_126 | ecosystem: Environmental > Aquatic > Marine > Oceanic | place: Arctic Ocean: Canada Basin | collected... | reverse complement strand
TTGTCTGCGGTTTCTGTCTCATCTTCGTTCCCTTCGGTCACTACGATGAGCCAGAAATCCTCTCTTATGCAATACCGCTAAGTTGTTCCATAGGCGCTGACGTTAGACAATTTTGTGGCTAGTTTAGGATGACAATGCCTTCGTCTGACACCACCGACCGTTAGGCAATGAGGGCGAGCATTTTATACGTTAGAACGCTGTCTGGTTTGGCGAGTTCGAGTGGAATGTCGAAATGGTTTCGCTCGGCGATTTCAAAGCAATCGGCTGTGAAACCGGCGGCTTGCCATTTGGTGGCGTAGTCGGTGCTTTGACGTTTGAATTCTGGGGTTTCGTAGCCGCCATAGGAGATGACTACAGGGCAGCCTTGTTCCGGCAGAAAGTATAGCGGGCTATTGCGGTGGACGGCTTCGGCGTCAAGACTGAGCCACTCATTGGGATAAGCGAGGGCGACCGGTTCTAGATCATAGAGGCCGCTTAAAAGCATGCCGCCCTTGATGACATCCTCCGGCACGCCCTGATCTTTCTGCCAACCCCCGTTCAGCACCATGCCGGCCAAATGGCCGCCGGCTGATGAGCCTGAAATAAAAATACGATCCGGGTCACAGTCGAATTCTGCACCATTGTGATAAAGCCAGGCGATTGAGCGGCGTACCTCGGCAACGATTTGATCCAAGGTTGCCTCTGGGCTGAGGGTGTAATTTATTGCCGCAACCGCGACGCCTTGGTCGACAAAATTAGGCGCCATAAAACTAGATTCATTTTTTGACAGCATCCGCCAATACCCGCCATGCACAAAAACCAGTAAGGGCGCGTTCTTGCCCGCAGGGAAGAGATCGAGCGTCTCTTCAGGACTTGGACCGAAAGACAGGCCTTCATGATACGTCAGCGTGCTGTGCGCCAGTGCGCTTTGCTCGCCGTAAGCTTCAACGAAAGGCGAGATGTCCCCGACTGTTGCCTGCGCATTATACTGCAGGTCTAATTCTTCCTGATTGAAGTCACGGTATATTTTAGGCACTGCATTCTCTCCAAAATTTTTGTCTACGATATTCTTGCTGCGGGTCAAAAAAGCTATTGGTTGAAAATATAACTCTATAATGAAGTCACTGTTAATGCGATGTTGAGAAAACTCTATAATTAATCTGAATTGAGATACGGATGGGAGAGGCCATGAACCCATATATAAAAAATCCAGAAACAATATCACTTTGTCCGATTTCATCGGGCACACCGACAGAAAAGTACGGCGGGCGCTCGCAAGGCAAGAAACGCTCATTTGGCATTGGGGACCTTGTTCAGTCGAGTGGTCATGCAACGGATCTTGCCCGGAAACTAGGTGGCGCGGAAGCGCGGCTTCGCGGATTTCTTGCGCCGAGTTTGGTTCGAGATGCAAAGGCATTTCTGCTAACCGAAGGCTCGCAAGCGCCGTGCCTTTTATGCGGCTGTATTCATGGGGTCGGTGCCAGTATCCTGATCGAGACGACCTATCCCTTGGCCAGTCGTTATTCGATTTATGAAGCCGTGGAGGTCATGGGCCGGATACATCTCGGGCAATCGGAGGGCGTAGAGGATGAGGTCAAACTCACCGATGCAATCGTCCGCCAGAATAAAAAAGTTGAGGCGCTGGGCGAGGCCGATACGCGGCAATGGCTGCGATCCTATTTGCGAGCGCGTTCAGGAAAATCTAGTGAAAACTATTTACCTCAAAATAAGGAACGAAAAAATTCAAAGGGTAAAAAGCCGCAGGAAAATGCGATTGCCGACATCATCTTGCGCAACGGCAAGTTTCATTTGCTTGATAGTGGCTTAAATTTTGCCGAGGCCGTTGCGATTAAAAATGGCCGTTTCGTTGCTGTGGGCAGTGAGGCAGAGGTTGCCAAGCATGCTGGGCCGGATACCGAGATTATAGACTTGAACGGCAATCCTGGTATTCCAGGTCTGATAGATTCCCACCTTCATCAATTTTTCCTGGCGGTCAATCTGCCCGCCGTGCAATTGCTGGATGCCCGATCCATCGCTGACGTGCAGAGTAGAATTGCTGAGCGGGTTGAGATCACTGCACCGGGTGACTGGGTTGTTGGAACCTCGGGTTGGCACGAGAGTATGTTGGCAGAAGGGCACATGCCGACACGGTGGGATCTCGATGAAGTGTCACCGGACAATCCGGTTATTATCCCCCGCGGTGGGCATGTCGTGACAGTCAATAGCCTGGCTTTGGAGCGCGCGGGTATTACCAACGATACGCCGGATCCGACCGGCGGTGTCATTGTGCGAGATCTCGATAGTGGTGATGCCACCGGCGTGTTGCTCGAAACCGCGAGCTATTTTGCCCGGCGGGTTGCCCCGCCAATGCCGAGCCTGGATAAAATGGCAGAACAGCTTAAATCTGCCATGCAGGAGCTCAACAGTTACGGCATTGTCAGTGTCGTCGATCCAGTTGTTGATGATGGCATCATGAGCGTCTACCGCCAGCTCCGTGATAATGACGAAATCACCGTCCGCACAGACCTGCTTTATAAAGCAACTGACAAGGCCGAGACTGAAAAAGGCATTGCAGCCTTAAAGGCCGAAACCAGCGATGATATGCTGCGCTTTATCGGTATTAAATTTATGCTCGATGGCGGCGTTGAGGGCGGGCGCTTACGGGAACCGTATTTGGTGGTGCCAGGTGAGCAGCCGCATGCGGATTACCACGGACTCTTAATGTTACCGCCGGGTGGTCAGGCTGAATTCGTTGAGGCGCTGAACTTGGTCGCCGATGCTGGTTTGCAAGCCCAAACCCATGGTGTGGGTGATGAAGCCATTGATGTTATTGCCCGGGCTTACGCCTTGGCGAATGAACATAAGCCCATCGGAGACCTCCGCTGGACTTTAATGCACGCTTTTTTGCCTTCGGATGAGGCGATCCAAACTTTGTTGAAGGTCGGCGTTCACGTCACCATCCAAAATCATCCAGTATTGCTTGGGCACAACCAGCGCCGCTGGTGGGGGGATGAGCGGGCAGATGAGGCTATTCCGGTACGAAAACTGGTCGATAGTGGCTTGCTGATTGGCGGCGGCACGGACGGACCCATTGTTCCGGTTGATCCTTTCTTGTCGATGTGGTGGATGGTCACGCGCGGCACTTTGATGGGCTATCAAATGGGCCCGGAACAAGCGATTACGGCTCAGGAGGCCTTGGAGCTATACACCATCAACAATGCAAGAATATTGGGCGTCGAAGATGACCGGGGATCAATCGAGGTTGGAAAGCAAGCCGATCTGGTGATTTTATCGCAAGATATTTTGGCTGTAGCTGCGGATGAAATTCGAGATACCAAAGCGCTGATGACGATGGTTGGCGGTAAAGTGGTTTATCAAAATGGAATTTAAGTCGTTTCCCCAGTTTGATTGACAAGGTCAGAACTCTAACGAATACTTATTGGGCATTCCAGGGAGAAAAAAGTGTCGAATAAATCGGCCGACGATATCTTGATATTCGATGAAGTGCTGCTCAATTTCGGTGCGGAGACTATTTATGACGGACTGAGTTTTACCGTCAAAAAGGGCGAATTTCTATGCATTTTGGGCCCAAGTGGCTGTGGTAAGTCAACTTCTTTGCGTCTGATGGGTAATTTATTAGAGGCCCAAGGCGGCGAAGTCTCAATCGAGGGGTTACCGCCGGAGCGAGGCTGGAACAAACTGGCTTATGTCTTTCAATCACCGCGTTTGGTGCCGTGGCGTTCCGCATTAGGAAATGTTTTGCTCGGCATGGAATTGCGGTTTGAGAAGCTTACCAAGAGCCAGATGGGGGAAACGGCCAATCGTTTACTCGACATGGTCGGCCTGCAAAATGACAAAGACAAATACCCAGCCATGTTATCGGGCGGGGAGCGCCAGCGGGTTTCAATTGCGCGTGCGCTATCGGTTGATCCCGATATTATTTTGATGGACGAGCCGTTCTCGGCACTGGATCTCAATACCAGATGGCGCATGCGCTCTGAAATTATTCGTATCTGGCAGGAGACCGGCAAGACTGTAATTTTTGTCACTCATGATATCGACGAAGCTTTGGTTTTAGCGGACCGGATTTTACTGTTGTCCAATAAACCTACAAAGGCGCTGGAGACGATCACGCTCGATCAACCGCGCCCGCGTGCAATTGAACAATCAGAAAGTTTATCTCAGCAAAAAGATTACCTCATTTCGTTGTTCCGCAATCTTGAACAACAAGGTGAGCTGGAGACGGCCTAAAAAAATAAGAACTTAATTTTAACACCGAAAGAAGGGAGTGCCCCATGAGCAATCGACCTAAATTAGTAAAGAGAATTGGCCTACCAATAGCTTTGGCAGTTGCCGGGCTGATGAATTTTAGTCCTGTAAGCGCTAAGGAAATAGTGACCTATGCCTATTTGGCTGACCCGGCGCTTGAAGGCATCATGTATGCGATTAAAAAAGGCATCGTAAAGTCTGATAAAATTACCGTTGAAACCAATGCACTGCAAATTCCTGCGTTGATTTCTTCAACACCAGCTAAAAAATATGACGTCATCATGAACGCTGTGATGGCCATTCCTTTTGCCAAGCGCCGGGGGCTTGAACTTATTGTCCTGTCTACCGCATTGCGTTCTGCAAAAGGTCGATTGGGTGCGGGTATTTGGGTTAAAAAAGACAGCCCTTATAAAACCATGGCTGATCTTAAAGGCAAGAAAATTGGCAGCTATTCTTTGCGTGCAACAGGTACAACCTGGCTCCGCATTGCTTTGATGAAAAAACATAAAGTCAACGTATCCTACAAAGGCGGCGATTTTTCCTGGGTGCAAATTCCTGCCCCGGCTTTGCTGTCTGCGCTTGAAACAGGACGTGTTGCGGCTGCGACATTGATCCATGCGCAGGCTTATGCTGCGAGCAAAACAGGTAATTACCGGGTTCTTGCCTGGACCAATAAAGATCTCAATGAGCTGTATAATCTCGATAGCGTCTCTGCGGTAAACGTGACGTATCCTGAAAAGTTAAAAGCGCGGCCAGAGGCTTTTAGAGAGTTCAATCGGATGATGCATGAATCGGTTAAATATGCCTTATCTCACACAGATGAAGTCGGTGCGGCGATTGCAAAAAATACGGCGAAAATCGATGCCGGCTATTTCAAAGCATGGATCAATGATTATTCGTACTTCCCTGCAGCTGTTAGTGAAGCGGATAAAAAAGCCATGACATTGGTTTGGACTGTCTCAAAAGAGATGGGCATCTTGAAGAAAGTTCCTGACGTAAACAAATCCATATGGAAGCATGCCATTAAGGAATAGCATCTAAATTAATGACATCTTCGACATTAGACCCAGCGGGGCGTAAAGCGCGCCTCGCTGGGCATTTATTTGTTCTGGCTTTTCTTGCGATTTGGATACTCTACAGCTCGCTCGTGGAAAGCTACGTTATGCCGGGTCCTTGGCTGGTGTTTGCGCGCTTGGGCTTGATGTTTACCGATGTGCATGAAATCGGGCATATGTTTTATTCCTTCGCCCATATCATTGCTTCGGTCGCTATATCCTTTGTAATCGGCACTGCTTTGGCCTTTCTCGCGCATTACCTCGGCACTTTCGAGAGGATGGTGCACGGTCGGCTTAGCCCGTTTTTGAATTCTTTCTCTGGTATAGGCTGGACGTTCCTGGCGATCATTTGGTTTGGTATTTCTGATGTCACTGTGATTTTTGTGATCTCGATGGTGCTGATCCCGTTTGCCATTATTAACATGCGCGAAGCCCTCGCCAATCTCGATCAAGAACGGATCGAAATGTCGGTGAGTTTCACTCGGTCAGGTTGGCGGCGCTTTCGGCTGGTGATTCTACCCTCGCTCTATCCATTTATGTTCGCAACCATACGTATCAGTTTTGGCGTCGCCTGGAAGGTCGCCTTAACGGCCGAGCTCTTTGGCGGCAATACCGGGCTTGGCTATATGCTAAATCTGGCCCGTCAGGATTTTGATATGCCGCTGGTGATTGCGGTGATTGTAATCATTATTGCATTTGTTTATTCGACGGATCGCTGGATTTTTATGCCCATTCAAGCTCATCTTGCGAGGCATCATGGCAGCGTTTGATCCCGCTAAAAAAACCGCCGGCTTACCACCGATGAAACGCTTTCTTTCGCATTTATCAGCCGAAGGATTGGTTGTCCTGGCCATTGTTTTTTGGTGGTTGCTGTCACTAGAATTGCCGGAAATTATTGTGCCGCGCCCGCTTAAGGTGGCGGAACAAATTTGGATTTTATTTAGCGATTTGAAATATATCGGACATGTTGCCGCAAGCACCATACGGGTGATTCTCGGGGTGTTTATTGCCGTTGTCTTTGGCACATTGCTCGCGCTGCTGCCGCATTGGTTTCCCTTACTGGATGTCATCGTCCACGAGCGCATTAAGCCGTTTTTAAACTCCTTCCCCTCCGTTGGCTGGGCGATCTTAGCGATCATTTGGTTTGGCCCATCGCATGGCACAATTGTTTTTATTATGGTGATGATTTTGACGCCGTTCTGCCTGGTAAACGTATCGGAAGGCTTGAAAGAGATTGATCTGGAATTGCTGGAAATGGCGCGCAGTTTTACCCGGCGTCCGGTAGTGGTTCTGTTTAAAGTTACGCTGCCCTTGTTGATGCCGTATATCATTTCAGCGGTGCGGATTGCCTATGGCGTGGGCTGGAAAATCGCCTTGGTGGCCGAGTTGTTTGGCTCCGAAAGCGGTCTTGGTTTTCTACTGCAACAAGCGCAATCGGTCGCCGACTCTACCACCGTCTTTGCCACCTGTCTTGCCATAGTCGTCATTTTTTGGGTGGGGGAGAAAATAGTTATCAATCCATTGTCTCGTAATTTTTCGCTCGAGAAAATAGGGGCCTGAGATCAATGCCTGATTGGATTGTTGAGACTCAATATGGACCGGTTCAAGGGTTTGATAAAGGCGGGTGTTTGTTTTTTGGTGGCATTCCTTTTGCGGCCTCCACTGCAGGGGCCGCACGGTTTAAGCCGCCGCAACCGGTTCAATCTTGGGAGGAAGTGCGCTCCGCCGTTTATCCCGGTCCAATGATCAATCAAAATCCAACCCGCTTTGAGCCCTTTCTGGGCCCTGATCCGCAGCCGCAATCCGAAGATGGGCTTAGCGTTAATGTTTGGACACCGGCGACAGATGACGCCAAGCGACCGGTCTATGTCTGGATCCATGGCGGGGCCTATATTTCGGGATCCAGCTCCTTTCCACTTTATGACGGCGCATCCTTTGCAGAGAACGGCGACATCGTTTTTGTCGGCCTTAATTATCGGCTGGGTGAGCGCGGCTATCTTCAACTGGATCATTTGGACAGAAATTATGCCGGATCTGGGAACAACGCTTTGCTGGACCAAATTGCAGCTGTTGAATGGGTGCGGGATAATATTGCGGCTTTTGGCGGTGATCCAGATCAGGTGACGCTTGGCGGGCAGTCAGCTGGCGGTGGTGCGATTACCGGCTTGATGATGATGCCGGAAGCAAAGGGCCTCTTTCACCGTGCGATCATTCAAAGTATTTCGATGATGAGCTTTCGGGATATCGCGCTGGCCGAATACACCACCGAAACCTTTATGACGGCAGCGGGCGCCTTAGACATTGCCGCTCTCGAAGCCGCGCCGATTAAGAAATTTCTGGCCGCCCAACGCACCACGCTTCGCACCCGGCCACCAACCGGTAAGGCGTTGTTTCAGCCGGTGATCGACGGCACAGTGCTGACCAAAGATATTCTGCCAACTGCGCGGGATGGCAAAATGATGGACATTCCCATCATGATCGGCATCACGACCGAGGAATGGAAACCATTTCAGTTTTTCATGAAGCCGGATGATGTGCCGAAGACGGAAGATGCCATGGCAGCCCTGTTTGATGATTTAGCGGGTGAGGGCGCTGATGTGGTTGCCGCTTATCATAAAATGGTCGGTCATTTAGAGCCCGAGCAGCTTTTTGCCGCCGCGATGAGCGATTGGCGGTGGCGTCAAGCGACCATGGAATTGCAATCCATTCTGTCAGATAAACAAGCTGTCTATGCTTACGAATTTACCTGGAAGTCACCGACCAATGGCGGCAAACTTGGCGCGGGTCATTGTGTGGAACTTCCGTTTTGTTTTAACAATATGTGGACGCCGTCGACGCCCTATCTAATAGGTGCAGAGGCGCCAGAGGTTTTGGCTGATACCATGCATAGATCTTGGTGTAATTTCATCCGAAGTGGTGTGCCTGCCAGCGATGGCATTGGCGACTGGCCAAGCTATGATCTGGACCGGCGGGCAACCATGATGTTTGATGGAAAAAGCCAGCTTGAGGATGACCCACACCCTGAGCGACGGGTCTATTGGGAAAACCGGAATTAGCCGGAAATAAAGAGAAAGCTTTTGGCGGATATTAAAACCGAACGTATTTTGGAAAACCCTGCGCTGGCGATTGATCATGCGGGTGAGGGCGAGCTTTTGATTTTGATGCACGGCATTGGTGGAAACCGGACCAATTGGACGGAGCAGATCAAAGTGCTCTCCGAATATTTCCATGTCGTTGCCTGGGATGCGCGCGGTTATGGCGACAGCGACGATTATGAGGGCGAGCTCGATTTTAATGATTTTGCTCGCGACCTCAACCGTGTGCTCGATCATTTTGGTGTTGAAAAAGCGCATATCAGTGGGCTTTCCATGGGCGGGCGTATTTCGCAAAGCTTTTATGCGATGTATCCGGAGCGGGTGAAAACCTTGGGTTTGATTGCGACCTTTACCGGATTTAAAAATTTCTCTGACGCCGATAAACAAAAATTCATTGATCTCCGTCTCAAGCCTTTGGTCGAAGAGGGCAAAGAGGTCATGGATATCGCGCCGGTCGTTGCCAAAACTCTGGTTGGCCCACATGCAACGGATGCGCAATTTCAGCAATTGGTTGAAAGCATGAAGTGCCTCCATAAAGAAAGTTATATCAAGACCGTCAAAGCAACGACACTGTTTGATCAGACCGCAGGGCTGGAGAAAATCGACGTGCCGACAATGCTGGTTTTCGGTGAGCATGACAGCCTGACCAAGCCTGAAATGGGACAGAAAATGGCGGACCGCATCAAAGATTGCGAGTTCACAATCATCCCGAAATCCGGTCACCTCATCAATCTCGAGCAACCCGAGCTTTTCACCAAAACCATGCTGGAGTTTCTTTTGAAGCACCGAGGATAATAACTGCATCATGATTTAAACGCAGGATTTGAACTCCAGGGGTTTGTCTAGTTCTTTTCTTCCGCATTGGCGTGACGGCCGACGAGTTCAATTGCTTCGGTGTGGGTGAGGACATCGCCAAATTGTTGGATGAATGTCTCAAGCGACGCTTGATGTTCTTCATCGGAGAGGGCGGCCGTGCAATCAGAAACCATGACGGTGTTGAAATCGAGCATCATGGCGTCACGGCCGGTTGCCTCGCAGCAGACATTGGTTTTCGTACCGGCGACTAAAATATTCTTTATCCCGCGTCCCCTCAGAACCCTCTCCAGCGTTGACGAGCCTTGAATAAGCGCGCTGTAGCGGTTTTTAAACAGATGTACATCCTCTGACTCAGTGTCGAGTTCGTGCCAAGTTAGCGTGTCCGGATTACCTGGCGTGAGGCTTTCTATAGTCTTGCTGCGAACTTCTTTGGCGACAAAGTTATTGAAAAAGCCATCCCAATCGCTGCCGCTGCTGACCGGGGAATTGGCATGGGTCACCCAACAAATCACTGCGCCTTTTTCGCGCAAAGCTTCCACCATCGTATTGATGTTTTGCACAATGCCACGGGAGGCAGACACTTCTGCGGGGCTGCCGGGAGCAACAAAAGTTGGCTGCATATCGATCACAACCACGGCGGTCTCACTAGGTTTGAAATGATCAAAAAGGTGAAAGCGTGCTCGGCGAGTCAGAACGCGGTCGATGATTTTTTGGCGGATTTCTATGTCGTGCACGGGCCACCCCCTTATGTTGAATTTAATTGGCGTAGATTAGCATATATAGAGGAGCATCAAAACATCGCCGAGGTATTGTCAGAGGTAATACCAATGCTCACTGACTATCACTCATGGGCCCAGTCTCGAAGTCCGATGGACATGATCTTCGGCATTGTCACGTTAATTGAAGGTGGCCGCAATGGACTGCAACACTGCCCTTTCAGGCTGCCGCGCTCGCGCAATCCCACACATTGAAGGCGTCAGTCCGAAACCGCTTGAACGTGGATCGGTCGAGTAAATGACGTTGGACGTAGCCTCCAGAACCTGTGTCACTTGAGCCCGGAGGCCAAACTTTTCACGCTGCTCATCCGTTGGCGGAACTAACCTCAGTTCACTGGATGCTAAGAGGTCTTCGACGGATGCCGCGACTTGGTTCTTGCCGGTTATGGCATGCCGTCGACAATGAAGGCGAGGTCCTGGATTTTCTCGTGCAATCGAAGCGGAACGCCAGGGCGGCGTTGAAGTTGTTGCGGAAATTGTTGAAGAAACACGGGTGGGCGCCAACGCGGATCACAACCGATAGTCTCAGATCCTATCATGTCGCGATTCGAACCCTGGGCCTGACGGCTGAGCACATCGATAACAAGCGTGCGAACAATCGTGCGGAGAACTCGCACCAGCCGGTCAGAC
>Ga0114999_10009539_pt1 | contig 10621 bp, 9 predicted proteins | sample ArcticOcean_MG_C_3_FD_89820 | JGI IMG/M metagenome (GOLD analysis project Ga0114999, IMG submission 89820) | Marine microbial communities from western Arctic Ocean - ArcticOcean_MG_CB8_126 | ecosystem: Environmental > Aquatic > Marine > Oceanic | place: Arctic Ocean: Canada Basin | collected... | reverse complement strand
TCCTCGTGCTGACATAGTGCTGACGCAGAAAAAACAACGGGCACGGAATTACCCGTAACCTATTGATATTTAATGTGGAAATCAGGGGGATCGAACCCCTGACCTAATGACTGCCCGTAAGCTGTGCGAACTGATTCTGTTGTAGATGTGCTGCCAGCGCTCTATCAGTACTTTTTCTACATCTCGCGTATCGAATCTCTCCAGATTCAAGAGCTCATCCCGTAATTCTGCTCTGAGACCTCGATGCGCTTGCAGGCCATGGGCACGATTTGCCCCTGGGATAGAAGCACTTCTGCTTCTCTCAGCTTGGATATGATCTGCTCAGGGGTATGACGCTTTTTGCTCATGTAAATCCCCCCAAATTAGACGGTCACACCGAAAGAGTACCGAAAATCTGCTCATTCAGCTTGGACCGGTTTGGTGGGGGAAGTTCAGTTACACAAAAAGAGATATCTTATATTCAATATCTTGCCGCATCCCAAAAAGAAGAGTACATTGTCACCTTAGGAGTTCGAATAATCATCCACCCGCCCAATTCAAATGCTAAAAACTATTACGTATTTGCATTTAGGCATTCGCCTGGCCTAAGTCAGAAGAGGAGTTCAAGTCATGAGTCGAACTGGAAGAGCCTGCATTGCCGAGGCAATAGGAACTTTTGCGCTTTGCTTCATTGGTGCGGGTTCCATCGTTCTCAATACCAAGACAGGCGGCGCCGTCGGTCTTATCGGAATCGCCCTCGCGCATGGGCTTATTCTCTCTGTCATGATTTCCGCTCTCGGTGGTGTATCTGGCGGTCATTTCAACCCGGCAGTGACCATCGGATTTCTCGTGACGAAAAAGCAGGAAGTTGGAGCTGGAATTTCATACATCATCAGCCAGCTCATCGGCGCCACCGTTGCCGGCCTGCTACTGAGAATCATTTTCGCCCCGGATGTGTGGCAAAAGGCGCATCTTGGAACTCCGATGCTGGGAGATGGCGTGAGTTTTGGAACGGGCATCCTTGTCGAAATCGTCCTTACCTTTTTCCTCGTCACAGCTATCTGGGGAACAGCGGTGGATGATCGCAAACCCGATGTCGGCGGGTTTGCGATCGGATTGACAATCGCGGCTGACATTCTCATGGGAGGACCGCTCACGGGTGCTTCGATGAACCCGGCCCGCACATTCGGGCCAGCTCTGGCGGGAGGCGGATTCGACAATCACCTCGTCTACTGGATCGGCCCTATCATCGGGGCAGTTATCGCCGCAGTTCTTTATAATAATATTTTAATCAAGAAAGACTGATTCGCCACGCATCCAGCTCTCACCAAGACATGGCGAGAGCTGGATGCGTGGCGATTTACTAACACCGCAATCGCTAGAATTCCTGATACTTAGTCACTTCCACATCGTTTGCCTTTTTCCATCAATATGAATAGAATTCTTTAGGTGTTAGGTAGTTTTTGTGGCGTATCATGAGATTTATCTAAGTTCCCACACGGGAACAACCTTATGTAAATATTTTACATTCAATCAGTTAGGGAAATGCTCCGGAGGTATCCTGTCCTTGAATCCTATAAAAGTAGCAATTGCGGGTATCGGCAATTGTGCCAGCTCGCTCCTGCAAGGCATTGAGTACTATCGGAACAACCTGAGCGAAGACACCGGCCTGATGCACCGCGATCTGGGCGGCTTCGGCCCCGAGGACATCCAGTTCGTCGCGGCTTTCGATATTGATGTCCGCAAGGTGGACCGCCCACTTCACAAGGCGATTTTCGCGCCCCCTAATTGCACCAAGGAAATATGGAAAAATGTGCCCAACCTCGGCGTGACTGTTCAGATGGGGCCGATCCTTGACGGGGTGGCCGATCATATGAAGGAATATCACCCCGACCGCACTTTCGTTCCCGCTGAGGCGGAGCCAGTGGACGTAGAAAAAATCCTGGGTGATAGCGGTGCCGAAATGCTTCTCAATTACATGCCAGTTGGCTCCGAGGAGGCCGCTCGCCACTACGCCGAGGCGTGCCTCTCTACGGGTGTTTCATTTATCAACTGCATGCCAGTATTTATCGTCTCGGACCCGGTATTCGCCAAGCGCTTCACCGACGCGGGAATTCCCGTCATTGGTGATGACGTGAAGGCCCAGCTCGGCGCCACGATACTTCATAGAACACTAGCCAAACTTTTCGAAGACCGAGGCGTCAAGATCAAGCGAACCTATCAGCTCAACACCGGTGGCAACACTGACTTTTTGAATATGCTTGAGCGCTCGAGGCTGCACTCGAAGAAGATTTCAAAGACGTCCGCCGTGCAGAGCCAATTGGAGCATCCGCTGGAGCCGGACAACATCCACATCGGCCCAAGTGACTATGTTCCCTGGCAAGAAGACAACAAATTATGCTTTCTTCGTATCGAGGGTGAGGGCTTCGGCGGCATCCCCCTTGAGATTGAGGCCCGGCTTTCCGTTGAGGACTCCCCCAACTCGGCGGGTGTTGTAATCGACGCAATGCGCCTTTGCCGAATAGCAAGGGATCGCGGAGAGGCCGGCCCGCTCTATCCTGTAAGCGCCTACTTCATGAAGCACCCGCCAATCCAGATACCAGACAACTGCGCGAAACAGCTGCTTGAGGAATTTATGGCAGGAACCAGAAAAGCCTCTGAGCCGATAAAGGTATTGAGTGACTGCGGCTAATTCAGAACTCAGTTACCTCAAAAAAATACGGCGGGCGGGGACTTCTCCCCAACCGCCGTTTTTTTTGTCACGTTGACCGGAAATATACGTCAGGGTCAGGCCATTACCGCCTCGCCCACAAGACCGTAAGACTTCCCGAAAGCTTCGAGCTTTTTCATATTATCCGCCGAAGGGGGGCACAAAGGCAGACGGAACTCCAAATCGCACTTACCCATGAGGTGAAGCATTGCTTTCGTCGGTATGGGATTGGACTCGACGAACATCATCTTGTTCAACTCCCACATCTTGTAGTGAAGCTCCAGCGCACGCGCGGAATCGCCATCCAACTGAGCCTGGCACATCGCGGAAACATCGGCGGGGGCCACGTTCGCCGTAACCGAGATGGTTCCCTTGCCGCCCATCATCATCAAGGGCAGATTCACGAAATCGTCGCCAGACAAGACGACAAAATCATTCGGGCATTTGTCGATGACATCACAAATCCTCGGAAGGCTTCCGCTCGCCTCTTTAATAGCCACGATGTTGGGTATCTCAGATGCAAGCCTTGCGACCGTCTCGGGCTCGATGTTGATCACAGTCCGGCCAGGCACGTTATAAACAACGATAGGAATATCGACGGCCTCAGCCACAGCCTTGAAGTGCCGATAAATCCCCTCCTGAGTCGGTTTGTTGTAGTAAGGAACGACAACGAGAGCGCCATTCGCTCCAGCCTTTTTCGCAAATTCCGTACGGCGAATCGCCTCGGCCGTGCTATTCGAACCGGAACCGGCGATTACGGGAATTCGTCCATCAACACGCTTTATAATGAGACCGATCACACTATCCTGCTCTTCATGGCTGAGTGTGGCAGCCTCGCCTGTCGTACCGCAGGCAACTATTCCGTGCGTCCCATTCTCTAGATGAAAATCCACGAGGGAACAAATACCGTCCTCATCCACCTTGCCATCGCGGAAGGGAGTTACCATCGCCACGTAGGAGCCTTCAAACATTACCAATCCTCCTTAACTAACAGACGCTCCACCTCTCGGGGGCACACCCGATATCCATTGCGCATGATACTTAATCGGGCGCTCAACACTAAATGGCTAATTAATTACCTTTGGGCAATCCTAGCAAACCACCCAATCCTTCGCTAGCACACATTTTGACTGAATTTTCATGGTCGCGGTAGGGGCCCTGACACCTCTATAATCGCATTTTCCGTTTTCAATTTTATTGCTGGCACGAAAATTTTTCAGACTTTTTCTTGACTTACCATAAGCCATACCATTAGAATAACAAAAGAAATCAACCAGATAACGCTCCGCCCCAAGAATTAGCTGAAAATTTCACTTTTCCCACCCAAAACTTTTGCGATGGGGCCGCTCAATGCTGATGAACCGTCTACGCGCAGCAGCAAAATTCCAATTTTTTCTCACATTCACGTTCTCTATTTTTTTCATCATTATTTCAAGCACATCGAAACTCGAAGCTAAAAGCGCGAGAAAGAAATCCTGGCCATACCGTTCGGCATTGCTAATTGAAGCCGATACGGGACAGGTACTAAAATCCTTTCAGCCCCGCAACCGGGTAATCCCCGCATCCCTTGTAAAGATGATGACCCTTCTCATCACCCTCGAGCAGATCAAGGCTAAATCCGTCAGTTTCAAAGATATCGTCACCACATCGCGAAAGGCTTCCAAGATCGGCGGCCAGCAGGTTTACCTGAGGCAAGGAGAGCGGTTTCCTCTCGTAGATCTTCTCAAGGCCGTAGCTATCAGCTCGGCGAACGATGCCGCATACGCAGTTGCCGAACATATCGCGGACGACACGGAAATTTTTGTCGAAATGATGAACACCCGCGCCAAGCAACTCGGGATGACTGACACGAGCTACGTCAACGTCCACGGTCTGCCCCCAGGACGAAGACTCCCCCCCAACATAACGAGCGCGCGAGACATGGCAATCATCGCTCGAGAACTCCTGAAGTATCCGATCACCAAACAATGGGGAACAACCAAGCACACTCCGTTCCGGGACGGAAAATTCATCCTCACCAATACCAACCGTCTCGTCGGAAAATTTCGCGGCCTCGATGGCATTAAGACAGGCTCCTACCGAAAAGCTGGCTACAGTATTGTAGCCACGGCCAAGCGCGGCGATCTCCGATTGATCGCCGTAGTTATGAGTTCCAGCCATCCCAGAAGGAGATTCAAAGAAGCTAGTCGTCTGCTCGCCTGGGGGTTCGGGAATTACAGCTGGTACAAAGGAATGGAGCCCGGCTCGGACCATGCTTTCAGTGTGAAGGTCAAAAGCGGGCAAAAAGATGAAATTCACCTCAAGTCCATTCAAAAATTCCGCAAGCTGGTCAAACGCGGTGAAGCGGGACTCATCTCTGTTCGAAAGGAGATTCCTGCCTCGATTCCCGCACCCATCCATGAAGGACAGAAAGTCGGGCGGCTTATATACGAACTTGAAGGGAAGAAAATGGGTGAAGTCCAACTCGCTGCCACCGAATCGGTTGATCGGCTCAGTCTTCTTCAGACAATCTTCCGCCTCCAGTAGGCGCACCTTCCTGGGCACCCATGAACGGAAGTGCCATAGCGAAATAGGCGAGCATGACCACCTCGGAATCCCCGAAGTTGTACTCGAAAAGACCGGCAACAAAAAAACCTGTTACTGCTGCCAGACCGGCGGCGGGCAAGTAGCGACTCTCAAATGTCGCGTTCAGTGATTGATTCATCCGCTTCAACGCCGCCATGAAAAAAGCCGCCATGATCCAAATCCAAGACGCTAGCGCCGGCAAACCCCTCTCCACTGCGATGTGCAGCATATTGTTATGCAAATGCCCTGTCCGCTTTTTCATCGCTTTAGGATTGGCATATGGGGTGTAGGTTCGCTTGATCATATCAAGCCCGGTACCGAACACGGGCCGGTCACGAACCATATTCAAACCGCTTTGCCACATATACATACGCTCCAACGTCGACGGGTCCTTAGTGTCCCCAATACTCAATATGCGGCTACGTACGGCCGGTGGTGAGAGCGCCACCACCGAAATGGCAAGAACAACGATAAATAGCATTCCCTTTACGCTTCTCGCGGCAACGACAGTGCATATAACCGCCGCGCCAAAACCTACCCAGGCGTTGCGGCTGAAAGTTGTCATCAGGGCGGCGATGATGATAACACTGGTAACCCCTGCAAGCCCCCTAGCGGACTTTTTTTCCGTATGTATCAAATACGCAAAGGCCAGAGCACCCGCGATGACAAGATAACCGCCAAGCGTCATATAGATGCTAAAAAATCCCGACATCCGGTTCGCCAAGCCTATCGGCCTCATCAGAGCGAATCCTAACGTGAAAATCGAAGCCAACGCCGCCGCTGCAAGAAGCACCTTCACCAACCAGTGTGCCTCGCGCTCATCGGCGACGATATTCACGGCGAAATAGAAAATGAAAATTTGGGAAATCTGCTTAACGTCTTTAAGGCTTCGGACCATGTCGTCCGAAAAAAAGGCGCTTCCCGACGTAAGGACCACGAAAAGCGCGAACGGTTTCCAGAAATAAAAACGAGTCGGCACGGAGCGAGGCTCTTTCCAGACTGAAAGAAGCCAGAGGGGAATCCCCGTGAAAACAAAAATCTGGGAAAGTGAAATGGAAAATGACGAAAAAAACAAAAACCCAGCAAGACAGACCAGCGCGGCCCGGGCGAGTGGGGGGTGCCTGCGAAGCGAAGTATTCACCTCCGCAAGAAAGACTCCTTGCATTACTTCAACACCTCAAATTCGAAATACATATCGTTGGCGGGAAAGACCCATGAAAAATGTTTCTCATACACCCGGGGCGAAATCAGACAGAGAAGGCGCGGTATCACTGAAATTATCGAGCGGCTGAAAATAAAATGAAACTCTTTGGGATGGAACAGAGCTTCGGTGTAGGTTGCGCCCTTTGACGGGTGATCGGTGAAGCACAAAAAAGAGCGGCTTGTCAGATGAAGATGATGTACTGGGTCACTCCACGAGTAAATGCTCGACACATGGGCGACGGTGATAACAACCTTCGCGCCCTTCCTGGCGACCCGATGCACCTCTTCCATGACAGGGACGATATTCCTGAAATGATCGATGGTCTGGAGGATATAAACCTCATCGAAAGTATCATCCCGGAATGGGAAACAACCCAATTTTCCGTCCACATCCATATCGCTGCATACGCTGGGCGCCGTCTGCGTGCGGATGTCCACACTTACGGCGCCTTCGACTTTCTTCCAGCCGCAGCCTATATCGAGAACCCTAGCCACCGGCCACCTCCTTTAGAACGGATTCATACTCTCCGGCCACCTTGCTCCATGTTCTTGCCTCAGCGCGACGGCGGCCATTCACTCCCATTTCTTTCGCTAACTCAGGTGAGGAGAGGATGCGCACAATCGCATCGGCCACTTCCTCCGGCCGCTCCGGCTCAACAAGTAGACCGGACTCTCCGTCAACCACCGCCTCTGAGGTCCCGCCGCTTCGACCTCCCACGACAGGCTTGCCGCAAGCGCCCGCCTCAAGGTGAGCTATACCGAGGGCCTCGACCTGCCCGATATCCGGATTGTTACGCGAGGGCATCGCAAACAAATCGCATGCCTGATAATAGGCGTGCTTCCCACGGCCAAGATCTCTAAGGGGAACCTCACCCGCGAAAATCACCCGATCCGCTACGCCCAATTCTTTCGCCAACACCCACAACGGAATCGCCTCGGGCCCGCCTCCCACAATACAATAAACGGCATCCGGCACCTCCCGGATAATCTGGGGAAGTGACCGAATCACCATATCAAATCCCTTAACCGCATTTAGACGGCCCACAGAAAGGATCACTTTCTTCCCTTCAAGTCCCAAATCTCTACGAACAATATCACCATCCTCTGGAGGGCCGTAATTCTCGAATGACACCCCACTCGGTATCGCCGCCATTTGGCGAGCACGAAGTCCCATCTCCTGTAATCGGCCCAGCGCATAGCGGCTCACGGCAATCACGGCATCTGTGCGCGAAAGGGCTGCGATCAATTCATCACGCCGAGGCGAGGCGTACACCTCGTTGCCATGAACGATGACTGTGCACGGCACGCCCATCTTGCGAGCGGCCAAGGCCGGACGTAGAAAGTCCGCCCGGTGAGTCAGCATAATAACCTCCGGGCGATCCCGGATTATCTCCCCCGCAAATACGGGCCAAAGAAGCGGCTTCCAGCCCACGCGGCGAACCCTTGCGGGCGCCACTTCGTTATCGACAAGCGGATCATCTGTCCGCCCTCGGGCGAGCACCCGCACCCGGTTCCCCCTGCGGGCCAATTCCCCTGCAAGACGCGCGGAAAGCGTCTGCACACCTCCAACCATCGGAGGGTAGGCCGCGGCGCAAATCCAAATATTCAATTTGGGCTCTTCTCGGCAACTATCTCGAGGTATAGGGCTTCGGTCTGGTCCACGTTCGCAGCCACGCTAAACTTTTGGGCTAGTACACTCGCGGCCCGCCCCATCGAGGCTGCTTTCTCACCGTCCATGCATATTCGAATGAGGCGGGCGACCTCGTCCGCATCGGTCGGGTCTCTCATGATGAGACCGCTGACGCCATCCTCCACAATTTCGGCCCCCCCGCTGTAAGGCGAAAAAACACAAGGCAGCCCGCTCGCCAGCGCCTCGAGGCAAACATTTCCGAAAGGCTCATATACCGTGGGAAAAACAAAAACATCCGCCACCGCATAAAGACGCGGGGCGGGGATATCCGCCCCCAGAAAACGAACCCGCCCTGAAACCCCGAGCGCTCTGGCCAGCCGCTTATAGGGCCGTGTGTTTCCCTTTCCCGAGATTAGGAGCAATGAGGCGCGTTCCCCATCTCCTAAGCGGGCAAACCCCTCGATGAGATAGCGAAGCCCTTTTCTGTAAAATCCACTTCCAATATACAATACGGCGAAAGTGTTTACAGGGATATTAAAATCCTCACGTAGGGCTTTTTTCTCCGCCGGAGACGGAGGCTGGAACTCCTCAGGGTCCACGCCATTGTATATTACGGGCACGTTTTCCTGACCGTAATGGCGGCTGATTTCCTCGGCTCCCCGTCTACTAATGGCTGTCACTCTTCGCGCGCCACCGTTCCGCATAAGGCGCGTTTCGATACGCAGAAGAACCCGATGTAGCGGATCGAGTTGTTTCAGCGCAGATTTCCAACCGGGCATGAAGCGTGCTGACACATCAAGCCATTCTCGGTGAACCCCCTCGCCCGCGCGGTAAATATCACAATTGAAGATACGATCACACGAGTGCACTACATCAAAGTTACCAGCTGCGGCCATCATCCCTGCCTTCGACGCGAAGGAGAGTACCTTCAAGAACGAGAACAGCCCCTCAACGATGACCGGATGGAAATTCACCGAAGGATGCGGAAGATCCGGGCAGCGCCGGGCGATGAGATGGACATCGTGCCCTCGGCGGGCAAGCTCTCTGGCCAGATACCAGACGTAACGCTCCACCCCTCCCTTTCGGTGAACCGCCGAACGAATGAGGGCTATCTTCATTGGCGACTCCAAAAGCCTAAAGAAAGGGCGGGCTTAAAGGGCAAGGGTCATTTTTTTAGAAATCAGGTACTGTCCGAGAGCCAAGTGCACCAACCCCGAATTTTCAAATGTGCGTATGGCGTCCTTTGGGCTCGAGACAATTGGCTCGCCATGCAGATTGTAAGAAGTGTTGAGAACACCCCCGATGCCGGTCAGGCCTTCGAACACCTCTATCAGCCGGTAATAGTCCGGATTACAAGAGCGCTCGACCATCTGAGGCCTAAGCGTGCCGTCGTAGGGATGGCATGCCGCCGTCAACTCCTCGCGTCCGAGCGGGGTGCTGTCAAAAGTAATCATCATATAGGGAGAGAAAAGCCCCTTCGGATTTAGAATATAATCCACCACCCGGCGATCCAAAATCGAGGGCGCGAATGGCATCCAGAAGTCGCGGCTCTTAATCATCTTGTTGATGTGCGTGACAACCTGGAAATCCCTGGGATTGGCCACTATTGATCGGTTCCCAAGGGCCCGCGCACCAAACTCTTCCCTCCCCTTCACCCGGGCCACCACCTCCCCGATGGAGAGCAGCCGCGCCACTTCACTCTCAATATCATCGAACCGGCGAACCGAGTTGTCCTCGCTCACACCCGTATCAGAAATCGCCCGGGTGATACTCTCCTCGGACACGTCACGACCCAGATAAAGACCCTTGGGCGGGACACAGCTATTATTGCGTCTGCCGGATTTTTCACCCTCGGCATGAATCCAGTAGGCGGCCCCGATGGCGTTCGATTCATCTCCGCAACTCGGTAAGACGTATATTTCATCAATCTCGTTGAGTACCGAGACCTTCTGATTCGCCTTGACGTTCATGAATACCCCACCGCTCAGGGCAACACGCCGCTCACCTACCGCCTCGACACCCGCGCACACCCAGTCGAGCAACAACTCCTCGAAAAGATCCTGCGCGGCTCCCGCCACCCAGTCGAAGCGGTGCCTCACCAGATTCTCCATCATGAAGCGAAAGCGGTCCCGGCGAATCTTCCAGCGAAATTCGGGTGTACCATTCTGCTCGAAAGCAATCATCTTCTTGAGCACGTCATAAGATTTCTCGCGGCCGTAGTCAGGTGCATAGGGGGCAAGCCCCATCACCTTGTATTCATGCTCAAGCTGGCGCATCCCCAGGTACTGCGTGATGAGGCTGTAGAAACTTCCCAGGGAACCCGGAGCGCTCGGTGAGGAGGCTATCCGGCGGATTCCATCGGGCCCGGCCAGGTTCCAGGTGGCGCAGAGCCCGTCTCCCGAGGCGTCATTCGTCAAAACGGCGGTCATCCCACCATCATCCACCTCCGTGAAAGGAGAAGCGTAGAACGCCGCGGCGGCATGTGCCGTGTGGTGTTCGATAATGTGGATAAGCTTTTTTCCAACGCCAAGGTG
>Ga0114999_10009538_pt1 | contig 10621 bp, 9 predicted proteins | sample ArcticOcean_MG_C_3_FD_89820 | JGI IMG/M metagenome (GOLD analysis project Ga0114999, IMG submission 89820) | Marine microbial communities from western Arctic Ocean - ArcticOcean_MG_CB8_126 | ecosystem: Environmental > Aquatic > Marine > Oceanic | place: Arctic Ocean: Canada Basin | collected... | reverse complement strand
CGGCCAGACCAACCGCTGCTGCCGCCATTTGCGAGCGTACATCTTCGGGTAGATTGCAGGCCGGCGCTTCCTCGATAACTTTCTGAAATCGACGCTGAATCGAACATTCGCGCTCATAGTAATGAACGGCGCGTCCGTCGCCGAAACCAAACACTTGGATCTCAATGTGCCGTGCTTTCGCGATGTAGCGCTCCAGAAAAACAGTGCCATCACTGAACGATCGCTCCGCCATCGATTGGGTCGATTCAACAATTTTTTCCAGCTGCTCTGGTTGCTCAACCAAACGCATGCCAATCCCTCCGCCACCAGCGGAAGCCTTCACCAGCAATGGATAACCGACTACTGCCGCAGCTTCGAGTAAGCCTTCGGTCTGGGCCATTGCAAACCGACGACTGCCTTTCAGCACTGGCACGCCGGCCGCGTCTGCAATTCCCCGCGCACGTTCTTTGTCGCCCATATCCCGGATTTGGGCTGGTCGCGGCCCGATCCAGATCAATCCACTATCCAATACCCGTTGCGCAAAATCGGCATTTTCCGCCAAAAACCCATAGCCCGGATGGATTGCGTCGGCGCCGGATTCGGTCGCAGCGCCGAGCACACGATCGACATCAAGATAACTCTCCGCAGCCTTAGCAGGACCAATTAATACACCTTCATTGGCGTGCTTTACGTGGAGGGATTGCGCATCGGCCTCGGAGTACACCGCAACGGTCGCGATACCCAAAGCCTGTGCACTACGGATAACCCGACATGCGATTTCGCCTCGGTTCGCGATTAACAATTTTCTCATTTCTTACCAATTATCACTGTGATGGGCCAAGCGCGATTTGAAAACACGATCGCTTAGCGTTTGCAATGGCGAATATTGTAGGCATAAGTCGCTAAAGATGTCCCGCGATTCGGATCTGTGCTCAGACCAGCAGATTCACTTAGCCAAACCCAAAGATCGCCCACTCAGGAATGTCGATTACACAGCACTCGGAATTAACATTTCTACGCGCAACCCAGGCTCATTGTCGTGCATCGATATTGTCGCCTCGTGATGGGTGCAGATCGCTTTCACCATGCTCAGACCAAGACCTGAGCCCTCAGTATCTCGAGCACGCTGGGCTCTGTAGAAGCGATCGAAGATACGGGCTTTGTCAGCACTATCAACGCCGACGCCCGAATCCGAAATCGACAATTTGGTGCCTCCAACGTCGCTCACCAAAATAATATCAATTAGTCCGTCGGGTGGCGAAAATTTAATGGCATTGTCAATTAAATTACACACCGCTTGCATTAAAAGCTCCCGTTCGCCCCGAATCGAACTTCTCACCCCAGTTACGCGAACTTCTATACTTCTATCGTCCGCTAACGGTTCGTACAGTTCGACGGCAGCTTGAACAACATCATTCATATCTACGATGCCGAAATTCTTGCCCGGCCCTGCGGCTTCAAGCTTGGCGATCCGCAATAGCGCACCGAAAGTTGCAAGCAACTGGTCGACTTCGACAATGCAAGCCTCGATCGACTTTGTCGGTTGACCGCTTTCATTCGCAGCCTGTCGCAATTGCGCTAATCGATTACGCAACCGCGACAGCGGCGTGCGTAAATCATGCGCAATATTATCCGTAACATGCTCAATCCCGCTGAGAAGTTGCTGAATCTCGTCCAGCATTGCGTTGAAACTTCGACCCAGTTCGTCCAGGTCGTCCGCCGTTCCTAGGATCGGAACACGCCGCGCAAGGTTTCCTTGCATTACTTCGCGGCTGGTTCGACTAATCGCCTCCAAACGCTGTCCTACCCGCCGTGAGAACAAAAGCCCTGCACTGATTCCGACGATAGTTGCTATACCCATGGCCCATAGAAGAGAGCGCTCGATTAAGTTCTTAGTTGCTAGTAGATTTCGAATATCACGACCAACTAAGAGATTGACGCCACCGCGAAGTAAAAATGGTCGGGTACGCGCACGGGTCTTGATACCGGTTATCCGTTCGGTCAAGCCGAATTCAATCCAGCCGGATTCGTTCGGTGCGGCGTCGGGCCATGAGGAAATATTCCCAACCACCGGCGTGCGCTGGTCATCTGCGACAAGGTATATCGACGAACGCGTTGGATCGCGCTCGACTCTTGCTTCAATTGTTGCTATCAGACCGCGTAAACCACCGCGTTGGTACACCTCCGCGAGCCCCTCGATGTCGGTCTCGATGACGGTATTGGTTTGCCGATCCATAAAGCCAGCGGTAGACCAATAGACGAAACCACCCATGAATGTCACCGCACTGACCAAGATCAAGAGGAAAATCACCGTGACCTTAAATATGGTCGAATGGCCGAGATTATGGAACTTCAGCAAGCCGATACCCCTCCCCACGAACAGTGTGTAGCAACGGCCGCGGAAACCCGGCATCAAGTTTGTTACGCAATCGGCTTATGTGAACATCTACCACATTCGTTTGCGGGTCGAATTTAAGCCCCCAAACTGCCTCTAACAGCATAGCCCGAGTAACAACTTGGCCAGCGTGGCGCGCGAGATATTCCAGTAGTTTAAATTCACGCGGTTGCAGTCGTATATCGCGCTCTTCACGCGACACCCGGTGCGTTATGAGGTCAATCGAAAGACCGCCAACATGGATTTCGGTAGCCGGAACCGAAGTTTGTGCACGACGAGATAAAACCGCAATTCTCGCGGCCAGTTCGGCGATGTCGAACGGTTTTACTAGGTAATCATCGCCTCCGGCATGTAGGCCTTCTACCCGGTGATTAACTTCTCCAAGTGCTGATAAGACCAAAATGGGTACGGCGTTTCCGGCACGGCGAATTTCGTCAATAAACGATAAACCATCCCCATCCGGAAGCATTCTATCCAGCACGATAACGTCGTAATCGGCAGCGGCGAGCAATTCGCGTGCCGCTGCTAGATTGCCAGCGACATCAACCGAATAACCCATCCGGTTGAGTTGATCATTAAGATAATGTCCGGCTTCGGCGTCGTCTTCGATAACCAGCACGTTAATCATGGCGACATTGGGAACTCGAGTGATAAGTGCATTAGAACTCCTCGAACAGCAAAACATTCCCGGCAATGCCGCCTTTCATCATTGTGCTGATGAGGATATCGGCATATGCGATCGACTGATATACTCGCCGGGTTCAATCATTTATCTTCCGAATCTCCCAGACACCTCATGTATCGTCTTGCCGCACAGCGGATCAACAGACTTGCTACTGCCGGCGATGAAACGTTGCTGCAAGGCGGTAGTAAAGGATTAGAGAAGGAGAGTTTGCGGATCGCTCGGGATGGTTCCGTATCGCAGACACCGCACCCCGTAGCATGGGGTTCCCCTCTCACCCACCCCTACATCACAACTGATTACTCAGAAGCGCTAACCGAGCTCGTAACGCCCACTTACAACGCGGCAGACGAAATGCTGCAATGTCTCGATGACCTGCACCAATTTTTGTACGCCAACCTAAATACCGATGAATTGATGTGGGCGGCGAGTATGCCGTGCGCCGTTGGAGATGACCAATCCATTCCAATCGCAAACTATGGCACGTCGAATATTGGGCGGATGAAGCACATCTATCGGGTTGGCCTCGACTACCGCTATGGCCGTCGGATGCAAGCTATCTCAGGGGTGCATTTCAATTACTCGCTGCCGACCGAGTTTTGGCCTCAATATCAAGAAGCAGAAGAAGATGCAGGATCACTGCGGGATTTTATCGACGAGCAGTACTTCGGGTTGATTCGAAATTTCCACCGGCTCGGTTGGCTGGTACCGTTTTTATTTGGTAACTCACCAGCCGTATGCAAATCATTCCTCGCCGGCCGCACAACACGCTTTAAGTCGTTCGACTCCGGAACTCACTATTTACCGTTTGCGACATCACTACGCATGAGCGACATCGGCTACAAAAACAAAAATCAGTCTGCGCTGGCTATATCGTACGACCACATTACCGGTTACGTGAGCTCTCTACGCGCAGCGATCGAGACCCCATATCCCGAATACGAAGCGATCGGGATTAAGGACGGCGACGACTATGTCCAACTTAATACCAACACGTTACAGATCGAAAATGAATATTACAGCTTCGTTCGACCTAAGCGGGTCACCAAACCAGGTGAGAAGCCATCCGTCGCGCTACGTGACCGTGGCGTCGAGTATGTCGAAATTCGCGCTTTGGACGTCAATGCTTTCGAGCCGAGTGGGGTAAATCTAGATCAGCTAAGGTTTATGGAAGCTTTCGTTATCTTTTGCTTGCTAGAAAATAGCCCGTCGATATCGGAGGCCGAACAACGAACGATTCAATACAACGAATTAACGGTAGCCTTACGCGGACGAGAACCCGGGCTGCAGTTACAGCAATTCAAGCTCGGACCGAAACAACTGAAGACCTGGGCGAGCGAAATTCTGGACGGCGTCGAAGCGGTCTGTAGCGCGCTCGATGCAGGCCAACCGGAACCAACGTATAGGCATGCATTGGATCGCCAGCGAGCCTGTTTGGAAAACTTCGACCTACTCCCTTCGGCACAAATGATCGCCGCGATGCGGGATACAGATCTTCCCTTTGCTAAATTTGGGTTATCTCTTTCTGAGCAACATGAGCAATACTTTCGCGAACGACACCTCGACCCAGGAAAAGCAGAGTCGTTGCGGCGGCAAGCGGTCGAGTCAGTTCAACGGCAGGCAGACATCGAAGCAAGTGATGATGTCGATCTGGATGAGTACCTAAAACGTTACTTCAATGAGCAGCCAGGATAAACACCGACAACAATTGCGCAACGCGCGCGAATTGGATTGAACTTTAGCGCTACTACATGTACTAAATTTACGGCCTTGACATGCAGAAATATTTGGTTACGCGAAGCGTGCCAATTGGCGCATGAATCCTCGCGACTACATCCACGGCCGATCGGAGGCAGTAATGAACCGAAGAAAAATCCTTACCGGGGTCCTAGGCGTAGCAACGCTACCATTCGGGTTATCGGAGATTCAGTTGGCGAACGCCGCGGTCAACGCGAATTCCATTGAATCTATTCAGGCTGGTTGGCGAGTGCTTCTGCCTGCGAACGCGGTCGTTGCAGGCGACCCCAAGCCACTTAATCGTGACGTTTCTGCGTGGCGCACAGAATTACCATCAGATGTATTCGAAGTCCTTTTCAAAGAAGGAACCGAAAGGCCATTTTCGAGCCATCTGAACGACGAGAAAGGACACGGGGTATTTGTTTGCCGCGCATGCGATTTACCGCTGTTCAGTTCCGAGATGAAATATGACAGCGGGACCGGGTGGCCAAGCTTCTTCACTAACATTCCAGATCATCTAGCGACCAAAACCGACTTCAATTTGATTTGGCCTCGCACCGAATACCACTGCGTTAAATGCGGCGGGCACCAGGGCCATATATTCAAAGACGGCCCGGATCCAACCGGTGCTCGGTGGTGCAATAACGGAGTTGCGCTTCGCTTTATTCCTGCCGACGCGTGATTTCAATCGAGATGCTCGAGCGCGTATAGGGCGACATCAACTTCCCGACTCACATAAGCCCCACCACCTAAGTTTCGAAAATATCGTTTGAGCTTTGGCCGATACCAATCAGCGGCCCGAAGACTGACCATTGAGTCGGTGCGCGATTTATCGCAGTTTTCAAGATAGTCTTCTTCGGTGAGCACACTAAAGTAAAGCATGCCGACGCAAAGATCTGAAAAATTCCTAATCGCCGACTTCGCATCTTTGTCACCAAGATACTGCACGACATCATGGCAGATCACTAAGTCAAAGGTTTGCGCGGGCGAGTAGTCGCTTACGGAACTTAATTCCCACCCGTATTTCTCGCACGCGTAGGCGCTAATATCGACACCGGTATATGTGGCCTTCGGAAACCGTTTTCGAAGCGGCTTTTTCAGTGTTCCGATCCCACAACCTAAATCGACAATAGAGCGAACCTTAAACCCGAGGAGTTCACTGTAGCCTGCCAGAAATCTCGCGAGACTATCGAAGTAGCTGGGCTCGGCAACGCGTGTGTTGCGGTCCTTGTAATATCGTGCGTAATAATCTTTGTCAAAGTAAGGATCGGACATAAGTTTTGCTGACAGGGCGGTATCCCATACATGTTGGTGTAAAAGCCCACGCAAACACAAGTTATAGAGATTTTGGCTGATAAGATCGCTACCAACCCACCTGTTAACAAACCTTGCAGGTGAGGACTAGTTCATTTTCTTAGACTAATTAATCGTCTAAAATGCTGACTAAGAAGAAGAACTCTAGATATTTTTACCGACCAACAGGTAAGCAGAAATGCGCAATCGACTGTCTATCACGCTTTTCCAGATCCTCATTCTGCTCGGGGTTTCAGTTTTTGGCAGTGCCGTCCAAGCCTTTCAGCTAGGAGAAGCCAGCGCCCAATCAAGGATCGGAGCGCCGCTAAATGCGACAGTTGGTTTGTGGCTAAGCCCGAACGATAAGTTGCTGCCTATCCGCTTTAAAATTACTCCAGATCTTTCCTACATCTCGAACACCAAACTTAACGAGATCGTAGACGGCATGGAAGCGCGTCTGGTACGAAACCCTAATGGATCTTCTTACGTCAACATCACGACCACTGAACCGATCGTGGAGCCTATTGTCGCTTTCCGACTCAAGATGTACGTTGGAGACGATGCTCGAATGCGAAACTTTGCACTCGCGCTGACACCGACGTCGGTGGCCAAGCGCCCACAAGTATCGTCCGATCAAAAACGAGCCGCTCAAAATGGCGTGCAACGCAAGACTGCACGCGGGCCAATCAGTGCCTCCACTTATACGGTCGCCGACGGCGACACGCTTTGGGGGATTGCCAAGCGCTTCAGTCAAGCAAGTGACGCTACTAGCCCAGCCCAGTTGCTGCAGGATATCTTCGCCGCAAACCCCCAAGCTTTCGGCAACGGGAACCAAGACCGGTTAATGCTCGGCGCAGAACTCAAACTACCGGTCGCTTCCGTACCAGCGATTGTCGAATCCGTCTCGAATGAACCGACGCACGCGCCAGCAACTCAAATCGATCAGACGCTCGCGAGCGAGACAGCAACACAGCCACCGATCACCGTGACACAAGCAAGCGTCCGGACCGTGCGGGGTAGTCCAGTTCAATGGCAACAACGTAATCCAGAGCTTGCAATAGATCTCGAGGCGATAAAACAAAAGTATGCCGCGATTAGAGCTCGCTACAATCTCCAGTCCTCACTGCCGAACACGAGCGACAGCGCTCCAGCAAATCCAGCTCCGGCTATCACGATTGAAAACGTCGCGTCCACAGATGTTTTACCTACTGAGACGATGGATCTTGAAGCGCCGAGCGTGACGGATTTGCAAGCGTCTGATGATTCCCCTACTGTAGGTGTCACGGCGCTGCCAGTCGTAGAACAACTAGAATCCGAAACGCCCACCACAAGCGCAGCACGCGCAACCAGCGCCGACCTAACTGCTACAAGTGGGAGCTTTGGCATGGCGGGATTTACACAATCACTCAGTAGTTTATGGGCATCGATTCCTTTCTTACTGATCTTCGCCGGCGTTTTCGCCGTCGTCGCGTTGATCGTGCTCTACAAAATCACCCACGGGACCATCGTTACGCGACGTAGACGCCAGGCAGCCACCACGTATGCCGCACTCGAAGAAGATCGCAAAGCCGAGGTCACACGTAAAGCCAAAAACCGGATCGAAATGGAGACTGAAGTCAAACGCATGCTCGATGAGCGTCACAGTAACGCTACCACCGTCGAGCCCGCGCCGCGTGAGGCAGTAGCGAGCGGTGAAACCGGCATGAAAGAATCGCTTGAAGCCTCGATCGATCTTAATATTGCGCACGGACGTTACGCCGAAGCTGAAACGTTGCTGTCACAGGTGATCACCAACACGCCACGCAACTACTGGGCTAAGTTGCGCTTAGTAGAAGTTTTCTACATGACCGAACGAGTAGAACTGTTCTGTAAGCTAGCACAAGACCTACACCAAAATCACCGTTCCGATATGGCAGACGAAGAATGGCGCCGCGTGATCCGCATGGGTAAAATCATCGCACCAGAGCAGGCTCCATTTAGTGGTCCGCGCGCAGTCGAGAATGCAACGCAGGCCTCCTAACCTTAACGCGACTGTTCTCGGCCACACCGATCGGCGATCATCGCAGCCATAGGGAACTCGTCGTAGTTCTTATGGCCCAACGCGAATGACCTTCCCAAGGGTGGAAATCATGCAGGCTCCCAGTACGTCTCGATTATGCCTTCTACTGTTCATGCTATTGAGTATGTCATGCGGGAAGGACTTAACCCCTCAGCAAGTAGCTGGAAAATTCTGGGCTGGGATCGAGCGAGGCGATGCACGGGCAGTAAAACGACACGTCACGGCCGCGGACAGCCTCTCGCTGAGAACACTGGACGATGTGTTGCCGATATCAAATACTAAATTGAATCGTATCGTCATCGAAAATGAGACTGCCTATATCGACACAACTGTAACCGTCGATGGCGACAAGCCATTAGACTTCCCCCTCAAAACGTATTTGGTCGTTGAGGATGGGGACTGGAAAGTCGACTACCAACGCACGATCAGTGCTGTTGCTAGCGCAGGAAAACTTGCCGCGGTAATTGGCAAGGTCCACGAATTTGGCGCGGCGTTACAACAAGGTATTGACCGGTCTATGCAGGAACTTGAGCAAACCCTGCCCCAAATAGAACAGGAACTATCGCGTATCGAAGATCAGATAAAGCAGCATGTCCCGGAACTGCGAAAACGCTTAGAAAACTTTACCCACCAGCTAGAAGACGCGATTAAAAACCCGCCGGAAAAAGTCAAACCCGACGAACCTGGCAGTACCGTAGAGATATAAAGCCTCACGCGGGTAGGTTCTATGATCGCCGCGCTTGCCTAACTCATCGTGCTTATAGGTGACGTAGGAAAGTCACCCACTCGACTTGATTCCGCTGAACAAGACCCCATATTTTATTCCAACAGTCATTGTAAATTTTGTTGGAGGTTTATCATGGCACTTGTAGCGTATGACCCTTGGAGCACCTTGTTCAAACTGTACCGCGACGCGAACAAAGCATTTCAACGCCGAATAGGCGGCGAACATGAAAATAGTTCCAGTGTCGCTACTAGCAACTGGAGCCCGCCGGTCGATATCGAAGAACAAACGTCTCGTTTTATTATTACCGCGGATATACCCGGCGTTGCGCCTGAAGATATCGAAATCACTACGGAAAATGGAATATTGACGATCAAGGGCGAACGGAAAGAAGAGCGAAACGTCGAGCAAGAAGGCTTCCGACGCGTCGAGCGTGTCAGCGGTTCTTTCTATCGTCGATTTTCCCTACCGGACAGCGCCGACGCAGAAAAAGTAAGCGCTCAAGGTAAAAATGGGGTTCTCGAAATCGTGATCCCGAAAGGAGACAAAGCACAGGCGCGACGCATTAACGTAAAGTCTTAAGCGTAACTATTGATCGTAGTGCCCCGGTGACGTTACGCTGGGGGGCTCCTTTGTCGCCACTCCTTCATACATATATCCAAACGCTCGCGGCACCTTCTCAAGATAGTAGTTGGATAGCTCGTCGACGATGAATCCGGACGCCCGGATCAAGCTATCAATACCACGGTTCAGATGACACCCATCGCACAATCGGCACTGCAGCGGCGTGATCCGACGTTGCCACTGCCCGACCGATTCTGAGTCACTTAGCCCGTGCTCTAGGAACAATAGACGACCGCCCGGCTTCAGTACACGGTAGATTTCGCTTAGAGATTTTTCAACGTTCCCTAGACTACATAAGGTCAGGGTCGTTACGGCGCAGTCAAAGCTGGCATCTTTCATCGGTAGATCTTCGCACCCGACCTCGCGCGTATCGACCGGAAATTCGAGATACTTTATGCGCCGCCGCGCTACTTTATTCATACCGGGATTGGGATCGACGGTTGTTAGTGAAGTGACCGAATCTGAATAACTCATAAAGTTGGCGCCGGTGCCTGACCCAACCTCAATCACATGACCTATGGCCTTCCCTGCGACACGATCACGGATCGCCTCGATTTTTTCTCCCGTCACCATATGGTCCAGCAACCAAGGGAAAATATTTTCGCTATAGAATCCCATGTCTAGATTCAACCCAGCTACGAACCGTCAGTATTAAGCGAAGCGAGATCGGCTCTTGCATCTGGATGCCCTCGGGCTGCCGCCAAGCGATACCATTTGATCGCCTCATCCAAATCCCGTGTGACACCTCGGCCAGATCGGTACATATAACCGAGGCTGTATTGAGCTGCCGCATATCCTTGCTCGGCCGCTTCTCGATACCAATGCACAGCTTGTGCATCGTCTCGTCCCACACCCTCACCTAGCGCATACGACACACCAAGGCTGTATTGGGCAATCGCGCTGCCTTGTTCAGCCGCGTGCCGGTACCACATAACTGCTTGTACATCGTCCTGGTCAACACCCTCGCCAAATGCGTAGGCAACCGCCAGGTTGTACTGCGCAATTCGATTTCCCAGCGTAGCTGCGCGACGATACCATTCAACGGCACGACTGAGATCGACATCAACCCCTTCCCCTTTGTAATACATGTAACCGAGATGGGCCTGCGCCTCGGCGTTTCCATCGTCG
>Ga0114999_10009537_pt1 | contig 10621 bp, 8 predicted proteins | sample ArcticOcean_MG_C_3_FD_89820 | JGI IMG/M metagenome (GOLD analysis project Ga0114999, IMG submission 89820) | Marine microbial communities from western Arctic Ocean - ArcticOcean_MG_CB8_126 | ecosystem: Environmental > Aquatic > Marine > Oceanic | place: Arctic Ocean: Canada Basin | collected... | reverse complement strand
TAATCAGCAGGAGAGACCATAATAACACCATTTAAGTAAATCCATTGTTTATCTTGAAGTTCATGCGAGAGTCCCATAACTCTTACTCCTCCATAGCTTTCTCCAATAAGATACTTTGCCGAGTCCCATCTGTTTTTTCTTGATATAAATGTGCTTATCCACTCAGCCAAGTATTTTATATCCTGATTTACTCCAAAAAATGTTTTACCACTTTCTTTTTTCCCCTCGTATTCAACTATTCTTGAATAGCCAACATTTACTGGATTTACAAAAACAATATCTGCCACATCAAGTATAGAGTAGGGGTTTGACTTGAATCCGTATGGCTGTACGGGGTATCCTTCAGAATCAACCTTTAGCATTCGGGGTCCTGTATATCCCATATGCATCCATAAAGAACCCGCACCAGGTCCTCCATTAAAAGAAAAAATTAAGGGACGACTTGTGTTATTGGACACATTAGTCCTTCTATAGTATGTAAAAAATAAACTTGCAATGGGTTTGCCGTCCCCATTCCAGACTGGAATTCTTCCAGTTTGAGCTTCATAATTAACGGCTTGTCCTTTAATTATTGTTTTATGTTGAGTAACTACAAGGGTATCAATAGGTAGTTTTTTTTCTTGAGCAAATAAAGAAATTGACAAAAAAGCAATTAAACCGGATAAGTATATTTTTTTCATACTATTAATATAGTAATTATTAAATATAATTTAGACATAGATATTTACTATCTTTATTAAGATAAAATTATTTGATTATGAAAAAAATAGGATTATTATTTATAGCATTAATTTTTAGCTGTAGTAAGAATGAATCGGGAATGGATCCCCATTTAACTGCTGAAGAAACAATTGCTGTTCAGGCTGAAAATGAAAAAAAATTAGCTGGAAAATGGAGTTTTAATCCATCTGCAGGAAGAAGTCTTGCAACTTGTCAAATAAGATCGCTTGAATTTACAGATAACAACACATATATTCTTAAATTAAATATTACTGATGGATCTTCAAACGTTATGTATTATCAGGGAGACTATCATATTGTATTTGGAGAGGCAACTGCTGATGATGTTCCAATTGAAAAAGTTTTATTATTTAATCAAGGAGTTCTTCCTTTAGCTTCTATTCCAGAAGCAGGAACTATAGCAACTTTTACAAATATAGTTTTTGATACTCAAGGAGGAATTACAGTTACTTTTAAAGCTGAATCAGGGACCGATGGATATTGTGATACAACTACTGCTCAACAACTAGAAGCTGATAAAGAACCTGAAATTATGACTGAAACACAAGCTCCTGAAGGTAGTAATCAAGCTTTATTTATTAATAATTGGCGTTTTACCGAGGTTAGTTCTTCGTTAAATGGTGTTTCTGAAAATACAGAAGGAAGTCTTTGCGGTTGGATAAACGAATTTAATTATGAAAATTGTGTGGATGAAACTGAAGAAATTGATCCAAATTGTGTTTTTGTAAATGATATAACTGTAGTAATTACAAGTTATGGAACTTGGTTTTTTACATTTTATAGTAATTCTAATGCTCTTGGATTTCAAGAAGGTCAATGGCGATGGGCTAATGGAGATTTTACAGCATTTGAAGTGATTGATGAAGAAGATGGAGAAAATTGGACAGGTGCACAATTAATTAATATTGTAAGTGTATCCGGAGGTTCATTGTTACTATCATCAACTGAGACTGGAGATCTTGATGGTGATGGTGCTCCAGATGAAATACTTCAGGAGTATACATTGCAAATTGAATCAGCTGCTTTTTCCTATCCAACTTGTAGTTTACCAACAAATTGAAGTTTAGAAGGATAATTTAAACAAAGTATTTAGAGAAAATCATTTGTGGCAAGTTTAATTAGGCTACTTTTGTGCCTTTAAATATTTTATGCTCACATTCAAAGATTTAGGTCTTGAATCCAATCTGATTCAAGCCGTTGAGGATTTAGGTTTTCAAACTCCAACTGATGTTCAGAAAGAATCAATACCATTATTGCTAAAAAACGAAACTGATTTAGTTGCTTTAGCTCAAACAGGAACAGGAAAGACTGCCGCTTTTGGAATGCCATTATTACAAAAGATAGACTCAAACTCAAAACACACTCAAGGCTTAATTTTATCACCCACAAGAGAGCTTTGTATCCAAATTACTAAGGATATTCAGCTTTATGCAAAGCATATGCCAAAGGTCAATATAGTTGCAGTTTATGGTGGAGCTAATATTCAAGATCAATCAAAAAAAATAAAAAAAGGGGCACAGATTATCGTAGCTACTCCTGGAAGAATGCAAGATATGCAAAGGCGAAGGATGGTAGATATAAAAAAAATAGATTACTGTATACTTGATGAAGCTGATGAAATGCTAAATATGGGCTTCTATGAAGATATAATTGCTATTTTATCTGAGGCTCCAAAGGAAAAGAATACATGGTTGTTCTCAGCTACAATGCCTTCAGCTGTATCTAAAATAGCTAAAAAATTCATGAATTCTCCTAAAGAAATTACTGTTGGAAGTAAAAATGCAGGAGCTAAAAATGTTTCTCATGAGTGCTATACAGTAAGTGGACGTCAGCGATTTGACGCATTAAAGCGTTTAGTTGATGCCCATCCAACTATTTTTGGTTGTATTTTTTGTAGAACTAAACGTGATACTCAAAAAGTAGCAGATAATTTAATTGAGTCCGGATATAATGCAGCTGCACTTCATGGAGATTTAAGTCAAAATCAAAGGGATACAGTAATGAATTCTTTTAGAAAAAAACAAATTCAATTATTAGTAGCTACTGATGTTGCTGCAAGGGGAATTGATGTAGATAACATAACTCATGTTATTAACTATCAATTGCCAGACGACGACGAAGTATATACACATAGAAGTGGTAGGACTGGTAGAGCTGGAAATAAAGGAGTTTCTATTATTATAGTTACTCAGAGTGAGCACCGTAAAATAAGGTCCATTGAAAAAGTTATACAGTCTAAAATAATTAACAAATCATTACCTGATTCTGACGAAATTTGCAATGCACAGTTATTACATTTAGCAAAAAAATTAAGTGATACTAATCCATCTGATTCAGCAGAAAAACTTCTTCCATCCTTCATGAAAGAGCTTGATGCTTTATCTAAGGAAGATATTTTAAAAAGAATAGTTACTCTTGAGTTAGATCGTTTTTATAACTATTATAGTGGAAAGGCTAAAGTTTTAGACTTACCTATTAAGGATTTTTCTAATAATGATTCGAAATCTAGGGTTAACAAAAGAGATGAAGTTCGTTATCACATTAATATTGGTGAAAAAGACAATTACGATTGGAGATCCCTTAAAGATCTTATAAAAGGAACTTTAGGGCTAACTGGTGATGAAATTTTTCATGTTGATATAATGAAAAACTTTTCTTTCTTTTCATCCGGTCCTGAAGAAAAAGAGATGGTTTTAGATGGCTTTAAATCTATAAATATAGACAACAGGGATATTGAAGTGTCGATTACAGAAAAATTTAATCCAAAGAAGGCTAAAAAATCTAAATCAAGAAATAAAGGGGGAGGATATTCAGGTAGGAGTAGACCTAATCCCTTTAAATTTTCAAATAATAAAAAATCCTCTGGTAAGAAAAGAAGTAAAAGATTTTAATGTTATTGAAATTTATAAATAAAAAAACCTCCAATTTGGAGGTTTTTTTATTTATAAATTGATTACTAAGAAGTAGTTAGTTTACTCCACGATCAAACTCAACTCTACGACTTGATTTTCTATCAGATAGAGGTTTAGTTTCTCCATAAGCCTCAGTTGATATTCTACTTCCATCAACACCAGCAGCTTCCAAAGCAGCTTTAACTCCATCAGCACGTTTTTGAGAGATTTTCATATTATAATCTTCAGAACCATCATCAGAAGCATGACCTTGAACAATTATATTAACATCTGGATATTCATCTAAAAGAGCTTTAAGATTGTTTATAAGTTCTTCACCACTCTTACCAATTTTAATACTTGAGGTTCCAAAATATATTTTAGATTCATTATTAGCAATGAAATCAATTAATTTAGTTGGTTCATCTACGCATCCACCGTTTTCAGCGACACCAGCTTCATCTGGACATAAATCATCTTTATCTAGAACACCATCACCATCAGTATCAGGCCATGGACATCCATTATTACCAGCTTCTCCAGCTACCGTAGGACATTTATCGTCTTTGTCAGCTATAGTATCACCATCGCTATCAGGACAACCTCCCATTTCTGCAGACCCAGCAGCTTCTGGACATGCATCATCTCCATCAGCAATACCATCTCCATCTGTGTCTGGACAGCCATTCATTTCAGTCGTTCCAGCTTCTTCCGGACAGGCATCTTTGTTGTCAGGAATACCATCACCATCAGTGTCAGGACATCCTTCGAATTCTTTTAATCCAGGCACATCTGGACAAACATCTTTTTTATCAGAAACTCCATCTCCGTCAGCATCTCCTGTTCCAAAAACATATGTTAAACCAATAACATGTTGTAATTGATTAGCTGAACCTTTTTCAGAAGCATTACGCATGGAAGTGCTTAGATTAGCAGCCCACTTGTCACTTAGTCTAACGTTAATACCAGCTCCACCAACAGTTGTTCTTGCTGATTCTGATGAAGGAAACATTCCTTCTTTTGTTGTTCCATCACCAAATCTAGATAAACCATAACCAGCAAAAAGGTAAGGAATTACTTTTCCTTCTTTAACTATGCTATACTTTACAATTCCATCAATAGTGTAATATTCTTCAGCTGATCCATCAATACTATTAGCAGAGTATTGAGCGCCAATAGAAAAATTTCCACCTAAATAACGAGTAAGACTTAAGGCAGGAACACCAGTTCCAGAACCATTATTGCTATCATCTACACTAACAATATTTGCACCAATACCAATAGCCCATGGATTTTGAGCATTTTGAGCTGTTAGAGTGTTAGAATTAAATATCCAAGCACTTATAGCTAATGCGAGAGTAATATATTTTTTCATTTCAAATGTTTAATTATTTTCAAATATACTAAAAAAGCTTCTATTTATAATACAAACAGGATAATTAGACTTTTTTATTGAAATTAACCAGTGTATTTTTTTATTGTAAGCTTATATTCACTTACGCTAAGCTGCTCAATTATGTAATAAACATTTGATAAAACTGTGGCTCGAGAAAAATTCTTAGTTATTAAATTAATAGCATTTTCTGTCCATTTTTTCATTCTTAAAGTATCTATTTGAGGGATTGGAATTTTAGAAGCTTTTTTGAAAAATAATTTTGCACTATTTAAAGGGTTTGTTTCAGAATTTGAATAAAATTCAATTTTTTTTATTTTTTCGTTACCATTGATTACTATTTTATAGTTTGCTTTTGTTTCTGAAAAAACAAATTGTTTTGGATATAGATCTTTATTTGGGTTTTCTTGGTTGTTTTTTTTTTGAAAATTATTCTCTAAAAGAAAGACTTCAAGATCTATTGGATTAATACCTTCCAAATAGTTTGAATTTACTTGAGAACTAATTTGATTAGTTTTTAGCTTTTCAAAGCTAAAATCTTTTATTTCTTTTATTTTATTCTTAAAACAAGAGATGGTTATTAAGAAACTTAAAATTAAGTAGAGTCCTTTTTTAAACATGAATGATTTATTAAAAACATTTTAAATTTATGAATTTATAAACTGTTTAAGATACCCTAACATTTATATTTAAAAAAACATTAAAATGAAAAAATGTTTTATTGAAGGAGTTTTAGTTTTTCTTAGCGTTTCAGGATCGTTTTTTATAAAATTATATAGAATAAAACAGTCAGATATTGAAACAAAAAATAATTTATTAAAAGAATTAGCTGTCGTTAATGAAGATTTAATGCAGATAAGTAATGTTATAATTGCACATTTTATGAAAAATATCTACATTTCTTAAAAACAAAACATAAATCCAATGAAAATTATATATTTTTTTCTTGCTTTTCTATCTTTTAATGCATTTTCTCAAATATCTATAGAAGGAGTTGTTAAAGATGAAAAAACACTTACGCCACTAGAAGAAGTTAGAATTCAACTAAGACCTCTTAGTAAGAAAGGAGCTGGTTATTGGACAGGAACTATGACTAAAAAAAATGGTAAGTATATAGTTTCTACTTCAATGGATCTTCCAGCAATGATATCATATCAAAAAGAAGGATGTGGTAATAAGTCTATCCAAATAGAAGACGGCGATGAAGTTCCTTCTGAAGTATTTTTAGATTGTACTGATGAAGCTATAAAAGCAATTATCATAGAACAAACTCTAGACACAGATGGTGATGGCTTAGTTGATAAGGATGATAAATGCCCAAAAGAAGCAGGTTTAGAAGAAAACGAAGGTTGTCCGGTTGAAGGAGATTCTGAAGCAGAAGTAGCAGCAGAAGCAATAGCAGCAGCAGAAGCAATAGCAGCAGCAGAAGCAATAGCAGCAGCAGAAGCAGTTGCTAAAAAGAGTTCTTCATTACCACTTCCTCCAACATCAATTTACTTTAAAGTAGATGATTTCAATGTCTTGTCATCCTACAAAAACAATACTAGGTTAAAAGCTATTGGAGATTATTTACTTAAAAACTCTTCAGCTAAAATTAATATTGAAGGACATGCTTCAAGTGATGGTAGTTCTGAATATAATAAAGTTTTATCTGAAAAAAGAGCATCAATGGTTAAACAAGCTTTAGTTGATTTAGGAATAAATCCCTCAAGAGTTAACACTAAGAGTTATGGTGAGGATAAACCAGCAGAAAGTAATTTAACAAATGAAGGAAGATCTAATAATAGAAGAGTTGAGATTAGTATGCAATAGGTTAAAAAAATTATTGAATAAAAAAGCTTGTAGAAATACAAGCTTTTTTTGTTTTCTAATTAAATATTTTATGAATAAGTAATTTTATCTTATTTGGTGTTAAAAATGTTTGTTTATGGGTAGAAGATTTAATCTTTTCTTTAGAATAGTAGATTGGAAAATATTTATCATTAGCCCAATCTAAAAAAAGATTTTTATAAAATGGGCTTTCTGGGTCTCCAGATTGGCCAGGAGTATTTGTCGCAACAGACTCATCCCAGTTTCCAGTATTAACTATCATTCTAAAACTAGCTCCACTAGATTGTGTGTTGTTGCTTCCTGTTGATCCAGGGGTGTAAGCATTTCCTCCCCTGGGCAAAAGTCCTAGATTTAATTTTTCAGCAATTTTTTAGTCAACAATATTACCTAATGCGTGATTTATTTTTATGTGTTTAAACTTCTCTTGACCATAATTCCAATTCTCAATATTTTCACCCAATCTATTTCTGAGGTTAGCTATACTTTTTAAAAATGAATTTTTTAAAAAAGTATAGCTAACCTCAGTCGGTTCCTGTACTTATTTTTATTTTCTTTTTATTGAAGTAATAAAACAGACAAACACCCAGTACATCTTCTTTGTTGTACTCTTCTTTTTTCTTCTGGTAGGATAAGGAAATATGAATACTCATGGTACCTAAAGATAGGTAAATATCTAAATATTTTGTAAATTATATGTCACCTTTTGGAAATAAAAAATCCTAACTTATTTAAAATCAATTAGTTAGGATTTTTAAAAGTGACCTCGGCAGGATTCAAACCTGCAACCTCTTGAGCCGTAATCAAGTGCACTATTCAGTTATGCTACGAGGCCTAGTGTAATATTTATAGTAGTTTACAAAGGTTTATTAATTGTGTTAATTTAATTGTGTTACCACTAGCGTTACCACATTTGTAAACTTTTATTAAATACTAGGGGGCAAATATAAATATTTCAAAGTGTTATTCAAGTACACTAAACATTATTATTATTAGTAGTTTATTTTTCATTTTATGTGTTTTATAGTTATTCTATTAAAGTAACTATTATTGTTCAGCTATTTTACCATACAAGTCGGTTTTATGTGTTTTTCTGAAGAAGATATGTGTTATAAAAACTTTTACCTTTCTTTGTAAACAAGAACTATTTACCTTTTATAATAATGGAGCGACAGAAATTAATAGATGAGTTTCTTTTAGGTTTTAAACCTAAAAGAAATCAGAGTTGGAAAAGCTGCTATTTTTTTGCATACCACTTAAAAGAGAAACATAATATAGATGCTAAATTAATTGAAGGCATTTCTAAAATCAACAAAGTTGATCATTGGATCGTGAGGTTTAATGATATAGATGAGGATATTCACGCTAAAGCAATGGGGATAACACCTGATTATATTGATAAGCCTGAAATGGTTTGGAGTTTAAAGGATTTTGAAAAAGAAAATTTTTGATAATCGGATACTAAATAACAAAAAAATAGATGTGTTTTAAATCATCAATAGGTCAAGTACAACCACCCATTCTTGACAACATTAAGCTCTGGAATTTCAATTCTATAGTAGTAAGGTCCAACAGGAAGTAGTTTTCCATTCTTTTTATAATTTCCCGCCCAATTATTTTGATAATTTCTTTTCTCAAAAACTAACTGTCCATTTCGATTAAAAATAAAAACAATAGAATTTGAGTATTTTTCTATATTAATAACTTTCCATGTAGATTCAGACCCGAGAACTTTAGGAGTGATTAAGGGTGAAACTTCAATATCTGGAAAACTCAGATCATCTAAAGGATTTGTAACAGCTGCAGCTTCCTCTGAATTGGAATAACCATCTCCATCTTGATCATTATAAGGGTCGTCATCTTCCGTGTCTTGTTGATCTGAGACACCATCACTGTCTGCATCTAAAGTGTCCGATTCGATCGCATCGTATATTCCATCTCCATCTGAATCGTCATCTGTAGGATCTCCGTTACCGTTAGCATCTTCCTGTATAGTAGGCACTCCGTCTCCGTCATCATCAGCATCTAGATCATTGTTAATACCGTCTCCATCAGTATCAAGGTTTTCTTCAAAAGAGTCTAATATTCCATCGTTATCACTATCCGTATCGTCATTATCTCCTGCTCCATCTCCATCGGTATCAACCCATTCGAATTCATCAAATGGAAACGCATCAAAATTATCTGGGTAACCGTCGTTATCATCATCAGTATCGCTATTATCTCCTATCCCATCAAAATCCCAATCAAACCATTCTGTTGAATCTAAGGGAAAAAGATCGGTCGTATCATCAATACCGTCTCCGTCATCGTCAGTATCGGTATTGTCACCAATACCATCAGAATCCGTATCTATATCAACAACAAAAACTGCACTAATTGATGCCGAAGTGTATTTACTAGTTTCTGGCTGTATAGCAGTTATTGTACAACTTCCTATCCCTGTAATTATTATCTGACTACCGGAAATTATTACAACCTCTGGATTACTTGAGCTATATATTATTTGTCCTGGCCTATTAGAAGTTGGAGGCGTTAATTCAAAATCAGGATCACCAATTATTTTTTCTGGAATTTCAAAATCACTCAATATTGTCTGCCCCTTCAAGACATTTATTTCTGCCATTCGTGGGGGAGCCATATTATAAATATTATCACCAGGTTGTCGTACACTAAATTGAATAAGCCCTATGTCATCAATATTAAGCTGATTTTCATTTAATGAAACCCCATCCTCTGAGCCAACTGGATAAAGTAATTCATGTTCAACTTCAAGTGATGAATCAGAACTTGCATTTATTGTATAAATCAAGTTTTCAGAATAATATATAGTGTTTGGTGGTTCGGGATTAAAAATTATGTTCTGGTTTGATTTTACTACATCTATAACATAAGTTAAGGAAGTTGAATTATAATTTTGATTAGCATTTGCTGTGAAAGTAATGGTTACCAGACCTGTTTGGTTTATACTTGTAAGCTCGTAATTAAATACTGTTCCTGATAGATTTGCAGCAGAACCGTTAGCTAATGAAATAATCACAGGTGCTCCAGAGGTTGAAGTTGCAGAAATTGGCAGACTAGTAAAATCTTTCAATGGTTGAGTTATTGGAATATATCCAACAGTAATAACCGGATCCGCTTTGATTACAGTAAGGGTCATCGTTGCAGTACCAGCACTATAACTACTATCTGCAGCCTGATTAACTGTAACTATCGTGACTCCAGCTCCCTGTATTGTTACCGTATTACCACTAACTGTAGCAACACTACCATCAGTAATATTATAGGTAAAACCACCTGTACTACTTGAAGTAGCCGATAAAGTAAAGTCTGGATCACCAAAGGTTTTGGTAATATCTGTAAAAGTAATAACCGGATCCGCTTTGATTACAGTAAGAGTCATCGTTGTGGTACCTGCATTATAATTATTATCTGCTGCCTGGTTTACTGTAACTATAGTGACTCCAACCCCCTGTATTGTTACCGTATTACCACTAACTGTAGCAACACTACCATCAGCTATACTATAGGTAAAAGCGCCTGTACTACTTGAAGTAGCCGATAAAGTAAAGTCTGGATCTCCAAAGGTTTTGGTAATATCTGTAAAAACAATAGTTGCAAGAGGTTTATTTACCGTAAGAGTCATCGTTGCAGTACCAGAATTATAACTACTATCTGCTGCCTGGTTTACTGTAACTATAGTGACTCCAACCCCCTGTATTGTTACCGTATTACCACTAACTGTAGCAACACTACCATCAGTAATATT
>Ga0114999_10009535_pt1 | contig 10622 bp, 12 predicted proteins | sample ArcticOcean_MG_C_3_FD_89820 | JGI IMG/M metagenome (GOLD analysis project Ga0114999, IMG submission 89820) | Marine microbial communities from western Arctic Ocean - ArcticOcean_MG_CB8_126 | ecosystem: Environmental > Aquatic > Marine > Oceanic | place: Arctic Ocean: Canada Basin | collected... | reverse complement strand
CTCTGGCTCAAATGCCAGGAGGAAATAGAATAGACACAGATACAGGTCTACCAAAAGCAAAGAACTTTTGCAAGGTCAATGATATTTGGCTGAAGTATGAACCCGTATATGTGTTCTATAAGGAGTGATTAAGCAACCAAGTCAATGAACTTGGACAGCATCACTCGACTAGCTTTGCGATTGGAATTTGCTTTCTTGAAAGCGTTTCGTATCGCACCCTTCTTGGCGTCATCAGCGACCTGAATCGAAGTGTTCGCAGTATTGAGAGCCTTACCACCGCGAACACCGAACCATTCGCTATAGCCAGAGTTTGGGATAGATGAAAATTTATTCTTATTCATGTGTTTCCAGAAATCTTCAAATTCTTCCCAGCCGGGCAGATAGTTCATTGTCTCGCGACGGACCGAAATCTTATTGCTAGACAAGATACGAAAGCCAATCAAGTTTGATTGCGTATTATCGCGATACATTGTAAGCAAAGCATTTGTATCACCATAACCAGTGACGCCTATATCATATGTTTTCTTGGTGTCACGATCAATTAGAAATGATTTGGTACGAATTGAAGGGCGACTAGTAACCATACAATCCTCTGCACGATAGTAGCCGATACTATTACTAGAGCCATCCGTTAGGAATACTGTATTAACAATATCAAGACGATTTTCTGCTTTGAATTTTTTGAACGCTTTCATAGCAAACATAATCGTATCGTTTAGAGGCGTTCCACCCAAATGGAAGTTTGCACTAAGATATTCTACCCTAATAGCACCATAACTATTGTTTCGGTTAAATCGTTCATTCCAATATTGACCAACAACCAAAAGTGCTTCCGACATTTTAATGAAATCCATACGAGTCATTTTCTCATTAAACAATTCCATTATATGTAGATTGGAGGCATATACTAGACAATCCTCAGTATTAGCCGTGACGCTTTCGACAGGAAACCTGATATCACGACCCAGGGTAGTGAATGAATAAACCCGAAACGGGATATTAATTTGACGACAGAACATCACTAGATTTAAAGTCTGATCTATTGTCGCCGCCATGTTTTCTGCCATTGAACCAGAAAAGTCTAGATACATCAACAAGCCGTGGTTCTTACCCTCAGGAATAACTGATATCTTTTTGAAAATATCATCGCTATAACGATAGCTGTTCATTTTGATAGGATCAATAACACCAGTCTTGGAAGTAGTAGTGCGGGCATATTCAGAAGCCTGCTTTTTCATTTCAAATTCTTTGACTAGATAGTTGATAGTCGGTTTGTTATTCGCCCGAAACTTTTTCAGCAATTCAGGTCCTACATCAACAGAGTCGCCGGTGAACGAAAAGCTTTTGGTTTCCTCTAAGACTTCTTTATAAGACTTGATAAATTTTTCAATCGGCCGAATATCGGTCTTATAATAATTACGCACCTTACCATCATCCTCAGCATATTTTTCTGAGATAGAATCTTTTAAAGCGCCGTCGGTTTTTGCTTTAGGATCAGAAGACCAATCATCTCCGCCGTCATCGCCATATTCATCACTATATACTTCATCATTAAGCAGGTCGTCTAGTTCATCTTTCGCAGCCATTTCGGCTTCTTCATCACCAGCAGCCCAAGCTTCATTGATTTCATTTTTTAATTTGTTGATGGCATCTTCTAAATCTTCATCAGACTCACCGTCTTCAAACTCACCAGACTCGCCGTATTCGCTTGAACCGTCGGTCTCTTCATCACCTTCTGATTTAGGATCGCCGATAATGCAATCTTCATCATCGGTAGCATCTTCATCCTCCTTAGCTTTATTATAAAGCAAGGTAGCAAGCTTTACGGCAGCATCAAATGTTTCTATTTCCTCAAGCTCATTAACCCAAAACTCTTCCTCTTTAGAAAAGGATACTTCGGTTGAAGCGCCACATTTGAAATAAACATTGAGCCGATCAATCAAGTCATAGGCATTAATCGACTGACGACTTTTACCGAAGAACCCTTCATCAAGCATGTTATTATAAGACCGAATGAACGGGGCCCGTAAACCAGGGTAGCGCCTCTGAATTAATTTCTCAATCCGAGCGTCTTCAACGATATTCAAATAAGAGCGGTATCCTTCGGTCTTATTCTCGACTGCCTTTTTCCATTCTAATTCAGGAGTATATAAGGCGTGTCCGACCTCATGACCAGTTAAATGGTCAATCGTATCGCTATCCATGGTCTTCCACGTAGGAAGGGTCAGAGTGCGACTTTCTAGATTGAAGGAAGCAGTCTCGACATTCTTCTGAACGACCGTAATATCTTCCGTAGCCAGAAGCTTCGCGAGAATCTCTTTTTTGACAGCGTTGGTATTCATCGGTTCTCTTTCGTTATTTCTCATCATATAAAGAGTATGGGCTATATCCTAGTCAAAGTCAAGTAAATAATGCACAAAATATGAAAAAAAATAAAATAAATTAATTTTGGGTATCGTTATATATCAATGACTTAGCAGGTACGATTTTTCTTGACTTTGACTAGGATATAGCCCATACTCTTTATATGATGAGAATTAAAGAGAGCGAAATAGACATGACCGAGAAAACAGCAGTCGCAACCGTCAAATACAAGATGTATGGCAAGATTGATTTTGAGAAAAAATTTGAGACTGTCAAAGCAGCCAAGGGTTTCTTCTGGGGTTACGTTGTGAAGACTCCGAATATCACTGGCGAATTAATTATCAACTAAGGAAATGAAAATGACTGACTTTAAAACAGGAAATTGCTACCCCGCATACCACATGGGTTGGAACTCCAGTGCATATGCATATACCGGCGGGTCGCCATTCCGGCGTGATTTTAAAAAAGATTGTGCATGGCTCCTTGGACGCTGGGAGGCGTTGCAAGATTTTGGCCTGATATCATTGCCACCAACAAGGGCCACCCTGCACAATCATTTTGGGGAAAAGGCTTTTGTAACAATTTTTGAGAAAGGAAATGAAAATAAAAATTAAAGAAGGCGACTTGAGGCGCATCAAACACACAGCGGATGCGCCCCTGCTAACACGTCTCATGGCTGTCAATATCGGCATGACAACGCCAGTGATACGACCAGAGACAACAGCGAAAACATTTTTGACCTTCGTAGCCTTCGTAACGCTGATCGGCGGGCTAGGGTTGATATACGCAATATTTTCATAGAATCCGTGCAGGCTGAATCTGCGCGAGTAGCTGCAATCCTGCGGCGGTAATCGGCGGCGGATAATGATAGCCTTGGGTCCGCCGCCGATTATTAGAGAGGGAAACCCAGACGTGGCTGATATGTCGGAAGGTAGTGCTGTGGTAGAGTTGGCACCCCCATCACAGGCGGCAGGGTGCCAGTTTCCGCTGGGCGACTATCCGTACCATTCCTGCGGAGAGAAGACGACGCCTGGGGCCAGTACAAGCGTTTACTGCAAAGAGCATTATAAGAAGTGCTACCGGCAGCGGCTAGACGGTTACAAGTTTAAGGTCGAAGGCAACGGTCGGATATACCCCCGCCTAGTAGTGGGCTGGGGCAGCCACATGACAAGCGTGCTGTGATTACTCGACCGCCCGCATACGCTTAATCAGCCGCTCCGCCCTGGCGGGAACCTGCCGCCGCCACTTGGAGTCGTGCATCTCATCTGCTGCGGATGGCCAATCCCCGGCCTCTATAGCTGCGATTAGCCGTTTAAAATTCCCCAAACGATTTACACCGAGGTTGAATGCCATATTGGCAAATATCAATTGGACGGTCTCGGGAAGCATCTCAAAAGCTGGCAGCAGCTTACCGCAATCATTAATTGTCCAGCTAATGTCCTTTTCAAACAGTTCTGCGACACGCTCATCGCTGACGGGGTCGCCTGCGTTTAAACGCCACTCCGGGTCGCCCTCCTGGCAAAGATGGCCGATACCCACAGTCTTCTTGCCTAAGTGGTCTAAATAAATCTTTTTGACGCATCCCTCGTCTATTTCTAATTCTTTCTTGAGTTGCTCTATCATTTTACACTCCCTGTTGGTGCCACGGCATCCTCGTAATAAACTATAATCTGTTTCTGCTGCTCAAGGAACCTTTTCAATTCCGCCATGTTCAAGGACAGCGTCTCATAGTCCCTTACGCTTAAAGTGTAAAACACCAGAACGCCATTCTGCTTCTCGAAGCGTTGTTTAAACGCCGCATAGGTATCTTCGGTCACTACATAGATATGAATGTCGTTTAGAGACAATGGCCGGGGACGGTTCTGGATCGGGATGCTCCGTTCGATCTCAACCGTCTTAATCTCGACCGGAAGGATATCCTTGAAGCTACTGCAGCCGCTACTTAGAAGCAGGGGCAGCACCAGAAAGAATTTCCAGAGACCGGAATAGCTTTGCCGTTCCCGCATTAATCTTCTTCTCCACCAAAAGCGGCTTTCTTAGGCTCAAGTTAGATAAGTTGTGCTTCCGTAGTTTGCCAATCAACACGTCCTTGTACTCGTTCGCCTTGTCCAGCCGTCCGCGAAGGTCTGAATTTAGCTTGGCGAATTTCTTCTGATCCGCGACCAGCGTGTCGATTGTGTCATCCTGAACCTGCTTCGCCATCTCAAGCTTGGCGGTGTTCTCAATTAGCGCCTGGATGCGTGCTTGGCTGTCGGTATAGTAATAGTACCCCCCGGCGATAGCACCGCCCACGAGGCCAACTACGACAATCAGGATGTACAGCCTGATCAAATCATTTCTTTTTCTTTGAGCACCAGACCAAGAACCCCGGCAGCAATACCAATAATGATTAGGATGTCTAGACTCAGCAGAACTCCCACGCCAACACCACCACCGGCCACTGCCGCGTAGCTAGATGGCTCTGCAAGTCTCTCCATAACCCAACGTACAATATTCATAATAATCTCCTTTATTTACGACTCATATAGGCTGACATTCCCATATATGCACACGTAATTCCGCTGAAAGCAATGTAGGCCAGCCCAAGTAGGTCACTAATTGATTTTAGCCTACTCTCACTCACAACAAAGAACAGAAGCCCCGTCATTAAAGCCATGATAGCCAACGCAGACCAAGCCATCCTACGCTGGGCATCCATCTTCTCGGCTGTCTCCAGGGCCTCCACCACCGCCAATTCCGCGTCAGACACGACACCGTCGCCATCTAAGTCGAGGGCTTGGTATTGGCTGTCTGGTTGTAGTTTTTTTTGGGTCATTTCTTCGAGTTATTAAAAAGCTCGAACAGGGTTCGAACTTTTTCCTTTAAGATTTCTATGTCCCCGTGCATCTTTGCCAACACAATGATAAGCCCAACGGCAGCTAGTATGACGGGCCACGCTGCGTTGAAGAGTTCGACCATGTGCTATAGCTTCCACAAGAGGCCCGCCATAAGCAGTAGCGCAGAACCACACGACGTGATGAGGATAACCTCAAGGCGCTTGATGCGCTCAACCGTTTCTTTAGATCGTTCCACTGTCTCTTTCCAACGCTCGGCACACACTGCCTCATGCTTATCGACGCGAGCGGAAATATCTTTAACAGTTATTGGCATCTGTTTCTGCTTTTCGTTATACGTTTAGAATGCAGGAGGGATGTTCTTTATATTTACTCCTATTTTGGATATTTATCTTTAGTCACTTGAATGGTTGCTTTCCAAGAATCTATACCGTTATGGAAAATATCATCAAGCTGGCCTTGCCAAGTCGGATATTCATTTGCCCTTTTTCTTTTATAGCCATTGGCAGCTTCATCGGCTACTGATGCTGCTATCTCTGTATTTCTTGCTGCTTCTTCTGCTTCTGTCATAGCAACAACAACGCCATTCAACATCTTCTCCATATTAAGAATCCTTTAGTTTGTAAATTCTATACTGACCGCCCGTGAAAGTACCGCTGGCTGGGTAAAGTGAAAGGCCACCTATACCACTCGCATAAAGGGTGTCGTCAAAGCCTCCAGACACCCTGCAATAGTCATCAGAATCATTTCCAGTAGGTGCAAATTGTTGCATATAAAATGAAGCGGAGCCTGCTTTAGTAACAAGAGTAAACTCAGCGTTCCAAGTTGTACCTGAAGCACCATAAGCATTCATTTCTGTAGCACCACTTGCCACAGTTAAAACGCTTGAATCCTCCCTTCTGTAACTATAATCAGCAGAAATTAAAGTATCAGTGTGGTCATACATCTTAAAATACGGAAATAGACTTGCGCTTAATATGACGTAAGGAAATATAATTTTATAAACTGAATCATCATCTAAACCAGTAATATCTATCGAACTTGGAGTTCCTGTGATGGTGGTCTTAGATATAAACTCCATAGCACCACCACCACCCGCAGCAGCATCTTCAAATGCTGGAGGACTGCCAGCACCCGTGCTGGTCAATACCTGCCCATCATTTCCGGTGGCTACTGCAACTGGATTTCCAGAGGCGTCATAGCTGATGATATTTCCATCTGTGCCCGATGCCATTCTAGCCAGAGTTACGCTGTTGTCTGCAAAGGCAGCAGTTGCCCCAGCAACGTAGCCCCACTCAGCCGCAGATATGGCTTCCGTTCCTATGTTGGCAAGTTGTGTTACTTCGCCAGACGTTAGAGCCGCAACTCCATTAGCCAGTGCAGAAGCTACGTTCGTGGCATCCGTTACATCCGCAGAGGCCTCGATGCCGGATAATTTGGTTGCCTCTGCTGAAGTATATTGTGCTGTTGGGGCAGTCACGCCATTGATAGCGTCGGTCCATGTCCCCAACCACCGGGTTGAGGTGGTCCCAAGACTGTCCGTTGAATCTGTATCAGATACTACATTTCCACCATGGGTTGTGACTCCTGTTAACAGGCTGGTTCCAGACACGTCCAAATTGGCGTTAACATCCACGAGAGTAGCATTCAACTCTACCTCATCGGTCGCGTTGACATCCAGAACGGTGGCTGACGGAGCATTGATATATTGGCTGGAATCAGAGAATTGAATCTGCATCGCGCCGTTCAGCAGAAGCCCGGTATTGTGAACATGCGTTAGCGTGACATCTGTATTCTCGCCAAAGCCTAAGATGGCGGCATCTGAATTCAGCGTCAGGTCGTCGCCGATTAACGCATCACCAGATACCGTCAAGCTGGAAACAAGCAGCGGATCAGTGCCGCTAATTTGCACTCCGATGATCTGGACAGTCGATGTCGTATCCAAAATCCCCATGAAGATTTTATTCGCCGCGTGGTTCCCGGCGACCAGAGCCGCGCCGTTGTCTTGAAGAGCAATGGCCCCAAGTCCCGAGATTGCCACTGTAGTGGCACCCGTGTTCACGTTGGAGCTTGCCTTCCAGACAAAGCGTTGCCCGGCTGCATAGGCCGTTATGGCTGGCGAGGGGGACAACGTAATGGCGTTAGCGCTACCGCCAGCCGTGCCACACCAAACCATCGCTTCAGCCTGGGCTTGTCCCAAGTTAAGGCTGTCAGTCGCCGCAGAGCCTACGGCCACGCCGGTTAGTTTATTCGCACCCAGCGGGATGTTCGCCGTGACAGCCGATTGCCCGTCAACGGCAATAGATTGTGTGAGTGCCGTCGCGATATCGCTGTTGTTAGCATTGACTTGTGCAGACGATATCGTCGTCCCACTGACGAAATTGGGGTAGGGAGACGAGAAGCTCCCTGATCCGTTACGTGCCATTATCTAGTTCCTACTCATTAAAGTATTGGCCTGGGGTTGAACCCATAAATTGACCCAATCCAGCCGCGCCCATACGCCTAGCCCGACTACCTTGACGGGACGCCAGTGTGGGGCCTTTCTTTAGAAGTTCTTCCATTAATCTTCTGTTACCTGATCCGGTATTAAGCAGCATGTCTGTAACCCTCTCAGCTACCGCTTCTGGCGGAGTTGATAAGGCGTCTCTCATTTTAACGCCAGCGTTGATATAGGACATAGGATTCCCGGAGCTCATGCCGTAAGCATCTCCGGCATCTATTGGTATCCCTGATGCTCCGGCGTCCTGCTGCATTGGCGCTGTCCTAGACCCAACGGTTACTGAGTCATTGGTGATTGCCATTAGACGCTCATTTTCCAACGACTGTTCGAACCTAGCCAACTTCGCTTCATCACCATTTAAAGCTTCCCTAAGCCGTCGACGCGCTAATTCATTGCCGAATAATCTCTTCACCACATCGGCAGCATCTGGTGTGGACAGTGCTGTATTTCGCAGGTGCTCAGCTACGCCAACCAAAAACGCTTCACGCTCGTGCTCACCCATTGCCCTTACTTGACCAATACTTACTGAATCTTTCGATGACGCAAATTTCTTCCCAAGCTCTGCTGCTTCTAGCGCTTGAGAGGCACCTGCATACTCAGAGCGCGCCTTAGCGTACAGGCTGTTTCCATCAGCGTCTTTGGGCGATATAATGTCCAGATGCTCAACAAACTCTTTTCTCTTTTCCATTAGAACACCGGCATATTTTCCTTCGTTTTTCTTAATCGCCTTGCCAATTTTGTCATCTAGTCCTTGCTTAATGAAGTCTAAAGTCTCCATGTTTGGCTTGGCGTATGCCGTTCCTGCGTAAGTTTTAACGCTGAGTGGAGTTAAGGTGTCACCACTGACGGCTGCTATTTTCTTGGCGCTCTTGTATGCGTCCTTTATGCCGTCATTCTGGAAGAAGCCCTTGAGCTTATCATCTAGCTCAATTTCAGCTTTGTACACGTCACCATAATTTTTACGAGCAGATGCCTGTCGTGCTGCTCTTCCGCTAATGAGGTAATCTGGTAACGCTATTGAGGCTATATTATCATCTATCGTTTTTTCTAAACGCAAGTTCTGAGCTACATGGCGATCCTGTAGAATTTTATGTGCGCGTTTGCCGCCTGGGGAATTGCTGTATAGGCGTGTCAAGTCCTGTATGCTTTTACCTCCAGCGTCGGCTGGAACAGCTAATGGCCCCATTGATGTCAGCTTGGCATCCATCAACCCCTGAGTCATATCGTCTTCAGCCAGTGCATTTCGTATCGCGTTTTTGGCTTGTCGACCAGCGCTTCCTCCACGCCATCTAGCTATAGACTGTCCGGCGTCTTTTAACCCTTTAACAGCAAATGGCATAGCTCCACCACCGACACCGCCCAGTGCTGCCCCCATTGTCCCACCCAAGGCCCGTTTCTTAAAGCCTTCCGCATCTAAAACATTACCTTCAGCAGACATGACGCCCGCTGTTCCTCCCGCTTGAGCGCCTACTTTCCCACTTTGGAAAGCTTTGGCACCAAGAGACAGCCCTTTGGCCGCAGCAGCCCTACCAGCACCGATACCGCCAGTAAGCAGCCCGCCGCCAATTTGAAGTGCTGTAGACGCATATGGGTTTTCTTCTTCAAACGCTGTGTTAGCTGCGCGCTCAGCATCGATGCCTTCGCTTATGGCATCGCCGTAGGATTGGTCGCTACCTGTGGCATTCCACAGGCCACGCAGCGTACCAACAATTTCATCGCCAGCGCCTAACGCTAAGCCTTGGCCTAATGCTTGACGACCAATATTAGCCAGTGACCATTGGCTATCTACAGGTTCGTATTGAGGGGGGACGTCAGCCGTAGCGGTGTCGAATGGATCGACTATCTTTTTTTGGGACGGCGCAACGTCCACCGCTAAATTCTTGCGCGGTCTATCAGTATCGAACGGGTCGACTATTTTCTTGACCATAGCTTATTTGTCCCCCCCGTATTTCTCGTTCCAGAATTGTTCAATTTCGTCTGAGGACATTTCAGGATTTGACGACTTCATCCGTGTTTGGAATTGATAGTAGAATACAGGTAATTTCGTATTTTTGTTGATGCCGAATAACGGGCGCTTTTCGATCCGGTTTCTCCATGCGTTCTCTGCTCCGGCTATTGTCCCGTTTTCTGCACGGAAATCGCTATAGAAACGGCCCTGCTCTAAGTCGCGGGAAGCCATTGCGGCACCTGAGTCGAGTAAGAATATACGAGCCTCTGTAGTGTTTCTTAGGCTGGCTAACGTCTGCATCATGCGATCGGCATCTCTGTCTGTCTGTGGGCCTTTCTGAGCCGCCAGTTTTTCGGCTAAAATATTACCCATCATGCCATCAAAGTTCTGAGATTTTGTGGCTTTTTTCTCGAAATCATCAGGTAATGGTACGCCAAGGAAGCCTGCGGTCTTGCTTAATATTGTGGCTAAGCCGGACGCTTGGCTGTTGTCATTCACTGAGGATTTAGCTAGATTTAAATAAGACATCGTGGCCGCTGCTCCGTCAGCTCTATCGTACACTTTTTGCTCACGATCAACGATGGCTGTACCATATGCCTTGTTCTCTGACGTTTCAGCGACTGTGGCTGTTGGGGGAACACCCGCTCTCCTGATCTGTAATTCTTGCGCTAATTGTTGTGGGTTCTTTACGCGGCTTAACTTCTTCAGGTCGGCAATGCGGTCCAGCCTGTCTTTTTCGACTTTTGCAGTGGCAATTAAACTGGCACCCTTTTGTTGCCGGTCATACACTTTGTCTGCCAGTTCCGTCGCACGGACCCGCTCCGCCTCTTCCCTCTCCAAAGCACGACCCTCGCCGCGCAAAGCGGCAAGCATAACATCCGATCTTGGGCCTCTAACTCCGTTAGCTGTATTATAAGCACCCCCACGATCGGCTTCCATAACAGCGGGCAGGCCGGTTAGGTTCTCTGCGTCAAAT
>Ga0114999_10009533_pt1 | contig 10625 bp, 16 predicted proteins | sample ArcticOcean_MG_C_3_FD_89820 | JGI IMG/M metagenome (GOLD analysis project Ga0114999, IMG submission 89820) | Marine microbial communities from western Arctic Ocean - ArcticOcean_MG_CB8_126 | ecosystem: Environmental > Aquatic > Marine > Oceanic | place: Arctic Ocean: Canada Basin | collected... | reverse complement strand
CCCATCATATCATTAACAGGGGCACCTTCACCGGTAAGCACTAGTACTGATTGGTCTACTTGTTCGCGGGTTGCTTTAATTGTTTCTAAAGCCGCACCTAATGTTGCATCTACAGATGCACTAAATGCATTTGCTAGTTCGGTTCCAAATGATTCACGCATGGCATCTACTAATGGCATTAAATCTTCTACTTGCATAGATGCTAAATCTTCTGCCATTTTTTGTACTCTATCAACCATATCTTTAGCGGCAAGAACTAGTTCTGCTTGATCTAAATCTTGTTCCATTAGTGTACGAAGACTTTCTAATGTTACTGAACGAGGGTTAACATCGTTTTTTACTTCTTCAATTTTTTCTTTTTTAACTGCTTTTGCTTCCATTTTCTTACCTGGATGAGGATGATTTTTCATACCTTTTGCTCTATGTTCTTGAACTTTTTTGCCCATTTTGGATTCCTTGACTTTTGCTTTGATCTTTCTTTTCGTAGGGGAAACTTCTTTTAACATAATTGCTAATGCTTCAGCAACCATAATAGTTTTTGCATAGTCTGGATGCTTGTGGAAGTCAGTAACATTAGATTCATTAACAATCGCCGATTGTTTGGCTCTAACTTGTTGCAATATACCTCGAATTGCTTTTGAGGTAACATCCTCTTTTTTAATCGAAAATCCAAATGTTTCTTGTAGATATTTGTTAATTTTACCTAATTTGATTTTTCTGTCCTCAAAATCTGAAATATTCATAATTTAATCCCCGTACTCAGTTTATATTATTTATCGAAAACTTGGATATAAGCGACCATTAATCCTATCAACAACCCCTTTAGTAATAAGATTCTTCGCTACCATTTTTTCTCGTTCTGACAAATCTTCTTTAGTGCAACTGCCATTTGTACATATTTTATCATACACAGATGCTTCTTTATTTGATACCATTACAGGACAAGGTCCTGCTACCTCTATTACTCTCATGCTATCCCTTTTGCTAATCGTAATGCCGATAATCCTTGTCCTTTGCCTGAACTTTTAGGTCCTGTTCTAAGAGCTCTAGCCGCTCCGTCTGGTCCGACATTTGAAGATGCTATTTGTTGACCGTCTTTCTTTATATCCATTGTATAATTAGGTGCTTGTTCGCCCGGCGGAGTTTCAGGTCCCGAAATATTAGGTCTTTGTGCCGCTGTAGTAGAACTAGATACATTATTTGATCCTGCTTGTTGTGGATAATTACGTCCTGGGGGACCACTTGCTCCTGTTCCTGGTGCTGGAACAGTTTTTGGAGGTTGTTTTGCCCTGCTGTCTACATTTTTGTTGCCGGATCCCAATTCAGCAAGATACGGTTTTAAAATTTCAGTTGCTTCTAACGTATTGTTTGATTTAAGTTCTTGGACAAGACTTAATATTTCACTAAGCCGCATTTGTCCTGCCATTGCTTGTGCCTGTTCAGGATCAATTTGTAATAAATCAGCAAGTATTTCTGCTGTAGTGCTTTCATTTAATGCTAATAATGCTTTCATTGTTTATTCAATGCCCTTACTCTTCTACTTGCAGGATTAAATCGTTTGGTTTTCTTTGCTTTTCTTACCATTTTAGAACCCAATCTTGCTCTTGTTTTTTTAAGTGAGAATCGTTTTTTCATATCTATTGGAGCGGAACATTGCATCGGACTTGCAACAACTCTGCCCTTTCGTTTACCGAAAGAACATCTATATTTTCGTGTAATATTGTTTTTGCCTTTTTTTGCCCAAACAATTTTTGTTTCAATAAGAGGCTCTGCTACTTCAATAATATGCATTTATTAATTCCTGTTATTGTATTTATTGTTATTAGGGAAGAAGAGTAAAGATTCCAGTAACCAAAGTTCCAATAATTAGAACTGCACCAGAAAGAATAAGTTTCATTAAATTTGTTATACGAGATTCTAATGAACTTTGTCGTGTTTCAATAGCTTTAAATCTATCAGTATGATGATTTGTTGCAAATTCTTTGATGATATTTACAGATTGCTCCATCTTGTCAAATCGTACATAACTACGTTCTATACGTCTAACAACTTCATCTAATTTATCTTCTAAGCGAGAATATCGTTCGCCACAAAGTTCAACATGAGCTTCTAAGCTCGTTTTTTCTATATCAGACATTTATTTTCCAAATCACTTTTACTAGTGTTTACCACTAATTTTCACGATATAGTAATATCGATTTGGAGCCAGTATTCGCCTAAAGTATTTCAGCCATTTCGATGATAGTGTTTCGATTAAGGTCATCATCAACGTTAGTATTTATTATATTTCCAATAATATTACTAGTTGAGTCAGTTAAATCAGCCGAACCTTCTACGGGCATACTGTATAATTCATCTTGTAATAATGTAATATTCCAAGAACCAGGATGTTCTGTTGCAAATTTTACTGTCCATAATGTTTTGGTACCTGTATAAGCTGAACCTAAATTTACATTATGAGCATTATTAAATGATGTAATAGCAACTGATTGGGAATTTACAGATATCATTGCGGGTTGGCATCTAAAACCAATGGATTGAATTAAAATATTTAAATTTTGAGCTTGATGATAAGGTTTAGATTCAATATTTGTTAAATCTAATTTAGTGCCGTCACCTTTATAAGGTGAAGCATTTGCTCCCATATCTGAGTCTGAAAAATCTATTAAACTGAATATTGAAAAGAACTCAATATTTGCGCCGATAAACTCACCGGCATCATGAAATGTTGACATATAATCTTTATTGGTATTTATCGGTCATAAAAAAAGGCGCCTAGTAAAAGACGCCTCAATTCTATATGCTATTACGCAAACGTTACATGTTTGGTAATTACACAACTATTTGTTTGTCCACCTTCTGCGGCAGTAATTGTTCCTGCGGTTGCTGTTCCTGGTGTGGCGGTTGTTAAATCTACTCCACCTTCGCATAAAACATATGCAACACCACTTGCTGGGGTTTCCCATGCTAATACTGAGGTCCACTGACCAATAGCAGCCAGAACTTTTGCAAAATCAGAATCTGATGCGGCATGTCCTGTGTGAATTGCTGTACATGCTAATTTATACAGGAACATAGGTGCTCCATAACTAGCATTTGTTGCATTACTTCTTGCGTTGTCGTCTAAAGCCATAATTAATCTCCTTAATAACTTTTACTTGTTATTTTTATTTATCAAATTATGAATATTTTCTATGTATTTCGGTTATATCATCATACACTTCTATGTACCTTGCTTTTGTTCGTACAAATGATAATATTTGGGTCATTGTTTGATTTTTACGTTGTTGGCCCATTATGTGCCAATCTTGAACGTATCTTCTAGCAGATCTTAATACACTATTGTTTACGTGTAATGTGTTTTGTGCATTTAAAAAGAATCGTTGAACAAATTCTCGTTCTATACTTGCATTTGCCAAACGATCAAGAAACATAAGCAATAGAGGTTTATTGATCGAGCCTAGGTTATCGTTAATAAGCAGATACAAATCTGTTCCACCTATATAAAAAGTATCAAAGTCTCGGTATGATTTTGTTCGTTTTGCGTAAAGTACTGCCTTTTCGTGAGTTTCGGGTTCGTTATATAATATGTATAATAAAAGTATATATAAGAAAGTTAAATCTTTTACCCCTTGCTTGCCTAAATTTTTTAAAACCTGAGGTTGCCTGAATAGCCTACTTTCAGTTAAAGTATTAATTAGTTGAAAACTACTTTTGTTTTCTTCTTCTAGATGATCTAGTTTATTCGGTATTGTCGTTAATGTCATCACACAATGCGCCTTTTATTCGCTTTGTAATATTAGAAATTTTGAATTTATGATCAAAATTTGTGCTGGAATGAAAATCTTTTCCTTTGCGTCTTTTAAATCTTTTTTTAATATCTTTTTTTGCCCTTATTCTAGGACTTATATCATTTAAAATATCTTTAATTTTCATGTTCAACCTGTTCTTTTATTTTACGCATACCTCTAGTAAATTTGCGTACATCTTCGGTCCGTATTGCATTTATTAATCGTTTATTTAAATCCGCCGACTGCTCTGGTGAATACGATTCTTGTATTAAATGTATTAAATTTATAACACTTGCAATAATATGTTCTGCTCTAGATTCGACTAATAACGAACTATCGCGTTTAGTTGCGATTGAACTAATTTCTTCGAATAAACTTCTTGTGGATGTCATATATATAATCCTTTTAATACTGTATAATATTTAGCTAAATATTGTTATGAAAGCTCTTGATTTAAATGAAGCAAGCCCATACCAAGCAAACTGGCAACCAGTTCCTGATGAAGAAGCACTGGCACAAGCAGAAGAACCTGCTGATCCGTCTGGTGTAATTGGTGCTATACAAAGCATAGATCCGTCAGCATTGCACCCCGATCCGCAATTGGGTCCTCAGATAAAAGATAGTGCTATGGCGGCTATTAATTTAATGGCAAGTAGTCGAGATGTCCACCCTACTCAAGGTCAAGCACTCCTGAAAGCTCTTCAGTTATTAATTTCTTAATATTTCGTTTTAAATTATCATATTCTACTGGTATTCCATCTTTAATGCAACATTCCGTGTGCCATTCTGTTGGCTCTGATTGTATTCTGCATGGAGCACATGGCGGAGCATACCAAAGATTATAATTATTTTTGTACCCAAATACCTGCGGAGACGTACTACCAAATATAACTATACCTTTTTTATTATACCCTGCACTTGCATGTCCTAAAAAACTATCAGGAATAATATGAAATTTTGACCATTTTAATAATGCAATTGCTTGCCTAATTGTTGTTTGATCCATAAAAGATACATAATTATCCCATTCACCTAAATTCATTCCATCACCATTGTTGCCTTTTGTTGTTCCAATACCTATAAATGTTAACTCAGGAAAGTCTTTAAAAAGCCTAGGATAAATGTCTAACGGAATTTGTTTACCTTGGTTATTAGGCCACGGATCCCGCAAAACAGTTGGTTGAATAATTACAGGATTTTTAATTAATTCTAATTTATTATATGCCCACATATCTTCGTCTTTTGTTAAATGAACATTTATATCATGGTATTTACAATCAGTGACTCCCATACCCTCGGCGGCAAAATCTACTCTATGAATGGGTTCTGCATAAAACATTTCTTGATCGTATGGAAAAGGATTATACACAACAACTTTTTTATATATTCGAAAGTTATGTATATTGGCGGTCCAAAATTTCCATGTAAATACCTTATTAACATACGGATTATTTTGTATTAGTTCTTCTGTCCATTCACCTATATCTGAATTATCAGCATTTCGTAATGCAATATCTACTTGATGTAATTCGGACAATCTACGTATTATAGGTAGGCACATTAATCCATCCCCAATGCCTCCATATATTTTAAGTAATACTCGATTAGCAAAGGCATCCTGAGAATTAAGTTGGTCACATTCTACATTTGTAGCAAAATAATTAGCATGTTTGAATTGTTCAGTTTGATTCATTGCATACCTTTTAACATATTTCGTAATTTATCACTATGATCAACAGTATCTTCAACCACTTGGTTTTCAGATAACCCCGATTTAACTTTTGTAAGTGTAGATTTCTTTTTAAGTTTTGCATATATATCTTCGGCAGGACTTTCTTCTTCACCTTCGGGTAAATCTGATATTCGTAACGTATTACCATCAAATTCTAAATCTACTTTTTGCCCAACACCACTACTAGATCTAGTTTTCATAAATTGTATTTGTATTCTACCACGTTCTCGCATTGCTCGTGAACTGAATATACCAATAACATTATCTGCTGTTTGAATCTTACTAAGTCCGCCAGCAATATGACTATGATCAAATTCTATTTCATCTACTGCTCCTCTGTTTAACTGCGATGCTGTAGCAAATAAAATATCTAATTCTACTGATAAGTTTCTTAGTTCTTCACTAACAAATTTATCTTTAATAAACAAATCACTCGGTGGTACTTTACGTTGAGCCGGCATCATTAAATCTAAATAATCTATTATTATTGCATCTGGTCTTATACCTGTTTGTACTGTATATTCTTTTAAATATGCTCGTATATCATTTACTGTACAACCACTCACCAATTGTGCTATTTGAATTGCTCCTGCTTTTTTTCGTTGCATTTTAATACGCAAATCCACATCATCTAAATTTCTATATAATTCCTTAGTAGAATAACCAGTATTCATTGCATCCATTCGCATAGCAGTTAAACTTTCACTAAGTTCTAAACTAATATACACAACATTTAATTTCATTAGTGACCAATTAACTGCAAGATTTTGTAGAAATATACTTTTACCTGCTCCACTACCTCCTGCAAATATATTAAGTTCTCCTTTATTAAATCCGCCAAACAATTTAGCATCCATTGATTCCCAACCAGTACTTGTTCCGCCATTTAATGTTTTTAAATTACGCAATCTATCTCCCGGATCAACATAATAATCTGTACCTAAATTTTTAGCCAAACTAACTTGAACTGCATCTTTGATCATTTTTTCAACAGCACCAAATTGATTTTCTTCTAATAAATCTGTTGAGCTAAGTATTGCATTTGCTAATGCCTTATGTTTACAAAATTGTTCGAAGTCATCTAAAAACCAATCTTGGTGTCGTTCATCAACATCCCTAACTAGTGTAAATTTTACACCAGTTTGTGCAAAAATTTGGTCTGGAGTAGGCACAACAGAATATCCCGATATATGTTCTTGCATAAATTTTACACTTTTTCTAAATTTTCTATCAAAATATTCTGGATCTACAATTGCTTGGCATCGTGCATATAATTCAGAATCCGATAATAAAAACTCTATATAAAGTTTTTGCATATCTTCTGTGTATTCTTTTACTTCTATTTCAGCCATTTTGTAATATATTCATTAATGTATCGTTTGAGGAAATGTATTCGTCAAATACCGTTTTATGACCGGTGTCGTTTAACCAGTCGACCTCGTTATTTATTTTATCTCTATGCGTCATTATCATCCAATCCATTGCACTAAATGGATGAATTCTTTTATTGGTATTTTGCAATTCTAATTTTGCATAATTTAATCCAATAGTATCTTTTCTATGTTGCCGTCTGTGGTCTGCAATATTTGAGCCAGACTCATGAGGATCTTCCATAAAATTATAATCTTCTACTCTACCTAACGGAGGATGCCAATGGAAATACCAAATATTATTATGTGTCTGGCTTAATAAATTTAATAAATTCATTGTTGCAAAAATTTCTTCTTGCTTTAATTGTGATCCCAAATGATCATGTAACATGACCTTACCTAATTCTCCATAAATTGATCTCATCCTATGAGCATCATCTAAGCCATCTATTAAATTTGGATTTGTTATATCATCAATGCAACTAGTAAAAACAGATTCAAATAATCCCGAAGTATCAATAGCAACATCTGCATCTGTTTGTGAAATCCATCTAGGTGTCGACACATCACCGATAGGCCCTCCTACAGTAAATGGTGGTTTATTAATAGTATAATTAGGATGATATGGCACCATTGCCGACGGATACCGTTTTCCGGTATAACTACGTGGATCTGGTAAATTATATGTAAGATTGTGTTTTGGTGAATATTGATAATAATCATGATCTATGATACCAAACGATGACATATACCATGATGTAGTTTGGACAATATATAAATCTTTTGGTTTACGCTGAATAGATATTGCTAATTGATTTATAATTTCTTGATTACTCCCACATGGCGTGACTTCAAAATTTACATGTTCGATTTTGTTAGCTAACCATCCTTCCCATCCTGTGGGATCTCCTTCAGTATCGTCCCCACCGTCGCGGAGACGGTTATCCCATATCCCTTTCATTGCACCCATTCCGGTCATGACAGAATTATAATCTCCAATTATTCCTACGTTCATTTTAGTTCCTTTTTAAAATTTTTATTTGATAATAGATAATCTACTTCCATAATTGACTTTTTACTTGTATTTTTGTTTTATTTGTTTCCACAAAATCTAATATACTTTTAAGAGTAAACGGCCTACCATACTTGTTTACTGCTTCTGAACAATCTTTTATTCCGTCCCATGGAGGAAAACTTACAGGCCAATCATAATATAATGCTTGTCGTACTACATCAATACCTGCTTTATCTTGATCAGGTACAAATATAACTTCTTTACCTAACTGGTTTATTATTTGTGCTTGTTGATAATTTATATTACTGCCACCTATTGATACCCCATCTATTGCAATTGCATCAAACGGTCCTTCAGTAACTAGTACATATTTTCTATTATTTTTTTGAGCATCTAAATTGAATACAAAATCTTTAGGTTGTTGTTGGTAGTACTTAGGATATTTATGTTGTTTTTCACCAGTCCATCTTGCTGTAAAACCTACTATCTTATTTTTGTACTTATACGGTAATATAATTCTATGTTGCATTTGGCCAGGTATAGCAGAACTATAATACCAATCGCCTAAATCAAGTAACCCTCTGTGACTAATATATTCTATTGCTCTATTATATAATGGATTAAATTCCCATTGATCTAATGGTTTTGATCCGCTAGGTAATTTAATATCGGGCCAATTTATTTTATATTCTGGTATTTCTTCTTTAGTTGGTTGGACTAAATCTGCTTCTCGCATTGTTTCCAATGTTAGTCGCTGAATATCAGATCTAGGAATGCCTAAATATTTTAATAATTTTTTAAATTTATCAGAAAATCTATCAGGATTTTTCCAACCTGTTTTATAATTGCAATTAAAACAATGATAAACGATACCTTGGTCAGGAGTAAACATTACCCCTCCTCTGTGCCGTCGATCAGGTCTTGCTTGTCCAAAATGTATGCAACATGGACAATTTAATGTTAGCCAACCAGACGGGGTTTGTTTCGCATCTATAGGTAAATTTGCTTTAACAACATCTAGAACTATACTCATACATATAGTTTAACTTCTATAAAGAATTTTGTCAACCGTTCCTGCATTACTAGCATCTGGATTATGTGCAAATCGGATCCAGTTTAGATTTGCAGTAAAATTAATAGGATCTAGTGTAGTAGAACCCGAATATACTTTATGTTCTGTTCCTGAACCTATTGAAATAGGAAACCACCCTGCGGCTGTTTGTTCAATAGATCCTTCGGCATAAAGATTACCAGTGTAATCTGTTAGATATGCAACAAAAGTATGAATTCCAAAAGCATCAGGTGTTCCTGATGCTACTTCTACTGCTGAACTATATTCTTTAGAACCGGTTCCTCCGTCGGTTGTAAACGTTATTGTTGTTGATTCGATGAATGTTGGAATAGGTCCATCTTTAACTTCAACTGTTACTTTTACATTATCTGCTCTATCTGCATATAATGATAATGTTTCGCCATCAACATTTTTAAATGTTAATGATAGATCATAAAATCCCAATTCAGTACTTGCTAAATCTTTGTTTTGAATTGTTAGTTTTGCTTGACCTGTAGAATTATCTATTTCTTCTACTAGCCTAGAAAATAGCAAATTGCCCGAGGTGTGATTTACTAAATATGCTGTAAGTACACCAGACGTCAAACTAACAGGCTTTCGATCTTTGTCTTTAACATAGAAGTTTAAGACGCTATCAACGCCTTTATATATTTTTATAATTTTATTATTCATAGGAGGATTCACCGTTTTGTTAGAATTATCGGCCAACATAAAATGGATGTTAGCATCATACTTAAATAGTGTTAGCGTGTCTGCCATTCGTTTATCTCACTTAAATATATTTATCGCAAATTAATTATGGAATTAGAAATAGAAATTAAAGAATTTTTAGACAAATTTCCATTTCTCAGCTTATGTAGATATGGAACAAACGAGTACATCGGAATAGTCCAAAATGTTGGTAGTAATATAGCTTCCGTTTATATATATAACAAACTTAAAGAAAAAGATGAAAAAAAATCATTCTTAGACTTAGGTGAAGAATGGTGGTGGGAATCAAACAGAACCATTCCTATTAATATTATACTAGGTAATCGATGGTTACCATTTAAACCTGCATTATCTACCTTTACAATTAAAGATTTTGAAATACTATACGGACCTACTATTTCATTGCAAAATGTAATGCAAAAGCGGGTTAAACGCCGGCAGATTCAGTTAATTCGCAAAACGAGTTAAGCTGAACTATAATTGCATAAGCATAACTCACAGCATGGGATTTTTTAAAGTAATATGAATTATCGTTCGGTTTTAACCATACTTGCTTTTCTATTGTTAACCATTCTTGTCCCAACAGGTTACGTTTTGCTGGTCGTATGATAGCAAGTACCATAGCAAGTTGATTTATAGATCTAGGTTGCATTTGTGCAACTATATCATAATGATCGTGTATATGAAATAATTGTTGAACTATTTCTTTATGCAATAACAAATCCCAATCTGGTTCTCTTTCTAATAATTCATTTAAGTGTGCCTCATTTTTAACATGCTCATAAATGTTTACATTAAGTAAATCTATTTTAAAATAACCCAAATCTTCTGCTTCTTTATAATTTATAGTACTTAAATTAGTACTAGGATCATGAGGCATATCGTGGAAATAAACACCTGTATTATGTTTTTTTACAGTATCTGTTATAATACT
>Ga0114999_10009532_pt1 | contig 10625 bp, 9 predicted proteins | sample ArcticOcean_MG_C_3_FD_89820 | JGI IMG/M metagenome (GOLD analysis project Ga0114999, IMG submission 89820) | Marine microbial communities from western Arctic Ocean - ArcticOcean_MG_CB8_126 | ecosystem: Environmental > Aquatic > Marine > Oceanic | place: Arctic Ocean: Canada Basin | collected... | reverse complement strand
TCACGCGCAGCCTCAATGCCAAGAACATTATTTGTTTCTCTAATATCATTACTGGTAGTTGTCGTTGGATCTATAAAATTTGCTCCCAAAACATCAATTAGATTTGTCCCTACTGTATCAAGTACCCAAATATCATTTGATTCATAATTACCATCCACAAATTTTAAGTGACCTTTTAGTGATCGAATAGTTACCTTTGAAATATTCTTGACACCTCGCAACACAACATTCATTAATTTTGTTTGTGTAAATTTCAGTGCACTTGCATAATCCATTGCATCAAACGATGTTCGTTTCCGGTGTTTTAATATTTTTGTTGTTACACGCAAGACAAGTTTTGTTTCATTATAGTCTGTATATACACATTGTAGTTTACAAAAGTCACTATGTCTTTTAATGGCAAAATTAACATCATCCATGGTAATGTTCTTGTCAAGCATGTGCTCTGCGTTCATCTCAATTCGAATAACCCATTTACTGTTAGTATCGTCAGTCGTATCAACACATTCCTTTAGTAAATCGTCAAACTCTATTCTTCGCTGGATAAATGCACAATCTTCTTCTGTTGGAACTGGCTCGAAACAAATATCAACCTTGTCTACAATATCCGACAATCTGGTTAGCTGAAGCATTGTCATGTAGTGCCTTACTCGTTCCTGATTCATTTCATCTACTTCTTTTAGACGTACAGTAATGGATGGATTTTTAGGATTTGCTGAAAGAGATAGAATCTCTTCAATTCGAGGAACACCACGAGTTACATTTGACTTACTGGCAACACCCGCAAAATGAAATGTATTTAAAGTCATTTGAGTTGTTGGTTCACCAATAGACTGAGCTGCAATAATGCCAACCATTTCACCTGGCTGGATAATGGACCGTTTGTACTGCAATACAATTTGTTCTAGCAGCGTAGTAAGAGCAACTCGAGTATAATGTTTAGAATATAATTCACGTGGAGACAAGCAATAATAGTACATGATTTTAAATAAAATGCTGGGGCTATATCCATTCAACCCATTCAATTGATTATAATACACATCAAGCATGTCGTACATTTCAAGTGGTGTAATATCAGACAAGGTATCCGGTGTCAAGTGAAACTGTTTCTGGACATTGACCACAATATACGATATAGCAACTGGTAGATGCACATCGTATTTATTTCTAAATTCAAATACATATTTAACTAAATCGTCGCGCGCTTGAAGCATGAAATCTGTCCATTTTTTTGACGTGACGGAACAGTTTTGAATTGAATACCGTTCAGCCGTTTCCCTTGTCATGTGGTCAAGTTCATCTGTATTGAAATGGTAATAAATTTGTTCTACCCGCAAAGTACATAGTGGCACAATAAACTTTTCAGTCTTTGCAGGGTCAATATTATCGTCTCCATATCGAAATTGAATAATTTTATTTTTATGATTACGTACAGTTCCGTCATATAAACTGATGCAATCTTCCATTGACTTGACAAGACGACGCTGAATATAGCCCGTTGTTGCTGTTTTAACGGCAGTGTCAATAAGTCCAACCCGACCACTTTGTGCATGAAAGAATGTTTCAAATGGTGTTAGTCCCTGGATAAAGGATGAGCCTACAAATCCTCGTGGTGTAGCTGCATCATCATATTTAGTGAAATGTGGTAGAGAACGATTGTCGAACCCATATGGCACGCGTTTTCCTTCTACTTGTTGTTGTCCTAAACAGGTTACCATTTGGGAAATGTTAACGTCCGATCCTTTTGAACCAGCCTGAACCATTAGAATAAATCGATTCGTGGGCGATAAATCTGCTTTTCCTATTGAGCCAGCTTCACTATTAGCATCATTTAAGATTTGATTAATTTGTGTCTCTAATTCAATATTATTTGTTCGACCAGTTTCATTTACAAATTTATTTGAATGCGTACTCAAAATTAAATCATCAATGAGTTCCTTTTTAGTTTGAATAATATCGTCGATAGCACCTTTGGTGGCTTTACTAATCAATAGGTCATTAATACCTACACTAAAAGAACTAGTTTTCATGTATTCATTCACAATGTGTTGAATGTTATCAATAAAATCTGCCGACGCAAATTGTCCAAAGTCATTGAATATACGATGAATCAATCCAGTAGTTCGTTTACCCAATGCAGCCTTGTCAAGTTGTCCTCTATGATAAGTTCCATCCACAATGTCAACAATATGATTTGATGTATCTTCATTTTCTGTATCCGAATCAAAGTATTTTGTTTTTTGACGATTTGTCATGGGCGGAAATATTTGAGACATGACATCAAAATTCGTTACACCGTCAGCTTTAAAAATGGTTTCATCAACACGCGGTAAATTCACGACTAGATTCATGGCAATTAATGGTGATAGAATAATATTTGGACGAGTAAACTGAAATGCACCAATAAGTGAATCCTGAAAGATTCCAATGATAGATTCGTTTGATGCTGGACTAATAATTTGATACGGTACAGCCGCCAAATGTTTTAGTTCAGTCTCAGCTTCCAGTGATTGAGGCATGTGTAGATTCATCTCATCTCCATCAAAATCAGCATTGTATGGTTTTGTATCACCCACATTCATACGAAATGTATCTCCCTTGAACATGACTCGCACAATATGCCCCATCATACTCATGCGATGAAGTGTAGGTTGTCGATTAAATAGCACAGCATCACCGTCCATCATGTGTCTATGCACAATATCACCCGGTGATAGCTGTATAGATTCACGATCAGCATATTTTAACGAAATGTGGATAGTATGTTCGGGTGTAACCCTCTCGAGGAGTTTTGCCCCAGGGTATGAATCTGGACCAGCTCGAACCAATGTTGTCAAACTATGAATATTTCGGTGATTAACTACTACAGGTCGTGTAATGTTCATGGCAATCTTCAAGGGGACACCCAATTCACGAATGGATAAATTAGGATCTGGTGTAATGACTGACCGAGCACTAAAATCAACGCGTTTTCCCATGAGGTTTCCTCTTACACGCCCCGTTTTACCATTTAATCTATCCTTGATGGACTTGAACGCGCGCCCCGATCGTTGTGCAGCAGGTTTAGCATTTGACATGTTATTATCGACAAGAGTAGATACAAAATATTGAAGAACACTGTGATAATCGTCAATGGTAGTTGCTGTACCTCCATTTTCCATTTTATCACGCAATGTTTTATTGGCCTTGACAATTTGAACTAAAATATAGGTCAAGTCGTCTTCACTTCTTTGTGACGAGTCATATTTTACCGAAGGACGCATGGATGGTGGCGGGAATGCCAGTACTTGACAAATCATCCATTCTGGTCTTGACCAGAGGGGACTAAAGCCCATGAAAGAAATGTCATCGTCTGAAATTCTGCGAAATAGTTTAATGAATACTTCTGGAGTCACTTTAAGTTGTTGCAACTCGGGCGTTTTCCATTCAGCACGTATGGTGGCAAACCCGTCTGGTTTATATGTATTGGGCTGTTTACAACCACATCCATCTAAACTAGACTCACCACATCGCGTAATTTTATTACATATAGAATATACTTGTCTCCACCGCTTATCTGGAGCTAAATCAAGTAATGAACTGTATTTTTCCTTATCAATCAATAAACGGCTACATCTAATACAGATACATTTTGCAATACTAATGACAGTACTAAGATATTGAACGTAAAATACTGGCTTGGCAAGTTCTAAATGTCCAAAGTAGCCTGGACACTGTATGTAATCCAATCCATCCGTAGGACAAATAAGGCCTGGTTCAAGTGTTCCCATGCGAGAATCAAATACTCCACCCACGACAGCCTTATTATTTACATATGTTTCATGATTTGTAATTTCGGCCACTGAACTCTTACGAATTTCCTCTGGAGAAAATAATCCAAATTGAATTCCTAGAATGGTCGACTCATTGTTCATAAGTATGTATACTATATACTTTTATAATCAAATCAATTTAATTTATATTTAGCATAACTCTTTCATAATTTACATGTTGATATTCAATATCACTATAACCAGCTTGTTGTACAACTGATAATGGATATAATACATACCATGCATCATTTTTCTGTAAAATTTTCCAGTACATGTCTATAGCATAACATCTATGCAAGTGTGGTGTTTTTAATAAATTGCTTAGTCCAGCTTTAAAGTTTGCTATAAGTGTATCATAATATGCATATTTAACAATATAACCTGTTGTCGTTTGTGCATTAAAAACACGTAAACAATAATCTGTTTTGAGATGGTTAGGAGATCCAATATTTCCACCGAGCATTACAACGTCCCACTCGAAATGTGTATGGTTTAGTTTATTAATATTATCGATAAATAAGTCTGGTTTAACAAATAATATATCATCTTCACAAATACATACTTGGTTCCATTGTCTCTCTTTTGCCAGTTCTAAACATTTAATATGGCTCAATGTACATCCAATACGTCCATCTGGACATGCTATTGCATTTACGCATTCACTAAAAATACCCATACGGTTAAATTGGGATTCAACCATTTTTTTTCGATCGGTGCGATGTTCCAAATTTATATATAATACGTGCTCCATGTATTAAAAGTACTTTTATCATTAAATGGTTAAATAATATTTATAATATAATATGGCAGCATTAGCAACAACACTATCAATAAGAATAGAGCATTTAACCTTTGTATTAATTTCAAAATCAGTAGCTGACAATAAAGGATATGTATATGTAATAGATTCAACAAAGGGCGTGATTGAAGAAAGAAATAAAATTATATTTGAAGTTTATGATGATAAAGGTATAAATTTAGGTGTTTACAATGCATATTCATCTGTCAGTGAATTAGGAATATGGAGACTATGTTTTGTATCCAAGGATGATATTCAACATATTGAAAAATTTGATAATTATATACAAGCAACATTATTAGATGTTCGATTACAAGCATTTATAAATGAAAATTTTCATTTATTGCCATTTGTCACTAAAGCTGATGCATCAGGGACTCAGTTAATACTGACCAAGGCTCAATTAGCTAGTGACCCAGATAAAGAGATATATACATATTTAGACGGTGTCAATCCTAATGGAATAATTACGTGCCCAGTTACCACGACAGAATCTTATGAAATAAATAAGAGAGATATACAGATTTTTAGACCAACATTAATCACACTGCAACAAAAATCAGACTTTTTAGAAGACAATTATAATTTAATTACAGAATCGTATTCAAAAATAACAGACTATAATATTAAATTAGATAATTTTCATGCACACGTTGATTTATATGAAATAACTGCAGTAAAAAAAGAACGCGGTGAAACATTTCTACCAGATTCTATTATTTTTCAAATTGGTAAATGTTCATTTGATGTTTTGCATCATGATATACATAGAGAAGGATATTACATATTCAATATTAAATTGCCAGAAACTACTATTCTTAAATATGGAATATATAACAATTTTGTATCTGGAATTACAAATAATAATGATGAAAATTACATTACAAAACCATTAAATTATATAAAACAGCCTGTTGCAGATAATTATGCCCAGACAGTACGTGATATTGATACTACAATAGAAAACATAAAATCAAAACATTACATTTTTACAGCTCATAGAAATATAATCCAATTTCCTATAAAACAAATAATTCAATTTAATACTTTGACAAGACAATTTTTGGATGGTGGTCGTAAGAGTAAACGTAAGCGTAATCATCGTAAGAGTAATCGTCGTAAGAGTATACGTAAAAAACATAAAAGTAAACGTATTTAAATATAAATAAACTACTCCAGCACAGGATACGTCTCATCAATAATCAGTACTGTCCAAATTGTTTGTATAAAGTCGCCACAAATAGTCATGCTTGGCAATAAGCTGTGCCAGTACTCGAATGATCGTAAAGCAGTTACAATTCCACAGGGCAATTCATCATTTATTGGACGACTATACGAAGCATGATTAATGTCATATTTACCCTCATAAATTGTTTCAAGTGTCGTCATGATAATAATTGTCTTCATGTTGCATGATTAACTTGTTTACATATTTTTATTATTTCAATTTTTATTTTTATTTTTATTTTTATTATTTTAATAAAAATTGAAATAAAAAACTAATAAATTAGGTATTACTTTAAGATGAACACTAAATACCGAAGCGAGAAAAGTGCGAATGGATTTGGTCTAAGTGTACTTAAATCTGGCATGCAGAAATATATACGAAGGGGAAATCTGGACATGGCATTATACTGTACGTCTGAGCTTGATCGATTTGCAGAAATAAAAGGTGGTGAACGAATTCGAACAAATATGATTCATAGATTAATGATCATTTTCTTGGAGGATGTTGGACTTGGAAATTTCGAATTATGGGGAAAACTTACTGACTTGTTTGATATTTTGTTAGTTGAAAGAACTCGTGTTGAAAGAAATACTGTAAATGAAATTCGTGCTTTGGAAAAAATCGTTCGTAATTTGTGTAAAAGTAATAAGACTCGAGCATGTAGTTTTATGAATTGCATAACACAGATGATTCCCGGCGATGAAGAAATGGTTGGAGAATATTATTACCGGATTGGCACTGAAGAAACTCCGGAAGATTGCTTGGCATCTCTTGATGAACATTTACTTAATAAACATTGGAAGAGTATCTTCTATCTAAAAAAACTGATTTATGAAAAGCCTCTTAAAAAACGATTATTGGTAATTCTGGAAAAGTACTTTAGCATGAATCTGGCAAAAAGATGGATGAAGCATGTACATAATAAGCTTGGCGAACATTATTTACTATATATGTTGCCTCTGGGAAATTATTTATATGGAAGTATTCCATTGCAGTTTGATGATACTGAAATAGACTATGATGTATGGGTTGATAGAGGAGTATTGAAATTAGATGAATTTGTATATGATAAACATACATCTGCAGCACTCGATAGAACGACTGAATACTTTGTAAAAGTTAGTTCGCAGGTATTTCCTGAAGTATTTATAGTTCCTGTGAAATTTAAACAGCTATATGAATGGGCTCGATGTGGAAAAAAACTTAATGTTGTAAAAAAAGAAACTGACTATAAATTTCTTGTACGAGCACAATTGGTAACATCTGGCAGTAAAACAGATACTTACTATGCAACACATAAAGGAGACGTATGGTTTGTAAAAGGACCATTTTATGGAAGAAAGGAAGTCGATGACTTTATAGAGATTCAGGCTATGAAAAAGATTGCTGGCCTCACTTATATAGAAGATGCTAAATGCGTGGAAATGGTAGCTGATAGGTGGGACGAAACTCCTATAGGTATTAGAAACATACTAAGTAAAACTAAAGCATTACCATTTCTTATATGTAAATCATTTTACAGTGAAGAAGAATTAGAACAATGGACAATTCCACATGGTAGTTTGAAATGGCCTGTAACTAATATAATTGATATGACGGCATTTAAGATTCAACTACCAGGTTTAACTGGTGTCATGTTGATTGACTATGTAAAATTAATTGCATTTAGGATGAAACATAATATTGGTGATTTAGCAGATAGAAACTTTATAAAATATAAAGGACGACTGTATTCGGTCGATGAATCTTATACTAAAAAGAGTATATCTCTACTTGCAAACTTGAAGAAGAAAAAATACGATGCATTTAAGAATACATGTGAAGATTTACTAACTAAAGGTGAGATTACACTACTAGAATATAATTTCATGTTTTAAAAAAAATATAGGCATAATGTATGAGTGATCAACCGCCTTCTCCAATTGTTTCTGGAGAACTAGACGTTCCACGAATTACTACTGAAGTTTTACGAACTATTACAGAAGTTCCTACTGCAGCAGAACAACCACAAACTGTCACTACAGTTCCACGAACTACTGCAGCAGCAGCAGCAGCAGCAGCAGCAGCAGAAGAACCACCGTCCATGGAGCATTTGCTTGATTGGAGTACACCTCTTTTACGCCTTGCAGGTAGAACACCAAACCCTCCTCCTACTACAAAAACTCGTCGAAAGAGTATTAAATCTCAACGTTCGGACAACCGAGCAGAAGCTGTCCGTAAAAGTCGAATAATGACTGACAGAAAAAAAGAAAGAGAACAGGAAATGCGTCGTCGCATGAAAAGACTGCGTAAGCCATCCCCAGAATCTTCTACAAAAACTCGACGAGAGAGTATTAATGCTGATCGTTCGGCTAAACGGCGTGAAACTATTCGTAAACAACGTGAAAAAAATACAATACGGGTTGACCACCAAGCGGCAATTGACCGCATAACAGCAGATAGAGAACATCGGGACCGACAGACTGCTATACGCGATGCAGAATACGAGGTCCGTCATCGTGACCAAAAACGTCTTGATGAAGCATGGCGTGATGGAACACATGCTCGAATACACCGAGCAGCTGAACTCGAAGTAAAACCTGAAAGGAAAACTTTATCAAAAGCAGCCGCTACTAAATTGGCAGATCAAGTACGAGAATATCGTGATGATGGGTTTAGCCAGTTTGGCCAAGGTAGGTTGTAAATAATTATCGTTTATTTATAGTTTGTTTTTTGATTTTTTTATTATGTTTTTTAGTCTTTTGGTTTTTAATTGTTTTTCCTCCTGACACAAAATCGTCCGAGAAATTTAATAAAAAACATCTATTATATATAATCCTAAATACATTATTACTATTATTTGCTGTATCTATACCAAAATAATGACATGCCATTCCTCTATATTGGTGAAGAGTTAAATATTCTTTTACATGCTTCTTTATTAGCATCATAAAGTTCTCTATTGAGAACTAAATAAGGTTTAAATATATTTTTATCTAATGTATAAAAAAAATGATTAGCCATAATTATATTACTCAACATATTTACTCTTATCTGCACGTCTTCAGTATCCAAGTTTTGTAATTTTGTATTACACCAATTTCCATCCCAATCAATCAATTTAACATCTACAGAATCAGTATTGATAACACAATTTCGAGGTTTAATATCAAAACATACTATATTGAGATTTTTGGTCATAGATGCAAAATGAGATGTTAATTGTTCTCTTATAGATTCATCTGTAGAATTAAGAATCATCTGGAAATTTTTTATAATAGTCATATAAATCCATATCATATCCTTCAGAAATAGAACAACCATGTCCAAGTGGGGCGTCTTTTTTTAATAAAACATGTCCCATAAAATATAATTTTGGAGATATATTAAATCTAGACGCATTAATATAATTTTGTTTCAAGTCAAGTCATGTCAGACTTACTGGCATCATCACCATAGATTTCATATGAAGACGATGATTTACGTATACTAGCATTGGCTTCAAGACGTAAAACAAATTTTTTACCATCTTTTATATACGCTTCAACTATATAAGAACGTCAATCGTCATTTTTATGGTCATATATTGCCTCGTCTAAATATAAATGTTTAACATCATCTAATAGTACTACTTGTTCACCCAAAAATAAGTCGTCATTAGAAGATTCAATGGAAGCCATATATCATACTATTATTATATACTCTTGATTCATTGAAATAAACAAGTTTTGATAAAATATTTCATTTTATTTCAATACTGTGTGTCGTTCATAGCATAACATTTAATATTTTTTTTTAAATATTAAGATAATATTTCAATGTGGTTTATCATTATTATTACTATTATAATGTCAATGTATGAAGGCACAACACCGATTTATTTTAAATGCCATATTAGACGGGTGGTCAGTTACTCGTACTGCACCCAACACTTTTAAATTTATTAAAAAACACTATAATATTAAGGAATATTTTGATTCCATGTATATAGAAACATTTATTGATTTATATAAGTAATTCATTCAAATTATTATCTTTAGTAGTAATATAGTATGGGAGGAGGACTTATGCAACTAGTAGCTTATGGCGCACAAGACATTTATTTAACTGGTAATCCTCAGATTACCTACTGGAAGGTAACGTACCGCCGGTACACTAATTTCTCGGTTGAATCCATTGAACAGACCTTTAACGGACAGGCCGACTTTGGTCGCCGTGTAACCTGCACCATCTCCCGAAATGGAGATTTGGCTTACTCCACCTGCCTCCAGGTTGTCCTTCCTCAGATTGGACAGGACCTTAACCCCAGTGGTGACGTATATGCTCGTTGGTTGGATTTCCCCGGAGAGCAGATTATCTCCCAGGTTGAAGTTGAAATTGGTGGCCAGCGCATTGACCGCCACTATGGCGACTGGATGCACATCTGGAACCAGCTTACCATGGTTTCCGCTCAAGAAAAGGGATACAGCTCCATGGTCGGCAACACCACCCAGCTCACCTACCTTACCGATCCTTCCTTCTCGGACGTGGACGGACCTTGCCAATCTGATGCTCCTCGCCAGATTTGTGCTCCCCGTAACGCTCTACCTGAAACCACCCTCTACATTCCTCTCCAGTTCTGGTTCTGCAAGAACCCTGGACTCGCTCTCCCTCTTATTGCCCTCCAATACCACGAGGTGCGCATCAACATTGATCTCCGCCCCATTGACGAGTGCCTCTGGGCCGTCAATACTCTCTCCAATGACTGTGTCAACACCCAAAAGGTTACCCAGGCCTACAACCAGTCGCTCGTTGCTGCTTCCCTTTT
>Ga0114999_10009522_pt1 | contig 10631 bp, 14 predicted proteins | sample ArcticOcean_MG_C_3_FD_89820 | JGI IMG/M metagenome (GOLD analysis project Ga0114999, IMG submission 89820) | Marine microbial communities from western Arctic Ocean - ArcticOcean_MG_CB8_126 | ecosystem: Environmental > Aquatic > Marine > Oceanic | place: Arctic Ocean: Canada Basin | collected... | reverse complement strand
CAATACCTACGGATCCATAGACATAAATTCCTTGCAATTTTTTTTTGGTAGAAAAAAAATTAATTTTTTTACTGTGTATTCATGCATCATGAATATTTTTTAATAATTCAACTTGTTTTTGATCATAAGAAATAAAATTATTTTCAACAAAAATATTATAATGTTTTTCTATCGAATTAATCATCAGACACACCTATAAAAGATTCTAATTTTTGTAGCGTTTTTTTTTCTTCTTTTGAAATAGTTTTATTTTTTTCTTTAAACTTTAATCGATTAAATTCTTTCAGAAGAAAATTAAAACTCTCAGAAATTGCTTTATTCATTAGCTGTTTTTATAGACAATTGAAAGCAGGGTAGAAATAAATATTATAATAAAGGAAATCGTTGCAATTGTTAAAATACCAAATCCTAAATCAATCACATAACCAAATGCAAGTGGTGAAAGTGCGCTCGCAAAAACTGAACAAGCAGAAAGTAAAGCTTTTACAGAACCTAGGCTCTCTAAGTTATAAAGTTCTGCCCAAAGAGATCCAATGAATGGGGCTCCTATTCCCATGTTTAATCCAAATAATGAAAGATAAATAAACATGGATAAATAACTATCAAAAAATATTAAAACCAATATCGCTAAAGAAAGAGGAAAAAGGGTGAAAATTACAGTTTTTTTAGTATTAAACTTATCAATTACTGGGCCCCCAATAAAAAGACCAATAATTGAAAAAATACCCAATAAGATATATCCATTGGCCAACATGTCTACAGTCCACCCCTTTTCAGTAATAATAAAAATCTGGTGAAACATTAAACCCGTACCGATAAAGGAAGACGCTATAGACAGGGGCATATAAATATAAAAATTTTTATGCACAGCTATTTCTCTTGTTGTCAATTTTTTACTAGAAGTTGTCTGAGCTATTGATTCTTTAAATCTAGCATGTCTGCTAGACTGCTTCCGCAAAGATATAAAAAGCAATGGTATAAAAAAAACCAATATGGTTAAACTAGCGAATAACCAAACATGCCTCCAATCCATAATGTCTAATAATTTTATAACTATAATAGGTAAAAACATTACCCCTACCTGCCCTCCAAAAGACGCAAACGATAGTGCCTTACCTCTATTCACATCAAAATAACGAGCCATTGTAGTCGCTCCAGCATGGGTCATGGATCCTTGACCAAAAAATCTTAAACCAAAAATTATAAAATATAGAAAAATAATAGATTCATATTCTACATACATGCTAAGACACGCAATTGCTAAACCAAGAGAGATCACAAAAGAATAGATTCTTAAATCCATATGATCAATAAGTTTTGCAAATCCAACTAGTATCAAAGAGCTGGTTAAAGTTCCTAAAGCATAAATTAGCCCAAACTCGCCAGCTGTCAGATTAAAAAAAATTCTAATTTCTGTATTAAAAAGGGAAATAAAAAAAGTTTGTCCAAAATTTGCAAAAAACATAATTGTAAAACCATAAAAAAGAAGTTTTGGATCTAAAATAAAAAAATCTCTCATTATTCTGCAATCATAATTTTGGTTAGTGGAAAAAAATTTTTGTTTTAATTTTTTTTATACGAAATTTCTCAAACAAATTATCATAATACTGTGTTTTTGTTAAGTAGACAGTTTTAAAAGCTTGATTATCTCTGCCGAAAAAAAATTGTTGCTCAGATAGTTCATAATTTTTTTTATCTAATGATAATTTTTTTTTAAATAGCATTATTGTTTCTTAATAATTTTTTTTACTTCATTTAATAAAGAAACCATTTTCTTCATATTGATTCGACCAGTATTAACATTCCTTGGACTAGGATGATAGCTACCGATCAAAATTTTTTTATCTGGCAAAACAAACTTACCTCCATGCGAAAACTTAAAATCTTTATTTTTAATCATGTATTCCTGTTTGTAGAAATGAAGACAGGCATCAAAAGCAATTTTGCCTAAAGCTAAAATGGTGTTTACTTTGTTTAAATAATAAATTTCTTTTTTAAAAAATGGAAAGCAAGTTCGCAATTCTAGGGGAGTAGGCTTATCCCCTGGAGGAACGCACTTTAAAGCTGTAGTTAAATAGGTATTATACAGTTCCAAACTATCACTTTTATACATAGAGCTTGACTGATTTGCCAAGCCTGCATCAAATAAGCATCTAAATAAAAAATCAGAGGATTGATCCCCTGTAAATACTCGGCCTGTTCTATTCCCTCCATGAGCTGCAGGAGCTAAACCAATCATTAATAATTGTGCTTCAGTATCTCCATAGCCCGTAATAGGCTTTCCCCAATATATTTCATTCATATATTGTTTACGTTTTTCTTTGGCTATTTTAGTTCTAAAATCAACTAAGCGCGGACATTTTTTGCAAGCAATAATTTCTTGATTTAAATTCATAAGAGAGATTGTCATCAAGTATTCGTATAGTATAAGGTTATGATGAATGAAAGGGCAAAGGCAATATTAGATTTTTGGTTTGTAGAGTCTTCATCACAAGATCATTTTAAACGAAGTGATGATTTCGATAAAAAAATAAAGAATCATTTTGAAAATGACTATATCAAAGCTATCAATAATGAACTTAAGGAGTGGCAAGATAATCCACAATCATGCTTGGCTCTTATTATTTTGCTAGATCAATTTTCTCGAAATTTACATCGCGATAGTTCAAAAGCATTTGCTTATGATAACAAGACAAGGCTTATAGTTAATGAAGCAATTGATAGAGGGGACTTGGAGATAATAGATCTCAATCAAATACTGTTTTTACTTCTTCCACTAATACACAGTGAAGAAATAAGTGATCATATTTTTGCAAACAAACTAGGTCAAACTTATCTTAAAGACCACCCTCAATACGATAATATTAAGAAATCATGGGATGATCACACTAAAGTTATTAAAAAATTTAACAGATATCCTCACCGAAATAAAAGCTTAAATAGAAAAACAACTGAAGATGAACAGAGATTTTTAGAAGGCCCTAATTCTTCTTGGTAAAAACTTTCATCATTGGTTATAATAAAGTAAAATAGATTTATTCGGTCTCGTAGTGAAATGGATATCATAGGTGTCTTCGAAACATTTGTTTCAGGTTCGAATCCTGACGAGACCGCCAGTCATTAACCAATATATTGAGGGTATTTTTTTATTAAAACCTCTGCTATTTGAACCGCGTTAAGGGCAGCTCCTTTTCTTAAATTATCAGAAACAACCCATATATTTAAACCATTATCAACTGAATGATCTTCTCTGATCCTACTTATATATACTTTATCCTCTCCTGCCGCCTCTACAGGAGTAACATATCCCTCGTCTTTGCGATGGTCTACAACGGAGATATTTTCAAAGTTGCTTAAAAGCTCAGTTGCTTTTTTTTCAGACAAAGGGGAATCAAATTCAATATTTATTGATTCAGCATGGCTTACGAAAACAGGTATACGCACGCATGTAGCAGAAACTTTTATACCCTCATCTAATATTTTTTTAGTTTCATTAATCATTTTTTCTTCTTCTTTAGTATTTCCATTTTCAACAAATGAATCAATATGAGGAATTGCATTAAAGGCAATTTGCTTTGTAAATTTATTTTTTTCGATTGCTTTGTTCGCATAAATTCCTTGAGTCTGATTAAACAATTCATCCATTCCTTCTTTGCCAGCTCCAGACACAGATTGGTATGTTGATACAACGACTCTATTTATAATAGCTGCATCGTGAAGAGGTTTTAATGCCATTAACATTTGTATTGTAGAGCAGTTTGGATTGGCAATAATGTTTGATCTTTCTTTGTTTGCAAAAAAATTATCAAGAACATCTGCATTAACTTCCGGAATAATAAGTGGAACATTTTTTTCCATACGAAAAAAAGATGTATTGTCAATCACTATACATCCTGCAGATGCAGCTATAGGTGCAAACTGAGCTGAAACAGAGCCTCCAGGAGAAAATAATCCTATTTCTACTTTTGAAAAATCAAATTCTGATAAATCTTCAACTATAATTTCCTTATCTCTAAAATTAATTGTTTGACCTTTGGATCTGGATGATGCCAATAAATATAAATTATCAATTGGAAAATCACGTTCCTCTAGTATGCTTAGAATCTCTCTTCCTACATTGCCGGTAGCGCCTACAACAGCTAAATTATATTTTTGATCCATTTATTTGCCGAACAGTATTGCTAGTTCACTTATCACGGCCTTACCCATTTCTTGAGTGGATACAGCATTTTCATTAGCTTGCTTGATGTCAGCTGTACGCAAACCTTTTGATAAAACATTTTGAACTGCTTGCTCTATTAAGTTGCTATCTTCATTCATATCAAAACTATACCTTAGCATCATTGCGAAACTCATTATCATTGCTAGAGGGTTGGCTTTTCCCTGTCCTGCAATATCTGGAGCACTCCCATGAACTGGTTCGTACATTGCTGCTCTTTTACCCTCAGCATTGACTATTCCAAGAGATGCAGATGGGAGCATTCCCAAAGATCCTGTAAGCATAGCGGCTATATCACTTAGTAAATCACCAAATAAATTGTCTGTTAAAATAACATCAAACTGTTTTGGATTGCGAACAAGTTGCATCGCACAATTATCTGCTAACATGTGTTCTAAATTAACATCGCTGAATTCTTTTTTGTGCAAAGCTGTAATGATATTACGCCAAAACATACCTGTTTCCATAACATTAGATTTTTCTACAGATGTTATCTTATTACCTCTTTTTTTGGCTAGATCAAAAGCTACCTTTCCTATTCGAGTTACTTCTGAAGTGGTATAACTTTGTGTATCAATAGCTTTTTCTTCATTTTCACTTATTTTTTCAACGCCTCTAGGTTGTCCAAAATAAACGCCACTTGTTAATTCTCTTAATATTAAAATATCCAGACCTTTTACTACATCAAGTTTAAGTGAAGATGAGTTAGCAAGAGCATCAAAAACAACAGCGGGCCGTAAATTTGCAAACAAATCTAATTCTTTTCGAAGTCTAAGCAATGCAGCTTCAGGTCTTTTAGCTCTTTCAACATTATCCCACTTAGAACCGCCAACTGCACCAAACAAAACTGCATCTGCATTTAATGCCTCATCCATTGTGTTATCACTAATAGAATCTCCCTCTTCATCATAGGCGGTACCACCAACTAAGCGCTCTGAAATATCAAATGAAATTGATTTATTTTTAGCCATCCAATTTATTATATTTATAACTTCATGCATAACTTCCGCACCAATTCCATCACCAGGTAATACTAAAATTTTTTTATTGGCCATTATTTTAAACTATCCAGGGATGAGATTTACTTAGATTAACTTCAAAATCATCTATTTTATTAATTTTTTTTAAAGTTAGCGCAATGTCATCCAAGCCTTCAAGTAAACATTTTTTTCTAAAAGAATCAATTTCAAATTCAATCTTATTATGATTTTCATCAGAAATTATTTGCTCTTCCAAATTAATGGAAAGCATTTTTTTATTTTCAGCTTCATTCATCAAAAAATCTACTTTTTCTTTATTTAAATTTATTGGCAAAATTCCGTTCTTAAAACAATTATTAAAAAAAATGTCAGCAAAACTTGGTGTTATGATGCATTTAAATCCAAAATCAAGTAGAGACCAAGGAGCATGCTCTCTACTGCTACCACATCCAAAATTTTCACCAGCAATTAAAATAGAAGCTGATTTGTATGGATCCCAGTTTAAAACAAAATCATTTTTGATGTTTCCCATAATGTCGTATCTTAATTCATGAAATAAATTTTTTCCCAAACCTGATCTTTTAATCGTTTTCAGAAATTGTTTAGGAATAATCATATCAGTATCAACGTTCATCATTGGAAGCGGTGCTGCAATTCCTTTAAAATTTGTAAATTTCTCCACCTATAAATCCTCGACTAAGCTTAAGGTACCGCGTATAGCCGATGCAGCCGCTACAACTGGGCTTACAAGGTGAGTTCTGCCTTCACGACCTTGTCTTCCTTCAAAATTTCTATTTGAGGTAGATGCACATCTTTCTTTTGGTTTTAGTTGGTCAGGATTCATGGCTAAGCACATTGAACACCCAGGCTCACGCCAATCAAATCCAGCATCTTTAAAGATTATATCTAATCCTTCTTTTTCTGCCTGCTCCTTAACCAGACCTGATCCAGGAACTATCATCGAATCAACAATTACTTTTTTACCCTCAACTACTCGCGCTACTTCTCTCAAGTCTTCGATTCTTCCATTCGTACATGAACCTATAAATACTTTATCAATCTTAATGTCTTTAATGTTTTGATTTGGTTCAAGACCCATATAATCAAGCGAACGTTGAACAGCATTGCGACGATTAACATCATCTATGTTTTTTGGATCGGGTACAAAGCCATTAATTGGAGCAACATCCTGAGGGCTTGTGCCCCATGTAACCTGAGGAAGAATATCGCTCGCCTTTATAATAATCTCTTTATCAAAAAAAGCCTCTTCTTCAGTTGGCAATGATCTCCAATATTCAACAGCTTTGTTCCAATCATCTCCTTTAGGAGCATAAGGTCGGCCCTTGATGTACTCAAAGGTTTTATCATCGGGGGCTATTAGACCAGCTCTTGCACCAGCTTCTATACTCATATTGCATATAGTCATTCTACCTTCCATACTTAAGTCCGTAATGGCACTTCCTGCATACTCAATCACGTAACCAGTTCCACCAGCAGTACCAATGTGACCAATAATATGCAAAATTATATCCTTGGAAGTAACTCCTTCTGAAGTTTTACCATCTACAGTAATACGCATATTTTTTGCAGGTTTTTGAATTAAGGTTTGGGAAGCAAGTACATGCTCAACTTCGCTGGTACCAATGCCAAAAGCAAGTGCACCAAATGCACCGTGAGTAGCTGTATGACTATCTCCACAAACTATTGTCATGCCAGGTTGAGTAATTCCTTGTTCAGGTCCAACAATATGAACAATACCTTGTCTTTTGTCTAATAGAGGGAAAAGCACTACATCAAATTCTTTACAATTGTTCTCGAGCGTTTCAACTTGTATTCGACTTTCATTATTTTTAATACCCTTAGAGCGATCAGATGTTGGGACATTATGATCTGCAACTGCAAAAGTATTTTTTGGGCGCCTTACTTTTCTACCTGTGTTTCTCAATCCTTCAAATGCTTGAGGGCTGGTAACTTCATGAACTAAGTGTCTGTCTATATAGATTAAACATGTGCCATCATCCTGCTGGTCAACAAGATGATTAGACCAAATCTTATCAAATAAGGTTTGAGGTTTACTGTTTATTTGCATCATCTGTGTTTTCTGCTTCAGAAGCAGATAACTCAGATTTTTCATCAACGTTTAACTGTTCCGCTTTTTCTTCTGCTGCATTTTCAGTTATTTTTGTTGGAGTTTCTGCTACTTTATTTTCAATAATTTCTTCAACAACTTCAGCTAATGCATATTGATCAGCTTCATTACCCCTATCCCGATCAGCAATACGAGCACTTTTACCTGTGCGATCACGAAGATAATATAATTTTGCTCGTTTCACATCTCCCTTACGAATTACTTCTATTTTATCTATATTCGGACTAAATAAAGGGAAAACTCTCTCTACACCTTCGCCGTGTGACATTTTTCTTACTGTAAATTTTGAATTTACAGAATTATTTTTTCTTGCAATACACATTCCTTCATAAGATTGAAGACGCGATTTATCTCCCTCAATAATTTTTAATGTTACTCTAAGAGTGTCTCCAGGTCGAAAAGCAGGAATACTTTTTTTAGAAGTTAATTTATCAATTTGTTCTTTTTCAAATTTTTGTAATAAGTTCGACATCTTTATTCCTATTCTTTTTTTTCTTTGTCTAACAAGTCAGGTCTAATTAACTTAGTTTTCTCAATAGACTTGTTTACTCTCCATTGTTTAATTTTTTCATGATGGCCCGACAGTAATATTTTCGGAACTTCATGGTCTACATTTTGAGCATCATTCCAAACTTGAGGTCTGGTATACTGAGGATACTCTAAAAGATTATTAGAAAAACTTTCTTCAAATAAACTTTCTGGCTGTCCTAATACTCCAGGAAGCAAGCGAATACAACCTTCAACTAACACTTGAGCTGCAATCTCTCCTCCTGCCAAAACATAGTCTCCAATACTAATTTCTGAGAATTTTAGAATTTCTATTGCCCTTTGATCAACTCCTTCAAATCGTCCACAGAGAATAATTAACTGATTAAACTCTAAGAATTCTGCCAAATTTGATTGTTTTAAAACTTTACCAGTAGGGGTTAAATATATTGATTTACTCATAATATTGCTTTGAGAACCTATAGAAAGAAGTGCTTTTTCAATCACATCTGGCCTTATAACCATTCCAGGTCCTCCTCCGAAAGGTTCGTCATCAATGCTTTTTCTTTGATCATATCCATAATCATGCAAGTTGATGATATCAAGTGACCATTTTTTTTCTTTTAAGGCATTGCCTATTATTGAATATTTAAGAGTTCCAGGAAACATATCTGGATATGCTGTTAAAATTTTGACATTTAACATCAATCTAATAATCCCTTCATTGGGTTTACTATTATTTTTTTTTCTAAAATATTAACATTTGTTAGATTGTCATCATTCATAGGAATATAAAAATTTCTTTTATTAGCAGAGGTGATCTCAATTAAGTCTCCTGCACCAAAATTTTTTATATCAACTACGATTCCTAAAGATACTTTATCAACATTAAAGACGTCACATCCTATCAAATCTATGACATAATATTCATCTTCACCTATCTTTGAAAAATTCTCTTTTGAAGAAAAAATATGGATCCCCTTATAATTTAAAGCAGCGTTTCTATCTTCGCAGCCCTCTAAAGATGCTATATTTTTTTTTCCAATTTTACGCAAAGCAGTAAAATGAAAAATAGTTTTACCATCTTCCATCAAATAATTTTTAAGTATTTTGAAGGACTCAAAGCTTGTAGTTAATATATTAATTTTTATATCCCCTTTCAAGCCTTGAGGTTGTCCGAAAGTTCCTACATGAACTAAATCATTTTTTTTCATACCAATTGTAATTATAAAAAAAATTAATTACGCATCAGGAATTTTTTTGTCTGCTTCTGCTGAAGCTTCTGCGGCTGCTTCTGCTGGAGCTTCTACTGCTGCTTTTGCTGGAGCTTCTGCTGGAGCTTCTGAGGCTTCTTTTGCTGCAGCTAGTTTTTCTTGAGCTTTCTTTTTAGGTAAATGTTGTTTAGTTTTTTCAGTAATCATAGGTTTGTCTCCAACGCCCATGGTACTTAAAAACAACTTAACGCGATCACTAGGTTGTGCACCCTTAGCAATCCATTCTTTTGCTTTTTCAATATCAATTTTTACTCTTTCTGGATTCTCTTTGTTCAACATTGGGTTATACGTCCCAACCTGATCTATAAATTTTCCATCACGAGCACGTCTTGAATCGGCAACTACTATGCGGTAATAAGGTCTTTTTTTTGAACCTCCTCTTGATAATCTAATTCTAACTGGCATAAAATAATCCTTTCTTTGTTAATTAAAACTTGGTGGCAGTTTTCCTTGTAATTTTTGCATAAAATCACTGGATAAACCACCTTTTCCCATTGATTTCATTTTTTTCATCATCTTTTGTGATTGAAGAAATTGTTTTAATAGCTTGTTTACATCCTGAACCCTCATTCCAGATCCATTTGAAATTCGAATCTTTCTCGAAGCCTTTATTAAATCTGGATTTGCCCGTTCTTTTTTTGTCATTGAATTGATTATTGCAATTTGATGATTGATTAAATCTTCCGATATTTTATTTTCTGCCATTAACTTTTGTGCCTTAGAGATTCCAGGCATCATAGACATAATTCCTGAAATGCCTCCCATGCTGCCCATTTGCTTGAGTTGTTTTGCAAAATCCTCTAAATCAAAATTTCCTTTTGACATTTTTTCTGCCATTTTTTCCATCTCTTCTTGATCAAGATTCTCAGAAGCTTTTTCAACTAAGGAGATTATATCTCCCATGCCCAAAATTCTATTGGCAATGCGATCAGGATAAAAAGATTCTAGCTGTTCAAGCTTCTCTCCAGTACCAATAAATTTAATAGGCGCTCCTGTTATAGATTTAATGGATAGGGCAGCTCCTCCACGACCGTCTCCGTCTATACGCGTAAGAATAGATCCTGTGATAGGAATTGCTTCACTAAAACTTTTTGCTATGTTTGCTGCATCCTGTCCTGTCAAAGAATCGGCAACTAATATTGTTTCTTGGGGTTCTAGTTGTCTGTGTATTAATTTTAACTCTTGCATCATGGTTTTATCAATTACTTGTCGCCCCGCTGTATCAAACAATATTATATCAATTAAATTTTTTTGAGCGTACTGAAGACTGTCAGATGTAATATTTTCTACAGAACGAAGGTGATTATGATCAAAAAACTTTACGCCAACTTGTTTACTTAAGACTTTAAGCTGCTCCTGAGCTGCAGGTCTATATATATCCGCCGAAACTAATAAAATTTTTTTATTTGATTCTTTCTGAATATATTTAGCTACCTTTGCTACAGATGTAGTTTTCCCTGAGCCTTGCAATCCACAAAAAAGAATTTTTGTTAAACCATTTTTTTCAATTTTTAATGGCTCGT
>Ga0114999_10009521_pt1 | contig 10632 bp, 11 predicted proteins | sample ArcticOcean_MG_C_3_FD_89820 | JGI IMG/M metagenome (GOLD analysis project Ga0114999, IMG submission 89820) | Marine microbial communities from western Arctic Ocean - ArcticOcean_MG_CB8_126 | ecosystem: Environmental > Aquatic > Marine > Oceanic | place: Arctic Ocean: Canada Basin | collected... | reverse complement strand
GAAATAAAACACAATAAGTGTTTATTTAAAAAATAAATATCAGCTTTAGATAAAAGTAATGAGGTAATAGTAGAAAGTGGAAAAAAAACAAATTAAAAAGATGGGGGTGGGGGGGGGGGGGGGGGGGGGGGGGGAGCCCCGGCCGGGGGTTTGGGGGGGGGGGGGGGGGGGGGGGGGGGGGGGGGGGGGGGAGGAAAAGGGGGGGGGGAAGGGACGCGGGTGGACGCTTAATGCAAGCGCGCTTCACACTCCCCCCATCAAAGCCGTTTAAAATAGGGGCGTTTAAAATGTATCATATCGCGGCACAAAACACCGATGGCATACTCCTTCGCTCAGATGGCAATGAGAGCGAGGTTGAGGTGCGGATGGCGCTTAAATCAATCCTCGATACTGGTGGGAACGATGGTGAGCGTTTAGTGATTGTTCACGTAGATAACGTGGGCAACTTCACACTCCCTCCCGCGCCAAATGTGGGGACACCTTAATGCTCCTCACGTACGTAAACATTTTCTTCGCACTCGCCCTCTTCACATGGGCACTCGCGCTTATCACATGGTACGTGGTTAAAGGTCGCAATGACGCACAACGCGTTCTCGATTGCCTCCTTGCTTTTGTGTCAGAGCGTAAGGCGATGATTGCAGCTACCGTGACCGCCGCCCGTGTGAGGACAGAAGATCCGAGAGATGCGGAGGAGCAGGATGCAGCGATGAGTGAAGAGATCGAGCAAGAAGCGTTGAAAATGGCCATCTTCGATGAAGTTACCTCCACTGGGACAATGACCTCCGCACAGCAAAAGGCGCTAAATGGCTAATGAAAATTACTACGACCTTCAGCAAGTGAAAGAAGGTTTCGCGAAGGCCGACACTCCAACCCTCGCGTCCATTATACAGTCGCAATATCAATGGTGGCTGGATGAAACTCGCGGGCAAAGAGCGCAATGGCGCATCAATGCCCTTTTCGCGCGTGGATTCCAATGGTCAGTCCTCAACTCTGAAACTCAGCGCATTATCCAACCTCCATCGCCTAAGTCACGCAAATACGTGACCGTAAACGTGCTTAAACCGTGGGCGATGGACACTGAGGCTAAACTCGCCATCGCTACACCCGCATTTGAAGTGACCCCCAACACTCTCGCGCAAGAGGATAAGGATGCAGCTATTCTGGGCGAGAAACTCGGATCACACTACTGGCGACAACTCAACCTACCATCAGTTGGTACGCAGATCGTACGCAATCTCCTCCATTTTGGCAACTGCTACGTGGAAACCCCGTGGGATCGCACAATCGGGCCTCGCTTCAAACGCCAACTCCCCGATGGAGCCACTGAAACGACCACACAAGGTGATATCCGCGCCGTGATGCACGAGCCGTGGAACTGGTTTTGCGATGAACTCCCTGGCGATGCCGATGACAAACTGTTCCAATGCTTCACATCGTGGATGAGCATTGACAAAATTAACAATCATTGGCCAGATGGCGACATTGAGACAGGCTCGCCCGTAACCCCTGACACTGACATCGCGCCTATGGACGATGTGAGTGAAATTCTCGCACAATCGTACGGCACAGCGGTGCTCACGAACAATTTTGCCACCGCTAAAGAAGGCGCTGTGGTGTTTAAGTGGGTGATGAAGCCCCAACACTCCGCGCCAAACGGCTTAATTGTTTACATGGCTAACGGTGTGGAGATGGAGAGAGCTGAATGGCCTCCCGCATACCGCGCACTCGAAGGGTATCCAGGGCAAAACTTCAATTGGTACGTACATCCTGGCCAATTTCGCGGCACAGCGCCCGTGGAAGATCAACTCCCGCTTCAAAGGGAGATAAACAAGACCGCATCGCAGATACGTGAGAACATGGACGCAATGCTTGCGCTTAAATGGATGGTGCCGAATGGTTCAGGCGTTACGAAGATCAATGACCTCGCAGGTCAGTTGGTCAACTTCAATCCTGGCCTTATGCCCACAATTTCTCAGCCGATGGCTATCCCCGCGCACGCGTTCCGCTATCTCAGCGACCTTTTCAACATGCTTGAAGATATTCAAATGCTTCACAAGCCATCGAAAGGGAAAGTGCCCGCGGGAGTGAAGAGTGGAGTGGGGATTGAGCTACTTCAAGAGCAAGATGATCGCCCGTTGAGTGTGCCAGAGCAAGCGTATCACGGGGCGCTGACCAAAATGTTTCGCAAAATTCTCCAAGTTGTCTCGGTGGCGGTGAACGAGGAGCGTATTATTAAGATCACAGGGTCTAATCGCGCACGGCAAATCAGCGCGTTTCAAGGCGCAGACCTTAAAGGCAACACGGACATCCACCTTTCCGTGGTGGGCGGGTCGAGCAAGAGCAAGCCCGCCATCGTGAAGAAGATAATGGACATGTTGCAAATTGGGATGTTCAGAGACCCTACGACTAAGCAGATTGATGACAAACGTGTGATGGAGATGATCCGTCACGCGATTCCTGACGTTCTGTACGATCAGGAAGATAAGCACGAAAACCTCGCACGCGCGGAGAACGATCTCTTATGGCAAGGCCAGCGCATCGGTACCCCGCAACCGTGGGAAGATCCTTCCATACACCTTCGCACACACCGCGATGATATGAATACCATGCAATGGAAACAACGTGCAGCACAAGATGAAGAATGGGCGACCAACTGGATGGAGCACGACATGCTGACTGAACAAGCATTTCAAGCCTCTCTCCTACCACCACAAGTTGATCCAGCGACACAGGGCGGGAGTGCCCAAGCACCACCCCAAGCCTAAGCGCAATCAACATCACTGAAGGGGCACTTAGATGGCAGGCACAGGAGATGGAGAGTCGATCACGACCAACTCACAAATCCATGATGTCAATGGCGAGCAAGTCACAGAGGGCGAGTTAATTGCCGCGTACACGGCTCGGAAACAAATGCAATCTGCTTACACGCAAAAGACGCAAAGCGCTGCAGAAGCTAAGCGCGAAGCGGATGCTCAGATGGCAGAAGCACAGGCACTTGGGAGTCAATATCAACAGGCTCTTGCGGAGGATTTAGAATTTTTCAACACTCAGCCACCTGAGGCGTGGGCATCTTACACGCCAAAGATTGATGTTGCATTAGGACTAAGCGTTACTGACATCCCGCAGATACCTGTTGAAGCGACCAACTCGATTGAACCAACTATTCCGGAGGTAACACCCGTGAGCGCACAAGCACCAGCAACACCCGCACCTGTCGATACAGCAGTTGTAACTACTTTGACCGCCCTTAATGCACGCCTTGACGCACAAGAAACACAACATGCTGCCGATGTTGCCGCGAAAGCGCAGGTAGACCTCGATGCACGCGTCAACGCTGTGGTTCAAGCGATTGAAGTTGACTTGCCCAAGCAGTATCCACTTGCGGACAGCGATCTTGTCGAAGCGCAGGTGTCAGCTTATCAAGCTAAAAACAAGGGCACATTGCCCACGATTGATCAGGTGAACACGATGGCAAAGACTATTCACGACAAGTTTGTAAGTCGCGGAGTGCTCGTGCCCGCAGGGATTGAGACTCAGACATCGGAACCTATGATGGGTGGGAATCAACCGCCTAACGAGCAAGCACCCGCATTTCACAAACTTGACATTAACAAAGATTCTGATTTGGTAGAGGATGCGCTTGAGGCGTTTATTCAAGCAAAGCTCGCCGCACAAGGATAGGAAATCACATGGCCGCATTGACACGCGCTGACTACGATAGCATTTTGAAGGAATTCTACCTTCCAATGTTCGAGCAACAGTTCAATCAACAGTCAGTGTTGATGGACAAAGTTATGATGAAACGTGACTCCAAGCATGTCGAGGGCAAGAACGCGTATATCGCGCTTGAGTTCGAATCTTGGGGTGGTGTTGCATCAGCCGCTGAGGGCGCTACACTCGTCACTCCCGAAGCTGGCATCTACACACGCACGGAAGTCCCGATGCGCTTTCACTATGCCGCTTGCCGCTTGACCGGCCCCGTGATGGAAGCATCGAAGTCCAACGCTGGTGCATTCGGCCCAGCATGGAATCGTGAGATCACGACCAAGCTCAACACTTTCCATCGCCAAGTCAATCGCATGCAATGGAATGACGGTTCGGGCGCTCTCGCTCGTGTCGATGGTGTTGGCTCCACACCCGTACTGGGCGTTGATGCTGCTTATGGCATCGCCAATGACACCAACGGACTTCTCTTCTTCTCGAAGCAGATGAATGTTGATATCTTTTCTGCGAAAACAGGTGGCACAGATCGTGGCACAGGGCGCATCACCGCTGTCGCCCCTTCTGCCACCGCGCCTACAATCACCCTCAACGCTGATCCTGGCGCTGTGGACAATGATTACATCTTCCTTGAAGGTGCTCGCGGTGTGGAAATGATGGGCTTGTTGGGCATCATTGATGACAACAACTTCCTCACCACGCTGCAAAACATCACGACCAACTCAGGCGACTATCAAGATTGGGTCGCTCAAGTGCATCAAGGTGCTACTCCTGGCACAGCTGAAGCGCTGAGTTATCACCGCATGGATCAAGTCTTGCGCGATGTTAACATTTACGGTGGTGGCTCTACCGCTTACATCCTCGGCGAGCCTAACATGCAACTCACGTATGCTAATATGGCACGACGTGAACGCATCATGGTGAACAACGTCTCACTGGATGGTGGATGGTCAGGCCCTTCGTACAATGGCATACCCATCTTGCAAGACAAATTCGCACCGCCTAACCGCCTTGCGTTTGTTGACCCCAGCGCGTTGGCCATCTATGAAATGTCCCGTCCTGCATGGATTGATCGTGGGGAAGGTGTGTTGAAACAGGTTGGTCGCACCGATGTATGGGAAGCTCAATATGGCTGGTACTCCGAGTTTGGTGTATCGAGTCGGCGTAAATTGGGTATGTTAGAAGATATCTTAGCTATCAGCTAAGGTCAACTGGGTTGACTTTCATCACGGAACTGGCTTAATAATTTCATTACCCCGTAAGCCGTGATGCCCCTCCGATTTGCGGGTTTAAGGAACGTGAGGCAGTGATAGTCGGTAGCTCGCGCCCACAAGTGCTTCTACGGCAGACAATCACTCCTCACGTTTCATTGAAAGGAATTAACACATGGCTGATATGCCTTCAGTGCACCTCGCTAATGGCGATAACATCGCGTTTATCGTGGGTGTTACAGATGGAACTGCTAATACCGCACTCGCTACTCTCGCCCTTAACCCATTCGGTGTCACAGGTGTTTTGTGCATCGCGGTTGGGGAAGGTGTGTACGTGGAAGATGCTGGTTCAGCACGCCCATTGCAAAGTGGCGTGACCGCTACAACAATCGATATTCGCTCAAGCGCTACTGCCTCTGCTTACATCGTGATGGTTATCCACCTCGGTGGGAGCAAGTCACGCACAGTAGATCACAGCGCTGTGACAACTTAATATGAACACAATCACTCAAATGATGGCCGTGAGTCAAATTACACACTCGAAAGAAGAAGCTATTGCACTCGCTTTCTTGAACGGTGTGACTGTTACGCCCTTCGCTAACGATGTGTCGTTTGTATTCGTGGAGCATCCTTTGAGTGGTTTTAACCAACGCTCTATGCAGACAATTCGTGGTAATGGCTTTTATATCAAGAAGGGGCAATTAAATGGGACAAGCGAAGATAGAGGTGAGATGCGCGATCAGCCCAACGGCAAGGATGGTTCTATCGAAGCTGAAAGGGCGGGACTCGCACGCAGGCGGAGAATTTACCTCTCAGAGTATTGAGAGTGACCACCCGCACGTGAGCGACACGCACCTCCAACAACTCTACAACATTAACCCTCGCCTCATTCTTGTGTGGGAGTTACAGCCTTACGGCTATCATAGATGGCACGTTAAACAACATCGGGCAGACTCGCGGACAGACGCTCCGATAAGCGTGTGGCTGATGGAAGGGAAAGAAGGCGCTTACATGCCTGTCTCAGCCTTCACCATCGCGCACATGACTGAACTCTCCTTCTTCAATCAGAACCCTGTCGAATTTGTGAAGCGCCTCTTACGTGAGCAAGATGAAGCAACCGCTACGCAGGACAAAGATCGCCAGAATGAAGTGACCGCGTGGGCTGACTATTACCGTCGAGCCTTCGCACGTCTCGCGTCAGGCGGGGAAAACAACCCTGATTCTTACTGGAGTCCAGGAGTTGACATGGATACAATGACCACATCACAAGGGCCGAAAGGTCGCAACGTGACGAGGGCGATATAAATGCCAGCAATGAGTGTCACAGACATGATTGAAATGGTGCGATTCTTGATAGACGATGAAGATGCTATGGAACATCAAGACGCTGACCTGCTCAAATTTTTAAATCAGGCGCAGGGCTACTATGACCTGTTCCTCTACAACAACGCGAAGAAGATGCTCATCACGTCCACCGATGTAACTCACGATGGCACAACAGAACTCACGCGCATCGCTCCTTACATGCCGCGTATTGTGTCGATTGAGAATATCACGGACAATCCCCGCACACCAGTTATACCTATTGAGGGAGGCTTTGATGACCGATGGGACTACCTCTCCACAACAGGCTCCACATACTCCCGCTACTACGTGCAAAACAATCAACTCGGCGTTATTCCCATTCCTCCCAGCGCTAACCAAAATAGAGTGTGGTACGTGCTCAGATCTCCAGAGCTTCATCACGGTATTGGCCAAGCGGTCTCAGGCGCAACTTTTACACTCACGGCTGATATTACTGCTACAGATAATTTGGGCAATCTTATTGGGCTGGACGATGCTTATAACGATATCCCTGTAATGTTTACAGCGCCTGAAGCTCGTGAAGTCAATTACATCACCGACTACGTTCGCTCTACACGTGTCGCAACGTGCATGAACACGTGGATCACAACTGGCGATGCAACTCCCGCTTACTCTACACTCTCACGCCTTGACCCTGAATCACACATGTTACTCGTGTATTGGTCGGTGAAGCACTCTGGCCTGCGTACTAAGGATAACATGCGTGACCTTGATTTCGAGCGGGCAAGATTAGAGCAAGCGTATATTGATTACATCGCTATTGATCAAGGCCAACTTGAGCAATCAGTCTTTCAACATGGGTGGTAAGTAATGCCAATACCGATTAATGCTCAAGGAGCACGATCCTGTGTTCACGGTGTGGTTGACTCCTTGTACCCAAACCAACTTGCACGGACGCAAATTTCACGCGCGATAAACTTTGACTTGGGCGTGGACGGTCAACTTGAATCACGTGGTGGCTCGCAACTCAGCACAGCACTCTCTTACTTCTCATCGGCTGTTGGCACTGACGTAACGATGATAGCTGAGCTTGCAGCACGTGAAACAACTGGCGCGATCACATACACCCCGCTGATTAAAGTGGGCGATAGCCTTTTCAAGGGGCTTGGCACTGCCACAACTACCGTGCAGAACACGCTTAGCACGAACAAACCATCCATCGTCAACTTCATCAACTCAACAGGCGGTGAAATTGTCGCTTATGCTGATGGTGTGAACTTTGCGATGTACGACGGCACCACGTGGACAGACCTCCTCCCCTTCTATCAAGCGGGTGTGGGTATCGGATGCCCGCGCTACCTCTGGGTGCTTCACAACGTGCTTTGGGCATCAGGTGATGGGAACATCCCCGACATTGTTGCCTTCTGTGATCCACTATCCCCCAACACTAACTGGGGCAGTAATAGCTGGATCAGGATTGATGGTGGGTTTGACAAAATTACAGGCTTGAATCAAATTTACGATTATCTTTTCATAGGGTCAACCACAGGTTGTCACATTATTAAAGGCTCTACAAGCGCTGATTTCGAGCCTGTGCAAGTCGCTACAAACGTAGGTGTATCGAGTCACTGGTCAATTGAGACGGTTGAAGCGAAAATTTTCTTTGCTAATGAGCAAGGGATTTACGTGGGCACACTGCGGGCAGCTGAACAGGATGGCCTTGACACTGATTCCATTAGTGGGAACATGTCACGCACGTACGAGTCAATAGTTGCGGGCTGGCACTCATCAATTCAAGCGCTGTATAATGAGAACAAGAAAGAGATATACTTCACGCTTCAAACGGGCGCAAGTTCCACGCCTGATAAAATGCTCGTTTTCAGCATGTCTCGCTCGATCTTCAACGCTCCGCTTGATGCTCGCGCATCGTACGATACACGTTACGTTTGGGCAGGCTATCACGAAGGCTTAACGTACGAGAGTATAGGTGTCCTCCACGATGCTAATAACATTATCCGCATGTACGCAGGTGGTAGTGCTCAACAAGTGCATCTCTTATACACAGGGTTTAAGGACGCGAGGCCGATTGGCCTTGACACAGGAACAGACATCGCGTACGAGATTAACACGGCTGAGGTAGACCTCACGCGCAGGAGAAAGGTACGATACTTCTACCCTGTGCTGTATCAAAAGTATAATGGCGCGTGGAAATACCAAGCGCTGATGAATCGACGGGTGATTAAACCTGAGACAGCGCTTAGCGTGCTTTTCAGTGGGAACATTCCGTACTGGAATGAGAATAATCCTGAGCAATCAACTGTATGGGGCGGGTCGATCTGGGATGAGCGACCCACACTTGAGGATACTCTGGGCGTGGGAACTAAGTGCAATACTATTATGTACATTCTCACGTGCGATGGATCAAATGAACTCGAGGAAGTATCGTTTGTGAGCTACAGTCAGGATATTCAATAGGAGTCATGGATGGCTATAACAGTCGACGTAGGTTTAGCGCTCGTAAATAGAACCGTGAACTCACCATCAGTGATGAACACACGCTTCACCACACTTAAAGCAAGTTTGGAGGATGCGTTAAGCTCATTCACTGAGGTTACAGATGGTATTAACATCACCACAACGTCTGTGGCAGCAGGTGCGGTTAAAACAATGTTTGAGCTTGAGTGGGATCCAAGCGATGGGAGTAACCTGACGGATAACGCATCAGGTGTAGGGCTTGATTTTAAAATGCCTGACGATGGAGACGTGCAGAGTGTATATGCCACTCTCGCTGCGATGGTGCGGAGCGATGCAGCGGGCGCGGAAGAAGGAGAATTTAGCTTTAGAGGCTTGGATGGTGGGGTCGCTGACACTGAGTGGGGAACATTATCAGGTGCGGGACTGAATCTCCTCACGTTACCGATTGTCACCACTGGCACATTGGGTGCTGGCGTTGCTACCCTTGCGACTGGGTCAGCGATTGGCAACCTCACATTAGCTGATGGCTCTATCACAGACAGTAGCGGTAGTATCACATTTGGTAATGCAAATCTCGTAACGACTGGCACACTTGGCTCTGGCACATTTACTGTGTCGAGTGATATGGCAGTGTCAACTGGAAGTATCACTTCAGTGAGTGGTGCTATCACGTTCGACAACGAGAACCTCGTAACCACTGGCACACTTGGAGCAGGAGCATCTACACTTGGTGCTACGACAGTCACATCAATAGAGGGTGTCATTGGTGGTATTACATCTGCTGCTGGCTGGTTCACGACCCTCACTGCAAATACATCTATAACAGGTACGCTTGCTACTGCTGCACAGGGCAATATCACCTCTCTTGGCACCATTGGCAGTTTGGTCGCTACATCGGCAGACATCAACGCAGGGACAGTGGACGCAGTGGTCGGTGGCACGACACCTGCTGCTGGCACATTTACGACACTTACTGCAAATACTTCTATCACTGGCACATTGGCAACTGCTGCACAAGCGAACATTACAAGTGTTGGCACACTATCATCTTTGGCAGTTACTGGCACGCTCGGTGCTGGTGCGACTACGGTGACGACGATTGGCGCGACTGCTATCACTGGTAGTGGCATACTCTCCATTGATGACGTTACTGATACGACGAGTGGTGTAAGTGGCTCCATCCATACTGACGGTGGAGTGGGCATAGCTAAGAAGCTGTGGGTAGGGACGACATCAACATTACTTGGCAATACAATAGTAGGCAAAGATGCAACGCCCATTGACGCATTTGATGTGAGCAGTGGGACAGCGAACGAGAGATTTGTTGTTAGGAGTTACAGCACAGTTATTGGTGCTGGCACTGGTGTTGCTATCCAAGCACTTAATGACGCTGCAAATGCCACAACACTTTTGGGTATCCAAGCATCTGCAATAACGCTTTCTGGCGATGTCACTCTGGCTGACGAGCTTATCGTAGACGACGTAACCGACACCTCATCTGGCATCACTGGCTCCATCCACACAGATGGTGGAGTGGGGATAGCGAAGAAGCTGTATGTGGGGACGACATCTACGCTGATTGGCAACGTGGGGATTGGGACGGCTGCGCCAGCATCTGTTGCTGGATTCGCTGGTGCAATCCTTGAGGTTAAAGGCGCACAGCCAGTTATCGTATTGAACGACACTGGCACTGGCACACCCATCTGGGAGATTGGGTCAGCCTCAAATACGCTTCAAGTTTATCGAGATGGCGCACAACTTCTAACCCTTAACTCCAGTGGCGACCTTGCGGTTGTAGCTGGAAACGTGGGGATTGGCGTTACGCCTTCCGCTTGGGCATCTGCAAGTAAAGTATTGCAAATTGGAAACACAAACATAAACGAATTTAGCTCAGTTCAGGCTTCTTTTGGACTTAACTATT
>Ga0114999_10009520_pt1 | contig 10632 bp, 9 predicted proteins | sample ArcticOcean_MG_C_3_FD_89820 | JGI IMG/M metagenome (GOLD analysis project Ga0114999, IMG submission 89820) | Marine microbial communities from western Arctic Ocean - ArcticOcean_MG_CB8_126 | ecosystem: Environmental > Aquatic > Marine > Oceanic | place: Arctic Ocean: Canada Basin | collected... | reverse complement strand
GTCTTGCTCTTCTTGTGCAATCGGCACAGCAGTGCAATTGGCCGGATCAAGGCCCTGAGCTGTGCCCCAGTAGATGGTAATCTCACCCTCCTCAGAGCGCACCAGCAATTCGTCGTAGCCGTCTCCATCCAGGTCGCCGGCGCCTAATTGATCGCCCTCGATTTCGAGGTCGACAAAACGTCTGGGTTCAAAACCCAGATCGGACTGGTAGAACAGGCGGACTTTGCCGTTGCACAGGAAAGCCAGGTCGGGACGCCCATCGCCATTGAAGTCGCCGGTTGTCACCGAGGTGCACACTGGCGCGGGCAGGCGCTGGAGTCGACGTTCGCTCCAGCCGTCGGGGCCGCCGTAGTAGATGGTGGCGTTCATGTAGTGGCCGGTGCCGTTGTAGCGATTGCCCAGTACTAGGTCGTCGCAGCCGTCGCCGTTGAGGTCGAGGACGGCGCCAGAGCGGGCGCCGTCGGCTGGTAGTTCGAGGTATTCGAGCTGGCCCAGGGGATCCTGGTAAACGCCGACCGGAGGCATTTCGAGGCTGCCCTGGCTATTGCAGAACACCAGATCGAGATAACCTTTCTTGTCGAAGTCGTATTGGTGGATACGCTGCAGAATGCCGGCGCGGGAGACGTAGAGGTTGTGGCCGGCATGGCCGCAGGTGCCGGCGCTGAATGCCTCGAATCCTGCTGTTGTCCAGGTATGTGCCATGTTGTTCTTCTAGTTTTTGCGTTTATTGTCTTCGAGTTAGAGCAGAAACTATTTCGCGTTTGATGGGGCGTCAAGTTTTGTGTTGGGTGTGGAGGTGAGTGGGGGCGGTGGCGGGGCGGTGGTTGGGAGATGCCCCTACGTCCGCTTTGTGAAGCCCGGGTGCCCTTTGCTCCCTTCCTCGCCCCCACAGCCTGCGGCTGTGAATCCCAGGGCGCCCTGCCCTGCCGCCCCCTTCCTCACAAAGCGGACTCCGGGGCATCCCCCAACCACCTTAGCGAACATAATAATCCAAACGTTACACTCGGAATCGGAGAGAGTGGGGCGTTCGGTCGCTTTCAATCGTCGTATTTATCGTGGCGACGAAGCCATGCCATACTAGGAGGTAAATGGAGGGTATAACCGAGTCAAGTAGATTCGCACTGTTTAAATGGATGGCCAAGGAGGGGCTATTCTCCGAGCACCTGGTAATGGACGTGGTCACTCATCATATCGTCCATCTGTAGCAATTCACCGTTGCGCTTCGCTATGTCTATATTGCTTCAATTTCTTCAATCAGTTCTGCGGGCAGATGTACTCCGTCGGCAGCGGAAACCGAGACTTCGAGTTCGGCAATATCGGCTACGCCTGAGAGAATGACATTGACGTGTGGGTCGGACAGTAAATAGCGCAGCCCTAGGCGGGTTATGTCCTCGTCGTAGTCGGCCAATAGGGTTTCGACGCGTTCCATTTTATCGAAGAGATCGGCGTAGCGACCCTGGTCGACCCAGCGCTCGCGTTTGGAGCCCAGGAGGCCAGCGTGCAGGGGCGAGGCGCAGATGACAGCGACGTCGCGCTCGGCGGCGGTAGGCACTATGACTTCTTTGGCCGTTTGTACCAGCAGGTCGTATTTGAGGAAGGTGATGACCGAGACAAAGACGTCCGATTCTTTAAGCACGTCGCGCATCAACTCTAGGTCTGAGCCGGTCAGGCCGATGTGCTGGGTCAGGCCCTGTTCCTGAATTTCTAATAGCGTCTCCAAGGTGCGCTCTTTGCCGAAGATGCCCTCCCAGCCGGCTTGTTCAGATTCGTGGATTTGCAATAGATCGACTTTGTCGCGCTGTAAACGTTTTAAGCTGTCTTCAAACCCGCGCCATACGGCATCGCGGCTGTAGTCGAAGGGCTCGGGATAATAACCCACTTTGGTGGCCAGGTAATAGGGTTGGGTGACACCTTTGAGCGCGGTACCCAGGACTTCTTCACTGCGGCCTTTGCCGTAGAGCGGCGCGGTGTCGAAATAGTTTACTCCCAATTCCAGGGCGCGCTCCACTATGCCGACGCCGTGGGACACGGGCAGCAGTCCTTCTTCCGGGCGGCCGTAGAACCAGGAGCCGCCCATGCCAATTTCGCTGACTTGCCATTCGGTTTTTCCAAAGCGGCGGTACTGCATATCCTGGCTCCTATGGGTTGTTTGTATTTGTTTAATTGGGGTGAACAAACCCGAGCAAAGGTAGTAAGAGCCTACTGGTGGGACAAGAGATGCCTTGACATGGCCCAAGGTGTATTATTATCGTTTCTGCCAGTTAGTTAATCCCACCCATAAAAAGGAGATAGCCATGCCTACTGAAGCAGTTCTAAATCATCATCTTGAAGCATTTTCAGCCGGCGATGTCGATGAGGCAATGAAGGACTATACCGAGGACTCTGTTTTTATCATGCCCGAGGCCACGCTCAAGGGACTGGACAGTATTCGTGCGGCATTTAGTGACTTATTTAGCGGCTTGTATCAAGCCCGGGACGTACGAGTTCACAATGGGTCGAGCTGAAGTCGTTGGAGAGGTCGCCTACATTGTGTGGAATACAGTCAACCAAGGTGCTGATGTGACGCTTGGCACCGATACCTTCTTGGTCCGCGACGGCAAGATTGCGGTGCAGACATTCGCCGGGAAAATCGAAGAGAAATAGGGATACATTTTAGCAAAATGACAAATTGGAAAGATCATCTACCTCCCAGCCGGCCTGTGGCCATGGGCGTGAACGGCATGGTTGCCGCCGCCCATCCACTGGCCTCTGCCGCCGGCGTGCGCATTTTGGCCGACGGGGGAAATGCCTTTGATGCCGCCGTGGCGACCGCCGCAACTTTAAACGTCGTCGAGCCTTATATGTCTGGCGTCGGCGGTATCGGCATAGCTTTAGTCTACGTTGCCAAAGAAGACAAGGTTCGAGCGCTGAACTTCTCGGGACGCGCCCCAAAGGCGGCCGAGCCGGAGCGTTTTACGGAGGAGACTCAGCAGACGGGCATACTCTCCTCTCTAGTGCCGGGCAATGTTGCCGGTTGGTTGGCGTTGCACGAAGCCTATGGCAGCATGGAGCGCGAGAGATTATTTGCTCCGGCCATTGGCTATGCGGAGAACGGGTTTCCGGTTACGTACTGGTGCAGCGAGGTCATGCACAGCAGTGCGGCGCGGCTGCGCCAGTTTGACTCGTCGGCGTCGATCATTCTCGACAGCGAAGGTAGCGCTCCGCAGCCGGGGGCGCGGCTGTCGATGCCACAACTCGCCGCGTCACTGCGCACGATTGCACGGGATGGTGAAGAGACATTCTATCGCGGCGAATTGGCACAGCAACTCATAAACGGTGTTCGCAGCCTGGGCGGACTGCTCACTGCAGAAGACCTGGCTGATTATAGAGCGGAGTGGGTCGAGCCGATCAGCACTGAGTATCGCGGCTATGAGGTCTTCACGCATCCACCGAATTCTTCGGCGTTCCAGGTTTTGCAGACCCTTAACCTAATGGAGGGTTTTGACCGAGATGAATTGGTCTACCAGGATCCTCAGACATTGCATTTGTTGATGGAATCTGTAAAGTTGTGCGTGGCCGACCGCATTCAATACGGCGGTGATCCCGACTATATCAAAGTGCCACTGAAAGGCCTGCTCTCCAAAGCTTACGCTGCCGAACAGCGCCGCCGCATCGACCGAGAACGGGCCGCACTTGTTTCCGGCGAGCACTATACTCGCGCTGTGCCCGAGGGCTCTCTGACGCCGGGTGACTCACAGGCCTTTGACGGCGGCATGACGACACACTTTGCCACTGCCGATCGAGACGGCAATGTCGTGACTGTGACCCAGACCTTGGGCGGCGGTTTTGGATCGGCCGTGGCGGTCGGCGACACCGGTATTTTCCTCAATAATATGGGCGCTTGGTTCGATCTCGAAGAGGGCAGTCCCAATCGCATCGGCCCAGGTAGGCGCGTCGATTTTGTGGTGGCACCAACCCAGACATTTCGCGATGGCCAGTTTGTGCTCAGTATGGGCACGCCGGGTAGCTGGGGTATTTTGCAGACGACGCCACAGATGCTGTTAAACGTGCTGGAATTTGGGATGAATGTACAGCAGGCGATAGATGCACCGCGGTTCAGGTATTTCGCCGGAACACATGTGGCAATGGAAGAGCGTTTCCCCGTCGAGGCCCGACGTGCCCTGGCCAAGCTTGGGCATGAGGTAGAAGTGTTGGCCCCTTGGACACCTGGCGTAGGAGGTGCTCAAGGCATTGCGGTTGATGTGGAGCAAGGGGTGTTCCAGGGCGGTGCCGATCCGAGAAGAGATGGCTACGCTTTCGGACTGTAACAGCACAGAATAATCTGATAGGAGTAGGGATAGGATGGAGATTGTCGAAAAAGGTATTCTGGCGCGCAGTGCAGCAGGGACTGGGCGCGCCGCACTTACTTTTCCAAGCGTCGTTGCGCTTGCCGACGGTACGCTGCTGGCCACGTGCCACGCTGGCTCGGAAAAGGATTCTGTAGATGAGCAGGTCGAATTCTATCGTTCCGGCGACGGGGGGCGGACCTGGAGTGAAGGGCAGCGACCTTTTGCGCCGGCGCAGGTCGGTGGCATGCGCGGTTCGTTCAAGGCCTGTTATGTCACCGAGCTCGAAGCAGGGCATCTCATTGCTACTTGCATGTGGATTGATCGCCAGACCTATGAGGGTAAACCTCTGTTCAATGGCGAGACAGAAGGTTGTCTGCCCACGGCGATTTTGCTGGCCGATTCGCACGATGGTGGCGCAACCTGGACGTCGTTGCGGGTGGTAGCCATGCCCGCGGATATTGGGCCGCCGAGCCTGACCAGCCCGATCCTGAAGTTAGCGGATGGCACCCTGATCCTGAGCATTGAGACAAATAAACACTACTTGGATAGCAGCAAATGGCACCAGCGGGTGGTGTTTTTCCATTCTGGTGATGGTGGTCAGACCTGGGAGGAGCCCATTACGGCCGGCCAGGATGTGAGCGGCAGGATTTTCTATTGGGACCTGCGCTCCGGCGTGGCTCCAGACGGTCGCATCGGTGCGTTTTCGTGGACCTACGACAGCGAGGTCAATAAATATCTCAACATTCAGCGCCGAATCAGCGCCGATGGGGGCCGGACCTGGGCGCCGCACGAGGATCTCGGCTTTGCCGATCAAGCCGCACATCCGGCCATATTGCCGGACGGCCGCGTGGTCCTGGCCTGGGTGGACCGCTTTGGCAGTCATTCGATCCGCGCGCGTCTAGCTGCGGCCATTGACGCACCCTTTGCTGCAGATACGGAAGTGGTGGTCTATGCGCATGAAGTAGTAGCATCTGCCACGGACAATACGGGTGAGTTGCTGACAGATATGGGCTTGTGGAGCTTTGGCTTGCCCTATGGGGAAGTCCTGCCCGATGGCGACGTGATGGTGGTGTATTATGCGGGAACGGAAGAAGCTATGGATGTCCACTGGGCACGGCTGCGTTTAGATAGTTGAGAGATATCTGAGAGTTTACACTTCAGCGTATGCAAGTCGTTAGCTAATACATGAGACCTCCAAATGATACAATCAATCCAACAAACGCATGGGATTTCAATTAGAACTGAAGAAGACCGCGAACTGTTCTTTTTCTCGACCGACCCCCGTTTCCGAACCCATATTCACCCGCTAAATGTACCTGGCACTGAGTATGCTATGACGCGGTTTCGACCCGCAGATCACCCCTGGCAGTATGGGATCTTCTGTGGCCTCAATAAAGTAAACGGCCTCGATTTCTGGTGTTGCGGCGATGCCAATTATCCCGCTGAAATTAGAGGCATCATGCAAAATCGCGATGTCGTTGATTCAGGGCAGATCGATGAAGGCATCACTTTCACGGCTTTGAACGATTGGTCCGGACCGAATGGTGAACTCGTTCTAGAAGAACGGCAGAAGATCGTCGTCCCCGATCAGGAAGTAGAGAACTCCTATGTATTCGACTTGCAGTGGGAATTAAAAGCAACGCAGGTAGATATTCATATTGAACAATCGGACTACGGCGGTTTTTCTGCCCGCCTTGTAGGGACCAGGCAGACCAAACGCCATGCAAATTCGCAGGGGCAGGTTGGCGATGACTGTGCCGACCATGCGGCGAATTGGGTCAGTGTAGCGCAACCGGTGGATGGTGTGGGCACATATTCAAAGGAAACGAGAGCGACTTTTGCTTACGCGGGGCTGGCTATCTTTGATCATCCACAGAATCTGTGTTACCCAAATAAGTGGAGAGTGGACGGCGATGGGATGATCAATCCGGCCTTTGCTTTGTCTCAGAGCGTAGACTTAAAGAGGGATGCCTCCCTTATTTTCAAATATCGTATGTACGTTTTTAAAGGGTTGGAAGATCCCACTGCTATTGAAAGAGAATACAAAGAGTGGATCGGCGAGGAAGTTTGATGTCCAAAACAATCATCTGTGCGCATCGAGGCCTAGAAGACCGCGTGCCTGAAAATACTCTTGCGGCCTTCGAACGTGCGCTCCAAAGAGGCATGGCGATTGAATTCGACGTCCAGATGACGAACGATGAGCAGCTGGTAATTATGCACGATTATACGGTCGACCGCACCACAGACGGCTCGGGTCGCGTAGAGCAGTTGAGTCTGGCCGATCTGCAAGCGCTTGATGCTGGCAGTTGGTTTGGGCCGGAGTTTGCTGGTCAACGCGTGCCCACCTTTGATGAAGCCTTGGAGGTGGTTGGTCGTCAGGCGCAGGCTTCGCCAGCCATCGCGCTCGATGTTAAAGAGCCCTCTGGCGCTATCGTACATATGATCTGCGATTGTATTCAACGGCATGGACTCATCAAAGATGTACTTGGTATCGGTGCCCTTATAGGCTCTGTGGACGTCCGGCGGCAGTTCTGTGAAACTTTAAGCGAGTTCCAGTGTGCTGCCATCGCAGAAACACGCCAAGATATCGATGCTGCCCTCAGCGATGTTTATGCGACGTGGGTGTATGCGCGGTTTGTGCCGACAGTTGAAGATGTTCAGCAGGTCAGTCAAGCGGGCAAGCGGCTGATTGTATGTGGTACCGAGGTTTCTTGCAATGTGGATCGGGCCCACGATGCTTATAGGGCTGGACCGGATATGGTGCTCACGTCGCATCCATCTAGGCTGGCAGAGCTTGTAGGTGTCTAGTTTGCGTCAGAGATGAATCATATCAACTATACTGCTGCTGCAAACTGCGGAAGTCGCGATAGAATAACTCGGCCGCTCTGCTCAAATCCTTCTGCAGTGCCGTATCAAAATAATCAAAGGCTTCGAACTCGACGCTGAGACAGCCCTCGTAGCCAATGGCGTTCATTGCCTCAAAAAAGCCGGGCCAGTCGACGCGGCCTTCGCCGAGGGGGGTGGTCTCCTCACGCCGCTTGTTTGGCATCCTTGCCTATTTCGTGTAAAAACTCAGGAGCAAAGTCGGCTCCATTGGGCCACTCTATTGTGTTTGTCTCTTTATTGCAAGAGAGTCATTTTACCACTTTTATGAATTCGCGTTCCGTTTGGGGCGGAAGCCTGTAAACGATAAAAATAAACACCACTGGCCACCGAACGTCCCTTCTCATCTACTCCGTTCCACTTCATCACGTATTCGCCTGCCGTCTTAAAACCCGATTCCAGAGTGCGCACGCGGCGCCCGAGCAAATCGTAGATCGCCAATTCTACCTCGCCGTCGTAGGGCAGGCTGTAGTGCAAGACGGTTTCGGCGTTGAATGGGTTGGGGTAATTCTGTTGTAGGCGATAGGCCGTTGGCAATGCCTCGTCGGTGTAATCTTCAACATCTGTAGGAGATTCTTCTGGTCGCGAGCCAATGGTGAACCAGGTGGGCAATTGCGCCTGGCGCAAATATTCCTCCGACGAGCCAGTGACACTGATCTTGTCGTCGCCCAGAGCAACGCGCCGCACGGTGTAGTCGCCGTCGTTTTCTTGGCGCTGGAAGATGAGTTGGCTGTCGTCGGGTGAATATTTGGGAAAGCTGATGGTGGAGCCGTTGGCGCCAATGCGGTTGGAGGTGCCTTTGAAGAGGTCGGCGGTCCAGATTTCAACGCGGTTTTGGGCAAAGTCGACCAGATCAAAAGCAAAGAAATTGTCATTGGTGTGGGCGAAGGAGGGGTTGCCGATGCTGACGCCCTCGGGCAGGGCAGGGAAGACGGGTAGGATGAGCTCGTTTTCGACGTCGAGCATATTGACGTTCCAGAATTCGATGGCGTCGCCGGAGGCCTGGGGGATGCTGTTGAATGCATCGTAGAGCACGAATTGGCTGTCCAGATCCCAGTCCATGGCGTCGGCGAAGAGAGTGACCTCGGTGCGCACACCCTCCTGAGTGGTGGGATTGTAGAGTCGGATGGCTTTGCTAGTGTGGAACTTGCCTAGGGCGAAAATGTAGATGGTTGAATCTCGCACCGTGCGGGTGGCGGCCAGGCGGCGGCCGTCGGGCGACAGCGATAGAGAGAACCATTCGCCGCTGGGGCTAATGACGGCTTCTTGGCTGCCGTCCGAATTGATCGAGCGGATGAAGTCGCGCGAATCGATAAAGAGGATGAGCGCGCCGTCGTCGCTGACGCTAATGGTATTGCCGGTCTGGGTGCGGACCGGGGTTGTGGTCAAGAGAACGACATCCTCGTCGGAATTGATTTTGGGGCGGGCCAGGAAGAGGCCCTGGCCAAAGCTGGTGGGCCGCACCACCACGATCCACTCTTCACCGTCTACCGGCATAATGTCGCCGGGCGCTTCGGTGGGGGCGGCGCCCAGGATGCCGACGGTGTCGAAAGCCGTGACGATGGCATCGCCCTCGGGAGAGTTGTCGCCGAAGAGGTCGGTGGCGGCGCGCAGGGCGGCCAGGCGCAGGTCGGCAAAGCTGGCGCGGGTGTTGAGGTAACGGGCGTCGAGGATGCGGTAGTAGATCTGCTCGGTTTTGTCGCGGCCGATGACGTCGGCGATGAGGAAACAGGCGCGGTTGGGGATGCCGCTATTGATGTGTACGCCGCCGTTGTCCTGGTTAATGGTCAATGCGACAAATTCGTCCATGTGATCCGGTTGCCAGAAGGCGGCGCGCGTCGAGGCGCCGTTGTGGGGGTTAGCCATATTGCGCAAGGCGCCAGCAGGAGTAGCGTTGGTTTTGACGATGTCCTCGCCGATCTGCCAGTCCTGGCGGTCGACCATGGCGGCAAAGACATCGGCGAAGGATTCGTTGAGGGCGCCGGACTGGAAGCGGTATTCCAGCGGTACGGTGCGCTCAATGACGCCGTGGGTCATTTCGTGGGCGGCCACGTCGAGGGCGCCGGGCAAGGGGTCAAACAAAGCGTCGCCGTCGCCATAGGCCATGAGGGCGCCGTTCCAAAAGGCGTTGTCCATGGGGCGGCCGCGCTCAGTGACGTGGACGACGGAGATCATCGAGCCACCGCTGTCGTCGATGCCGCGGCGATTGTGCACATTAAAAAAGTAGTCAAAGACAATGCCGGTGTTGAGGTGAGCCGACACCGCTACTGGGTCGCTCCAAGTGTTATTGGTGGAGGTGACATTGGAGAGGGAGCCAGAGCGCAAGTCGTTCTCCTGCGCATCGAGGGTCCAGACGGCGCCCCTGGGCTTATTGACCAGATTGGGCTGGAAGGAGTTGAAAATGGGGCGCGAGGCGTCGATCAAAACGAAGTCGCCGTCTTGCTCGTAGACGTGGATGTTCTGCAGTGTGCCGTTGAGATCGAGTGCGGTAGCGGTGGCGGGGCCGTTGCTGTGGACGGCGTTGTAGGATTCGAGAATGGTACCGCTGTGGGCATCGACAAAATAATACCAGCGGTCGCGCAGGTTGGGGCGAATCTGTATATGCCAAATCAGGTGTGGTTGCTGCGTCGTCTCGTCGATCCAGATATAGGAAGCGGTCTGTGGCCCGTCGTAGTCCATGATTTGCTGCGCCCAAGCGACTAGCGTTGCGATCGGCGTGTGGGTAGACAGGTCGGCGGCGGCAATAACGATGGCCTGGTCGGCGCTGACAGTGGGTGTTGAGTCGATGGGCGGTAGCGTCGGTGCGTAGCGGGCGTTGACAGCGTGGAGCTCGCCGCGGGCATCAAAGTGGACAGCCAAGTCATGGCCCCATAGAGGGATGCCCTGGTGACGGCGTTCGAAGACCAGGTGCTCGTGGCCTAAGGCGTCGCGTCTGACAGGATGGGCCTGGAGTTCGTGTGGCGGATTTTCGAGGCCGAAGACGGCGCGGTGCTCGGTTATGAAACTATGGGCGATGTCGGCGGCAGCAACACCGGCTGCTCGCTTGGCCGCCGCGCCGAGGGCGGTGCCGCTTATAAAAGCGGGGGTGCCATTTAATTCGTTCCAGGTGATCTGCCACTCTACCGATTTGCGGTAACGCGCATGGGCGGCATCGAGACTGACGACACGGTTTTGCGGCCGCGCTAATAAGGCGCCCGGCGACGGGTGGGCGGCGGCTTTGCGGCTAGAACGGTTGAGCAGATTGCGGCGGATGGCCGGACTCGGGTTTATCTGCTCGGTCGGATCGAGGGGTGCGACGGCTGCAGCGAATTTGCGAGCGCTCTTCTGCTGCCATTGAGAAAAGGCGTCTTGGGGGCCATCGGCGCGGGCGGCTTGGGGGACGAGCGAGCCGGTGAGCAGCAGGAGTAAGAGAGCAAGAGAG
>Ga0114999_10009516_pt1 | contig 10633 bp, 9 predicted proteins | sample ArcticOcean_MG_C_3_FD_89820 | JGI IMG/M metagenome (GOLD analysis project Ga0114999, IMG submission 89820) | Marine microbial communities from western Arctic Ocean - ArcticOcean_MG_CB8_126 | ecosystem: Environmental > Aquatic > Marine > Oceanic | place: Arctic Ocean: Canada Basin | collected... | reverse complement strand
ACGGCGCGGGGAGGTATCCGCATGGGCCATACTTGGCCAAGCGGAATGGGCCCCAACTTCTTCAGTATTTCAGTCGCGCCGGACTCACCAAAAACTTGACTATTGACCACTGACCCTTTCTGCATTTCGACCCTTTCAGCATTTCCGTGGTAGGCGTTGATTCCCAAAATGGATAGCATTGAATTAGTCCTTTTTCTTAATGGTAGAACTTAATTTTCGGTCGAGTAAGAATAGTGAGATCAACACTTCCGCGTAGGTTCTTTGAAGAACATACATCCAACCATGCCAACCATCGAAAAGGCATCGCTTAAAAAATAATGTGTAGAAAAATACGACGGGGGCCGCTAGCCAGACTCGCTTACGAATCCGATCAGGTGGACTAAGTCTCGAAACCTCGGAATCGAATAAGTGATTTGCCTCCAGCCGCGCATAGCTAATCTGGGAGTTTAACCATCGAATCAATGGCTTTCGATCATCGTGAAATATGAAGCCTTCCAAACATTTAGTAGTCCCATCAATCGAAAGTAGCTGGGTATGCCCATCTTGAATGTAGTGGCACTTCTTTCTATCAAACAGAACTGCACGATCAGGATAAAGCGTTCCACTAAGCGGCTTTCCACTGATACAGTATTTAAAATGAGCATAGAAGGCCGACTCCAACATTTGTTCACCTAGTTCTTGAATAGAAATTATTATCTCATCGCTCAAAATGTAGTCAGAATCTAATGACAGAACCCATTCACCACTGACCTGTTCGACTCCATAATTCCATTGGTTAGTATGATTATCAAATGATCTTACTACTAATCGAGCATTAGGAAACTTCTTAACGATCTCCAAAGTTTCATCATCACTGCCACTATCCACAATTACTATCTCGTTTAACCAAGAAAGTTTTTCCAAAACTCTCCCAATGTTGAGGGCTTCATTGTAGGTTAAAATAAGTCCTGATATTTCCATATCAATAGTCAGTAGGTTCTCTCTGAACTGATAACAGACTTGTAGAGTCCTAGCAGCTTTCGGCCCATAGCCTCTATAGAGTAGTGGTTACGGACAAAAGAACTAGCCCGTCTTCCCATCTCCATTCTTCCAACTGGATCTTTTAGAATGTTCGCGATTGCTTCGGCCCATAGTCCAGAAGTTCGTTCTACCACTTTACAAGCTCCTGCCTCCTCGACCTCCTTGGCGATTGCCACTCCAGGTGAAGCAATCGTCGCGATACCTGCACCCAATGCCTCGACCATAGCGATACCAAAACTCTCAGACTCAGAAGGTATGACAAATAAGTCGGCAACATCCAACAAAGAGGATTTTAAATCACCGTCAACGTGGCCGAGCCAAGTAACTGAATCACCAATCCCAAGTTCACGAGACAGATTCTTTAGAGATTCCAGGTAGGCCTCACCACCCGTGCCAGCCAAAACCAACACAGCTTCTTGCCCCGTGTTGCTTTTCGTAAATTCAGCAAATGCTTCCAACAACAACTCAAGCCCCTTTACTAGATTTATTCTGCCCAGGGACAATATAACGAACCTATTTCGAAACATTGGGAGTTTTTCCAGAATCATAGAGGAGGTCTCGCAAACTGAAATATCAATGCCCAATGGAATAACGGTACTCCGCATTTTGTAAGGTAACATTACAGATTCCGTCCTCTCCTTTTTCGTTAGGAAGTGGATCGCCGCTGCATCTTTAATTAATTGTCCTTCTATGAATCGAAGAGAAGTTTTTTTAAGAAATGCCTTACTCTGATTCATTCCGTAAGTATTCAGAACACCCAAGGGTCGAATGATATACGGGACGCCTGCATTTCGGGCGATTCTACAAGCGGACACACTCGTATAGGAAAACAAAGCGTGCACATGCACCACATCAAACCGCGTAACCTCATGCCTCAACCACCTGGAAAATGGTCGGGAAACTTTATAGAAATCCGTCTGCTTCGGAAAGTACCAGCGTGTGACGCCGTTCTCCAACTGAGGCTCCCCCGTAGGCTTATCCATCATCATGCCTGCACCGTTGTCATTGGTCGTCGCGGTTTCCACCCATACCCCTGCCTCGGTCAACGTTTTCTCGATGATCGGTAGCGCACGACTTGGACCTCCATGTACCTGTGAGAGGGACGGTATGACGTGGAGAACTTTGATCACTGAGATTCCTTTGTTATAGACAGTTTTCGGTACAACGATGCGTATTGAGACGCTATTTTCTCAGGACTGAATCTACCGATGTTCTCAAAGCCTTTTCTGATAATCGCCTCCCTATACTCAGAGTTTTCGATCACTGTTTTGATACCGTCACGAATCGATCGAGAGGAATACGGATCGACTAGTATTGCTCCTTCTCCTGCGACCTCGGGCATTGAGCTGGTACTACTGGTTACGACCGATCTGCCGGTTGCCTGCGCTTCGACTATCGGCAAGCCAAAACCCTCTTTTGTCGAAATCAGAGTGACCATATCCGCCTCGCGGTACTCATTCACCATCTCCGATTCCGTGAGACCGGAAACTGCGGAATACTCGATGCCGGAACCTTGAAGGGCTATCGATTTGAGAGCCTGTAAGTTTACCGATAATCCTAAGGTGGCAGAACAATCCTTTAAGCGCCTCAATAAGGCGTAGTATGTTTTTATTCTCTTTGGTACCAATTTGAAGGATACGTGGCTGCTTTTGATTGAAATTTTTTGGGGCAGCCTGGTAACGAGGCGAAACAGGATTAGGAATCACCGACACTCTATCTTCAGAGATCCCCGTATACTTGAGAATCTCTTTTTTAGAGGTTTCAGAAATGGTGGTCACACAAGCCACTGATCTCACCGGCAACACATACCAGTAGCGTTTTAGAATCCACCGCTTCAAACCCGAAAGTCGGTCGAGAATTTCACAATCGTGGATGGTTAGAATGGATCGGTCCTTTGGTAAACCCATCGCAACATAATGAATATCTCCAGTGACATGTAACACATCGTGATCGATCCTTCTACAGAACCGAGTATTTCGAATCCGATTTCCGATACCTTTACTGATCTCCGGAACCACGATCTCTTCTGCCACAACGGCCTGAGGAAGAGCAGCTCTCAACGTACTAAACAATCCTTCAATACTAAAATGCCCGTCTACAGGCTTACGTTGGATATGAGCTACCCTTGTCATTCTGAGTATCGAATGGTCTTATTTTTTCGTATGGAGAAATACTATACACTGCCCCCGTCGTCAGAACTCGCCTCGGAAATCTTGATCCGCGACGGAGCTCCCGCAAAAAAGCTCCAGAACCTCGCTCCGAAGAAATGATTGATCACCGCCGTGACCAAGAACGCGGAAGCCAGGCCACCAACCATCTTGATATTGGATTTCTCCAAAAGCAATGCGTTCGAAAGAAGCAAGCAGGCAGACAACGATAACCCCAGCAACGGATTCACCGATTTCCGCATAAACCAGAAGTAGCATATACCCAAAACCCACCCCCACAAAAAGATGGGCACAAACATACCCCACTTCCCAAAGTCGATGTAACTTTCGCCCATATAACCGATACTAATCGATGTCCCCTGACTCACGCCTGCCACGATAACACCCGCATAAGTATTCGTTCGATCAGAATCGTTGATCACAGGTTTATTGGGGAACAACAATCTAGGCATCAATGGATGCATAACCGCTTCCTTCCATAGCTTGCCGTTCGTATGCGGTGCCCTTTTAGGAACGTGCTCCATGGCATGCCCAAAGAAAGCCACATAGCTAAGCCGCTCAACTCCTTCTTCCATCCCGTCAAATACTTTTTCAGGGGTTACATCCGGAATAGCTTCAAGCAACCAGACAATACGATCTGAAACACTCACATTTACCGTCTGAGAGCGTTCACCTTGACTTAAGAAGATACGGTAATCGCCCTTGATGGTCTGCCACACTCCTGCAAACACCAGCAGTGTAAGCGCAATTACCGACAACAGCACGAAACGCTGCTTTCCTAAGGCGACTATGCCGGACCCAGCCAACAACAAAATAAAGAACACTTCCTTAAACGCGCTAAAGTAGCCAAGCATTCCCACGAACACCTCGTATGCCAACACGATCACTACAATAATACGTCCTTCCCGCGAATCGAGCCACTTCATGAAAAGCAAAACCACTACGGCCCACTTCCAAACATCCAAAGCCAGGAATGCCTGGCGCAGCCCAGGGATAAGGTACCCCAACTGATCGGCTCCCAGTAATCCGACACTCAAGAATAGCCACGCCAAAAACAGTTTCTTCACGATCAGAGAATCGAGTAGACCCTGAATCCTCTCGATGTCGAGAACCGCCGCTCGCCTAGAGGCAAACTTCATGCCCAGACCAAGAACACCTACTCCCAGAAAGCTAAGAAGAGTCGCCTCCTCAAAATGAGAGCCACCCATTTCTTCACCGATCGATCGACCCGTAAGAACACCCAAAAGTATAACTGCAAATACCTGGAACCACTGAAAAGCCAGAATGAATAAAAACGCCTGCGGTTCCCGTTCTCTCCACAGTAAGTAACTAAGGATTCCCGCAACTGAAACTCCAAAAAGTCCCAAGAATGGATTTGGCGATAGCAAAGCTGCAACGACCAAAATGATAAACAGCCAGATCAGAAATCCTGGACGCCGGTATCTATCTTTAATCTCGGAAGAGTTTGTGCCCTTGATTAGTTTCAAAATAAATTTTGATTGATTCTACTACTGAGTGCTGGAGGCGGTGAATCTATCCATCGCTTGTAGGACGCCTCCCACGGCAATCCGCACATTGTATGTTTCTAATTTGCGAGAAAGAGCGGGAGTCCAGTCATGATGATTCTTTTTCTTACCAGCCATTTTCTGTAAGCAGTTAGAAAGGGCTGTCACATCTCCAACAGGATATGTGAATCCAGTAATTCCTTCCTCGATTAGATCAGGCGCACAACCCACAGCATTTGATACAATCGAAGGTGTTCCACATGCCATCGCTTCGTTTACGACCAATCCCCACGTTTCACTCCGGGAAGGCAAAGCCAGCAAATCCGATATCGCATAAAATATAGGCATTTCACTCTGGTTCCGAAACCCAGTGAACACAGCGTTAACTCTATAGGATGCAGCCAGCGAACGAATTTCTGATTCGAGTTCCCCTGCCCCAACGAAAAGCAGATCCAGCTCGCCTTCTAGCCCATCGGAATTTGCATCCAAATACAAGCGCGCGGCCTTCACCAGATCAAGAGGTCGTTTTATAGAATCAAATTTCCCAACGAACAAAACAATCACTGCCTCCTCCCGTAGCTTCCAACGTTTCCGCGCTTCCACTCTTGAAGAAGCATCTATTCTGGAATGTGTTAAGAACCATTCGTTGTCTACGAAATGGGGAGAAAAAGTTATTTTGTCAGCGGCCACACCATAGTGTCGCAAATAGGCAGTATGCTTTTCCCCCACTGATAGAAAGCCATCAAATTGCCTCAACAACCATCGCTGACGAAATTCAAGCGCCAGTCTTTTGATCCAGGAACGCGGAGTCTCAAGATGAGAATCACCGCGAACAAGTATGGGAATCCCCAATTTCCGACAGGCTCTCATCGCCTGCCTGTAACATTTCAAATACCATCCACACACAATAAAGGCGTCAAATTCACCAGCCTCTGTTTCATCAACAATACCCGGTGTATCGCATCCACTATAGTTAGAAGAATTAGGAATCTTGGCGCGGTTTTGTAGGACTTTTGACTGATACCCTTCCAACAAATCCAGGTCCCACTCAAAAGACTGGTTAAATCCCTTACCCTGCTGCCGCGCATCCGGAACAAAAGCAAAATACACACGCAGGTCTACCAAACTCGTTAAAGCCCTAAACCATGGCGCCTGATACTGGATCGGGTGACTGGTCAGAATACCGACTTTGAGACCTTTGGGCTGCACCTTCACTTTTGTTTTAGAGTCGTTGTATTTCGATACACAGCTGCCCACTCTCGGGAAAAACGGTCGGGCCCGAATCGCGTTTCACTATCCTCACAAGCGTTAACGCCCATAACATTCAATCGATCTCGATCCGACAGCATCCAGCGAACAGCGGCAGCGAGGTTGTCTGCAGTTTTATCCTCACAGACGTATCCATCGATACGATGGCGGATCATTTCCGGAAGCCCCCCCGAAGGAAATACTATAGACGGTGTGCCGGCACGTTTTGCTTCCATCACCACATTTCCAAGTGCTTCATTACAAATGGAAGGAGCGATGTGTAGAGCGACCGATGAGTACCAGGGCGAAGTATCTAGAACATAACCTTTAAAATGAACAAATTGCTCTATCTCCAACCGCACAATTTCCTCATTAAGAACTCTATGAAAATCGGAATCCCATTGCGAACCACCCAATATCCAAAGACGTAGATTGGGGTTTTCTTTAACCAAGGACCCAAACGCTTTAATCAAATACGATAAGCCCTTTTGATGTGATATTGCTCCCACATAGAGGATAGACGTATAGGATGACGCATCTGAATCAATCGGCGGAGTGCCAGTCGAAACAGACAATTCTGTAGAAGGAGCCAAATTGTATATCTGGGAGATCTTTTCAGAAGATACACCACAGGTGATGGCAGATGTTTCGACAAAATGTGATATCGCGACCACTCGTTGGATACGCCTCATACCCAGCTTCCAGATACCATAATTGAACCGGGAGTCAGTCGGTGGGCAATCTCCCATCCGCCAAATTACAGGCACAGAACATTTCCTGAGCGCTAGACATAAAAAGGAATAAACTAGGGTTGATCCAATGTGGATATGCGTGGGATGAAAGGCCTTAATTTCCTTGGTGAAAATTCGACTCGACTTCATAACGAGCTGAAACTGATCAATGGCGAATTTAGGACCGAGTTTCTTAAGCCATTGCCACGACCATTGCGGCCCGAACGGTATTGAAAAAACTTCAAATCCAAGGTCTCTCAGATGTTGGCCAACTTCTCCACCATCATCCCGCTCATTCACCCCAATCCGGACCACTGCACCCATAGAACGAAGCGCTTTAAATGCTTCAATGTTTCCACGTTCGTGCCCAAATAATTCCAAGCCGTTCAAAGCAGCAATGACCCGAACTCCTCGAAATTCCAGTTCATGGGAAGTATTTAGAGTCTCAGTTTTCATCAACTACGGAAGCAAAGAAATTACATAAATCTACTGCTGATGCGGAAGCGGTATGAGAGAGGAAAGAAGACTCTACGAGCGGTAACACTTTTTGATAATTTTTCGAAACGATCCACTTTTCATGCACATCGTTTGCCAGATCGGTTGCCTCCACATGATCTCCAAACGAAATTCTATGAGCTCCGCCTACTTCGTCCAGCATGCGACTCACCGGACTATCCTCGTGAAATATCACCAACAATGGTTTACGAGCCAACAAGCAAGGACTGATTTTTGATGCGGAATAACCCGAATCATTGGAACCCAATACCATAAGTGCATCCGATGTCCGTAAACAAGAAATCACTTCGCAATAAGGTATTCTTTCCTCCTGTTCATTTACGTATCCAGTCAACCCATACTCATCTGCTATAGGCAAAACAACCGGCTTCGCTTTTTCTCCTCGTGCGTAATTCGTTCCAATAAAATGCAACTCAAGATTCGCAAGCAGATCTTTGTTTTCTTCTCGGACCAATGCTCGAAAGAGGGATCGCAAGGCCAATTCCATCGCCGGAATCACAACGCCTAAATACATCCAGTGAATTTTGCCATCTTCACTATTAAATTGCTTCTGCTCCGGCAAGATCCGCTCATCACCAAAATCATTCGGATCAACCGGGAAAGGTTTCACAATAAATGGCATGTTTGAAAAACGCGGGTAGCGCTTAAATATTTGGGTAGGATAAGCCGAGGACACGGAGGTAATACCAGAACATGATTTTAAAACCCACGGCTCCATTCTTCGATGCAGAAAACTGACAATCCCGTATTTGACGCGGCCGCCAGGAGGCGTCACATCCGGATGCTCGAGATAGTAGTCATTTACCCAGGGGTCCTGATAATCTATGATAAATGGTAAACCAAATTTCCGCCTCCAACGTGGACCGAGGCAATGAACTTCAAACACAGTAGTTGAGAAATAAATAAGATCAAAATGCCTGCCAGAAAGAACGTGATCACCTCTCCGCGCCAGAGCACGCATGGAGCGAAATCCCAATGAGCCAAATCCAGGAATACGCCCCCACTTCAGACTCATCGCCTTAACACGGTGAATCCTGATCCCCTCGGGCAATCCTTGCTCCAACCAAGGGTCAACTGCGAAAGTAGTTTGTTCCGGCTCCACTGTAAGTACCTCCGCCTCAATATTGGAATTACTCAGATAAGGAAGCAAACAACGCACACGGTGCATATCCGCTGCATTCACTGGTGGGAAATGGGGTGAAACAATAAGAATACGAATCATTCGATCAAATAGTGGCTATGTAGATTGAAATGAACCCGATGATCACCAATTGGCCACTAATCTTTAACTACAGATAGCAGCAGCTCCTTCAAATGAAGGGCATGATTTTCCCAAGCCCAAGGCCCGGCTGCAGCTTCGAGTGCTTTCTTCTTCGCCCTCCTCAGATCCACTGCACCATCCAACAGGTGCTGTAAACATAAACGCAACGCATCCACGTCCCCCGACGGGACTATCCAGCCCGCCTCAGGGCAGGCGTTCATAACCTCCAACTGCCCCCGAGTATCGGTTGCAACGACAGCCAATCCACAACGAAGATATTCGAATATTTTGTTGCTCGCAGTAAGATCCTTGTTCTGAGAATACGGTATCTCCAACGCCAATCCCACATCGTGACTCACGCTTTTCGCCGGAAGATCCTGATTCGAAGTACACTCGTGCAACACGACTCGGTCACGAAGGGTTTCAGGAAACGCAGCATCAAACCACGCCCGATGGTTTCGCAGTTCTCCGCGCAGATGAAGCTGCCAAGATCCTTTCAGCTCCAATAATGCCTGGGCCAGCGTTTCCAAACCACGACCGGGTCCAATTGTTTGAGAGAACCAATAAAGGGAGAGTGCAGCAGGGTCTCGTTCGTCACAGAGCTCACGAGTCTGATTTATATGGGGTGCCTGATCCCAGGAAAAACAATTAGGAATTGTCTCAGGAATACGATCACAAGACGCGTCTTGGGCAAGGGCCTCAGCCATTACACCTGTCGTAGTCAAAGTAAGATTGGCTTTATGTAAGAGCGTTCTCTCCAAACGCTGTAGCATTACCACAGGTCGCTCCACCCGATCCTCAGGAAGCAGGTCTTGAGAAAACCAGTCCTCAAAATCAACACCCACGTTATACACATGCCGTAATAATTTTTCAGCCACCCAAAGACCTACTTCAGAATGAACCATGGTTAAGTCTGCCCGGATCCTGAGTGCTTCGCGTAAGATCTCCGGCGCACCCGTTCCCAAAATTCGAGGGCTAACCAAGCCAGTCCATCGAAATAGATCCCGCGCTATTCGTTGTTTTAATCGGATACAAAAACGTAGAGATTTTCCGTTACGCAAATCCACAACAGGACGAAACTCCACCCCGATACTCTCCGCGAGCTCCACATCTTCTTTAGCCAATTGATCGCTCCACCAGACTCCTAGAATCGTCACTTTAAAACCAGCTGCACAAGCAACTGCGGCTTCCTTTTGCGGTCGCGGAGCTGAGGACAAATGTCCTCCAATAATAATTAGAATTCGATTCATGGATTTGCCTCAGCAATAAAACCAGGAAATTTTCAGGTAAAAAGGTAAAAGCAAATTACAATTCCTATGTGATATATTTCAGCGAACGGTATTTATCCGTAAACACCAAACCCAATGTTCTGAAGGCTTGGCAAAAGCTCACATCGATAGATCCTGAGGAGATATTTTTTGAGTGTACGAACTCAGAAAACGATTCTAAATCTCCATAACGGTGGAGATCGTCCCATAAAACAATCCAATCATCCTTATGCAAATTATCAAAAAAATCGATTATACCGGCCCGAGACCAACGAGCTGTTCCAATTGGCCCATCTACAATAATCAGATCAGCTCTTTGCCCATCCAATGATCTCATTATTGCTGACTCGTCATACCAAGTATAACCTGAAGAACCAACCTTCAATGGTGCATAAATAATTTCATGAGAGTCATGTTCCAATTCTTGCCGACATTCGTTTGCCCAATAAGAATCATGTTCTATCGAAAAAACTTGGCCTCCAGTTTCTTTTGCCCAATTAGATAATACTTTACTAGTTTGCCCCACACCAAATTCGATGATCGTCGAAAGTTTATTCTCAATTAAAATCCGAGATAAAACCCCAATAAAAGCAGGGCTGGCCGCTCCCCCGATTGGATAAATTACATGATTTAACCAATTCGTTGAACTCTGTAGTTGGCGAACAATATCACTCCATACAAGCTCGGCTCCTCGCTTTTCATCTTCCCCTAGCTCATAAAGTGGCAATCCCGTTTTCTGCACAAGCTTGGCATACCTGACCTTGTAAAAGTACTTCTTCAGCGGCCTAGCAACAATCCGCAATAGTGAATATTTCATAGTTCTTGGAATAGAATAATTTGTTAGGCACCAGGAAATTTTTGATATTTCCCAGTGCTGGCGACGACCAATATTGGAAATCAGTTGGAATGATGGTTT
>Ga0114999_10009514_pt1 | contig 10636 bp, 17 predicted proteins | sample ArcticOcean_MG_C_3_FD_89820 | JGI IMG/M metagenome (GOLD analysis project Ga0114999, IMG submission 89820) | Marine microbial communities from western Arctic Ocean - ArcticOcean_MG_CB8_126 | ecosystem: Environmental > Aquatic > Marine > Oceanic | place: Arctic Ocean: Canada Basin | collected... | reverse complement strand
CAGATTCGAAGTTGTTATTGTTATTAGCAATTATTTTTTGTATCTGCATTTAAAGTCTGCTGGTACCTTAGACTACTTGCACTTTTCCTCTTTCTTACTCTGTCGAAACCTTTGCGCCCCCTTTAGTTTTTTTATTTATCTTTTTGGTGATCATCCCAAGAGGAATGCCACCTACTCCATCGAGCCATATAATTATTTCTTTTTTCCCACCAACATCTGATGGCCCTGTGGAAGTTCGTTTTGTCGCTTTCAAATATTTAATCGTTTTCTTTGCTTTTTTAAGCGCTGCCTTTTCTGTGGCGTGTTCACTAATGAACACGCCTTGAATATAATGGCCATCCCATTTATATACTTTCCACATTATAGTTTACTATCTATCATTTGTCTTGTGTATTCCTCACTGAACCCGGAGTGGCCAGAGTAAAATTTAAGTTCTCTATCCAAATATAAATATGTGGGCCAACCGCTGATAGCATACCCAACAATCCCGGCAGGATCCAGCATTTTGTCTCTTGAACCCTGTAACACCGGCGCTGATATAATATTATGATCTGAAACCCAGGTATCTATATCTGCCCCTATGGGTTCAATATATGAGCTTGGACCATCAATAATAACCGTAACGATTTGTACACCTTCTGAGGCATAATCGTCTTGCAATGATTGCGTATAATGCCCAGCGGCTTGGCATGGTGGACACCAGACTGTTGAAAAATCTAATAATATAATATCACCTTCATAATCATATAAGCTCCAAACATCGCCGTTCTGATCTTTTAAACTAAAGTTACAGGCTTTATCACCCATATCAACATGTTGACAATCTTCTGCCGCGATCACGCCATCGGGCTCTAGCACATGAATTGGTTCTGTTTGCTGGGCTTTTGATGCGGAATCTGTATCATCATTGAAATTTACAATGGATGGCTTACAACATACTAACATTGATAGTAAAAAATATATCATTTGTTACTCCTCAGTTAATAACTAGACATTTTTGTAAAATATTCATTCGGTTGTGGATCTTTTGGTCACCACACCTAATCTATAGTTTATTTAAATTTAACTTCTCTCGCTATGCCGGCTCGTAGTAGATATGGAGCCACCGTTAACCTAATATTTTTAAGACCGAATGATTTATATATTTTCTTTAAAAAGTTCTGTTGTTTTGTAATCCTTGATTACTCGTTTGAATTCTATATATGTTAGATTGAGAAACCTGGCAGCATCTTTTTTAGAGTTAGTTGTTGATAGAGCAAATTTGAGTAAGGCTTCTTTCATGATAGAGGTTGATTTTCTCCATAAGTCAAAACCATATAATCTGTTATTTACATTTCTAGATGACAGTTCTAATTTAACTGCTATAAGATCTTCAAGTGATAGTTTATTAATCTGTGTTAGTATCTCATCTTGCAAACACAATTTTAGTATAATACTCTTATTGGTAGTTGTCAAGTTCTTTCTTTTATGAGTTTCTTTCATATCAATATATTACTATCGTTACTATCATTTGCAGAACACAATAATAATGTAACGCACTTTCTTAATTTTGTCAAGTGACAATTTAACAAATATTAAACTTCAAACTCTATTTCTTCATCACCGGGCTGCGCGGCAGCATCGTCCTTGGCCATATCATATGCCTGATTTGATGGCTCTTCAACAGTGCCGGCTAACTCTTCTTCAAACTTATCAAAATATAATTTGAGGTTTGCAATTAGATAATCATAAAATAATTCTTGGTCTTCGTCGTTGCTAAGAAGCTCATATGAATCAATAATACTGCTTTCAATTTTCTTAAAGCTTTGATAGGCCATATTACGACCCGTCTCGTCTCCACCAATTCCAGCACCAAATGAATCTCTTGGGTCTTCTTCTTCAGGATCCTCTTCTGCAGAGCGCTCGGCGGCAGTTCGAATATCAATAAATTTGTCATCAGGAACATCACCTACAACAATATCTAATTCTTCTTCCACATCCCCATATTCTTGAAGATTTTCGTCGGCTGCATCTGTATTAATCTTTGCTGGCGTGAGAGTATTTATCACAGCATTAATAATGTGAGATCTAAATGACTGTCTTTGTTCTGAATCAGTGGTAAGAGATTTAAAGTCTGTCTCTACAACCGGTACTATCTTTTTAAGCAGTTCTTCTAACACATTAATTCCAGTTGATTTATTTGGAGTTGGACTCACATCCGGTGTTTGTCCTTCCTTAAACATAGTAGAAATTTCATATTCTGTAAATCCTCGGATCATCTCCCGTAATTTATTTTCATCCGATACTGTTCTTTGCTTGACAATACGTATCATATGTCTTATATTTTCTCTAAGGAGCTTTTCTTGCTTATTCATCTCATAATTCCCTTTTCTATAATTAGTCTCATAACCTCTTCAATCAAACTTAAATCTAAATCAGTACTTTCGTTTTTCTTATCGGGTTTATCCGATCCATATGGCCATCGGCGTAAAGGGGGCTGGCCAGATGCTATCCCTCCCCCGGACACAGCTCCAGCCCCGGAGCCTTCTTCCATCTCCACTGCCGATGTGGCGCCTCTAAACCTTTTGCTAAGCTCTGGGTACCCTAACTCATCAAAAAGGGCAGGAAACTTATCTACAGGTATAAATTCAGCTAATTCTGCGTATGCTTCTGCATCTAACGGGTTCTTTATCAGATCAGATATTAGGTCCCGCGCGGTAGAAGCGCTAAAACCTTCTCCGCTAGCTCGTTCAAGTGCTGGCACAGCGTATTCTTCACCAGATAAAAGCTCTAACCCAGGCTTAACATGCTTTTCTCTATCAATACTATCCCATCGCCTCCAATCGGGCGCCCCATTCTTATCAGTTTTATCACTTGCACCTAAAATCACTTTATCTCCGTTTTTAAGAGGAAGTGGGCTTTCATCACTAATATATTTAAACGCCACAGTCACCGGCGATTTCATATCGGACGGCGACGTTTTAAATTTAACACCGGGCAGGTTAGCTACTTCCGGATATAACTCATGCCATAACGATATAGCATTGTTATGATCGATAACTGTTCCATCTCTGAGAGATCGGGTACGTTTTAACGGCGCCGAAATAATAACATGTACTTCATCAGCCTTTTCAACACCATCACCAGTAGCATATCTTCTCACCATATCAGCATGTCCGCGATGCGGTGGCTTAAAAGCTCCCGGCACAATAGCATATGTGGTAGGAATACTACTATCAACTACTGGATCCATGTCTTCGTCATCTAATACTTCAATATCAGTATATAGCTCTTCATCATCTTCTTGCAATGACCCGTCTTTTTCTGTTGGGGGCCGCTGCGCAAAACCACCAGAATCATCGACCATAAACTCACCAGTAATTTTAAAATCTTCTGAACTAAGGTTTCGTATAACAATCCCTTCATGGTCAGTTACATCACCAAACATATCTGTAGTCAAGTGATTTTTAATGTCTTGGCCAAGTAGCCTGGTAGCGTGAAACAAGATTGCACTGTTCAAAGCAGCCATGGCATTAACTTGTCCATCGCTGTTAGCGTAGAAATCAACAATCGGCACTTTATCAATAATGATGGGCTCATAGACTTTTTTCTTATTGTAGGGATTGGTGGTAGAACCATCTGCCATTCTAATACATTTAGCACAGCCGAGATAGATTTCACTCCCATCCTCTAACCTATATTTTGTTGTCAATGGGTTAATTGATTCTTTAAGCCACTTTTCTAATGTTTTGGTTTCGGCACGATCTTTGGAGATTTGTATTGTTATCGGTTTTGAAAGAGAAGCTTTCATATCAGCGATCGCTTCCTTAGCCATATCTTTATTCTTTTGTTTGGTGGCTGCCGGCCCTAATATTTCAAAACCAGCTTTTTTGGCAAATGGGCGCACCTTCTTAACGAGGCTTTCTAACGCCCTCGCATCATACTGAATTCTTTTGCTGGTTACTTTCTTATATTTCTCTTTATTATCTTTTCTATCAACATATGTTGGTCTAGGAAGACCAGCTCTAACTTGTTTAGCGTTAGGGTCTTGTTGATCGGGCGACCCTCGCCTATGGAACTTCTCATAAAATTGATATACTCCATGGAAAGCAATAAAGTTTCCTATTTTGTAATCAATTGAATTCGGGTTCTCTTTATCATAGAATTCTGTGTTTAAAAACTTACTGTAGTCTGCATTCCCTGCTTCGTCTATTAATCCAATCGCTTTGAGTTCTGGTTCTATATTAGCCGTGGTTAATGCGTCATTGAGAATACCCAGAAGAATGTTAGTTGAACTCTGTAAGCCTGGATTTAACTTTCTAGCTTCGTAATCATCAGGGGTTAAACCTTGATAATCCATTTCGCCCTTTCCTAAACCCATAGCTCCGCGGTCCAAAGCAAATTCTAGCTTGCCCCGCCGGTCAATCACTTTAACACTATTATTAGAACCATCTAATTTGATGGTGGCATTAATTTCGTCCATAGCCAGATGAGCCGGGATGCTCATTAGCATGTTAATTAATCCTACACCGTCAGTTACTTCATCCAAGTCATATGGATGCGACATATGCCCACCTGCACCACCCATTATTCGTTATCCTTTGACTCTTCTAAAATATTTAGTTTTTCTTGTAACACTGTATTTTCATTTACCATACGACGGGCATACCGTTTTACTTCACGTAAATGTTGTTTAGCAAGAGACACCCTTCGTTTTTCAGTCAGAGACCTAGGCCGAAGAATAGAAATAATTTCTTCTAGTCCCTGAATATACGTAAAAATAGTTTTCTCATCTAAACCTTCATTAAGGAAGTCGTTCCAATTTGAATTTAAAGACACCTCTGCATCCTCCATATACTGAAGCCAGGACAAATCGAATATAAACTGTTTTCTAAGTTTTTTAAGTTCGATTTTAAGCTCAATTTTTAGATTTACCTTTCATCTTTTGCTCTCTCACAATACTAATAACTTTTTTAAGTATTTCTTTTAACTGCTCACCATCTTTTTCTTCGGTGCCGCTGTCATCATTCTTCTTCTTCTCACGGGCTGTTTCAGCGGCGCTTAATCGTTCCACGCGCTCGGGCGCTTCCTCAGCTTCCGGATCGAGAATTTCCTGCACCTCGCCATCCTCTTCTCCCTCGTGCACACGGTCAGGAAGCATTCTATCACGACCAACGTCTTTATCCTCGTTGCCGGTTCTAGCAGCGGCACCGCCCTCTTCAAACGACTCATCTTCCTCACCCTCTTTTTGAATCTCTCCAGTTCCACTAAACTCATCAAATTCTTGAAGAGAATTAAATTTAAAACCCCATGCTTCCGATAGAAGTATAGAGATTTCCTTGTTTTTCCAATCTTTTGTAGACATGTTACCTTTTGCTCCTTTTTGTAAATGTTCATAATAAATAGTGTTTTCTTTCTTTAACTGATCCTCAAAATCACGTAAACACATACTTCCGTGTAGATTTGCTTTTTCTTCCATGTCACGTAAATGCGGATCACGTTGCGCGTAACCAGGGCCCATGTCCCCAGCGCCCTCAAATTCTCCACCACAATTTTGTTTGTGATGAACCAACTCATGTCCTAAAGATCTTAAAATATCTTTCGGATGGCGACCGGTAATATATAATGTTACAGATTTCGCGGCTGGATCATAGAACGCTGTCTTCCCTAAAGGATTATCAGCATTTTCTTGGTCTTTCTTAAGAAAAAGCTTCGGTGGATATTCAAATCCAATATGTTCTTGCGCAAATGGCATGAACTGATCGATCAATTGTTGCAATATATCATTCATAATATATATTAAATAGTTTCTATTTTTTCTTTGTGTGAAACAACGCGGAGGCTCATAGTAAAAAATTCCAATTCGTTGTTTGAATCATCTAAAGGAATAACCTTAGAAATGGAAACAAGCCGGTTTGAACGTATTTCATTATCAATGGTTAAAAGCAAACCATAGTGGAATTTCCACTCTTCTGTTTTGGAATCCCAGGAAGACCATTCTACTATATCACCAATAGAAAAATCTTTAGAGGATAAATCACCAAATATACTTTTTTCAATCGCCATAAAAAACTAACCATGAACAAACACCATTAATTAGTCGTGTGTTTTGTTCGGTTAGCGCTTTTTCTTTAGATTCAAAGGGCCCTTCTTGAAATATTTGTGCGCCGTCATCACTAAACCACCTCAGCATATATCCTCTCGTGATATTGGCGTGGAGTTCGGTCTCGCTAGCTTTATAAAATTTTCTATTCTTATCCACATCATAAATAGAATAATAATTTAATTATTTATGAATTATATGTGATAATAGCAATGCTAATAAGGTTATTGTTGTGAATTCAAAACCAACGAAACCATACAACACCCATGTTGCGACTAGAAAAACTATAGTTTTCCAAAAGCGTCCAAATTCAAATAGCATCAATCAAATCCTGTATTAATTAGTTCACTGGGGTCTATTTCAACAACATCACCGTTAAACGTGTATATGATAACTCTCTTAGATTCATTAAGTTGGGGGTCAATGATATAAGCTTTTGTCCCTCTGGCGACCCTGGTAAAGGATCTACTAGATGAGCTATAGCACATTATATGGCCAGTTCCTCTTATCGCGACTTCCGGAACTGGCTGAGCATCGCCGGCAACTTTACCGGAGATTTGTCTCACTATTTGCTTGAGACGCTTTTCTCTTGTTTCCTTTCTTCCCATCAAGATACATAGAGCTTAACAATAACAAATCAACATCTGAGTTCTTTCTATAGAACTGGACGTTCGTTAAAAGATAAGAATTACTGAGTTCTGAATAAATATCATGTTCTTTTTCCATAAAGAAAGTTTTGTTATATGATGTCCACTTAACCATAAAAGTATTTTTGTCATCCTTTAATACAATTCCAACTTTTAAAGGTTCTTTTATTGCAGGATGTATTTGGGCGATTAGATCACCAGTTCTGAAGTTCCACATATCAGTAATATAACACAACTTTAACAATATGCAAACTAAAATATTTCTAAAGCTATCGCGATAGCAATACCCATAACTGCTTGTACTACCATAAACATGGTGATGGCCCGGGTTTTAAATGTTTTAAGATCTTCAACCTCTTTAAACTTAATTTTCATTTGGGTGGGAGATGCTACTTCAGCGATCTTCTCTTTCCACACCTTCAGATCCTGTACTCGGTCTTCTTTTGCTTTCAGCTCGGTAAGTTGGTTTTTTACATCCTGTAACTCCGTCCTTAAACCCTCAATACCAGATGCCATTGTTTCTAGCTGCTGCAATACTAATTTAGAATAGGTTTCCCATCCGTTAGCTATATCCATGTCGGGCTCCACCTCTCGCTCTTAACTAGTTTGGCTGATTGCATTCAACGCGTTGAATATTATACTGGCCTTCATTATTGATAACTTTGTTGATGATTAGTTCAAAATCTATTGGTTTGATCTCGTCTAATTCCGGTGCTTCGCAAACTTTCCTTAACACATCGTCAATATTCTTTTCGGAGTCTTCATAATATTCAATTCTTTTAATATTAGATTTTCCATCATCCATAAGCTTTTGCTTCATCATCGTGACCATCACATCTCCCTTAGACTCGCCTTGAGTAGCCATCACTCTAACTTGGGAAGAGTCAATACCAATCTCATCTAAATAATCAATAATCGGGCCGACTGAGTTCCCCCGGCGCGCCGTTATAATATAGGTTTTAGAGTTTTCGGGAAAGCTTCTCAACAGATCCGTTATAATTGTTATTTCATCGGGATCTTTTACGATCGAGAAATCACTTAGGTCAATTTCATAGCCGTGATCTTGTAGATCACTAACGGGATCAAAAGTTTCTATGCCCACATCGGCCGCTGCTGCCCTCATATACTCTTCAAACTCCTTTTGGCCACGTAGGGTCGCTTCTGAGCCGTCAGGCGCTTTAACACGTGTTTCTGACCTCGTATGGGCTATTGTCCCATCGAAGTCGAAGATGCGAAGGGTTGTGATGGGTTCTTCCATCTCTTCATTGACAAACTTTCGCCAATTTTCAAGTAGGAGTTTCATTTTTGTTCCTCACCAATTTAGGATTCAACACAACAATCGAAGGCTCTTCTCCGTTGGGTTCTGTAACTTTAACAATATCATATCCTTTAAACGTTTCTTGTGGTCGCCAAATATCTTGAAACTCTTGCCACCAAAAAACCTTGGGATAAACCCTTGCTTGAGACAAATTAATTTCAACTTCAGATACTTGCCCATCTTTATGTTGTGCTGCATATTTTTCAGTGTATGCTCTGTCTTTTGAATAGAATGTTCCAATACGAGTAGGTAAAAAGTCTTTTCCGCCTCCGTGATAATATGTTTCTTCTTTCAAGAACTTCCGCCAATTTTCAAGCAGGAGTTTCATTGAGGACTCCCAAACATAATTTTCAATTCTCCCGGGTTCCCACCAACGGCGCGGCGGTACCACCCTTTATACTCTGGATACAAGCCTTCTGGGTGATCACCTATCCACTCAATTTTCTTGCTTGGTCCAAGAGCCTTAGAAACTAATTCAGGATTGTCTACATACGGTATACCGGCACTAATCATGATATCAGCTATCCGTTTGGACATCTCGGCATAGTACCCTGGCTTTGATAGCTGCTCCATCGTTTTTTCAATATAATGTTTTTTACTCTGACTTTGCCCGTCATGGCCGGCCCCAGTCATTTTAATACCGGCACCTGTGTTTTTTCCAATTCTCAATGCGTCTGGTTCAGGATCATCATCCCAATCGATCGCCAGCCAGTCATCGTGATCTGCAGGTAGATCCCCAGAGTTATTAAAATCAAAGTGTCCGCCAATCCCTGCGTAGGCGGTACTGATTAGATCAAAGAGTTGATCAGACAAATCTACGTTCGTGGGATCTTGAGAAGATTTTATATCATTGGCGCTTATGTCAGACCACTGATTCTTTGGGATATCATAATCTTCCCATTTTTTCTCGTTTACAAACTTCCGCCAATTTTCAAGCAGGAGTTTCATTTCATAACCTCTTCTACTTTTCCACAAACTTCAATTGGTCCCGACGGCAGTGGTTGAAAATCAGATTCTGAAAATTCATTAGCTAAGGTAGGTAAATGATATACCGGTTTTTCTGGTCTTTTTGTTCTTTCGGGCCATCTTGCGGTTGCTATTGTTATATGAGGGACTCCTTCCATTTTGTGATAAACATTTAATCGTTCTAAATCTTTTGGATCCACGCTGACAGCAATTACCTTTTCATTTTGCGCAATACCTATAACTTTTAAACATACTTTTTGATCTTCATCGTGGCCAATGGCTAATTGATGGCTAGGAAGTCTTGACTTTGGATCTCCAGGTTTTTCTCCTTTTGTGGGAGGAATAAGGGTTATGTGATGGCTATATAGCCTCCATCCTTCTGGCGCTAATTGTGCTAATTTTTGATGTGAGGCATCATCTAATATAAATCCAGTGTATCTGGAACTAGATTTCGCCATGTCAAAACCCATACCGACTTCATTTATAAACTTCCGCCAATTTTCAAGTAGGAGTTTCATCTTGATCTCCAAACAATTCATTATATTCTTCAATATCTAATTCTTTAACTTTTACATCTTTACCCGTTTTTACAGCATTTGCGAACCGATGGTTTCCGTCCATGATATACTGATATTCGCCATCTTTAACTACAACAATTAGAGGGTGTTCAGGATTAGCTTTCCTCACTCTATCTGGGTCTAATGTATCAACAATTGGTTTGTTTTTTAGTTTTGATATCAGTATTTTGGTTGTATACGGTATACAATCTTTGCCCTCACCACAACTTTTCCCTGTGATCTTAAAAACATCATCAATATGAAGATTATCCCAAGTTGTATCTAATCCGTGGGCTTCATTTATATACTCTCGCCAATTTTCAAGTAGGAGTTTCATTTGAATCCTCCAGCTCTATTGGGTTTTGGTTTTCGTCGATTATGGGAAGGTTATATTTTTGAGCAATCTTTATCGCCTCAGCAATTTTGTCCTCGTCGCGGTAGTAGATGTTTCCACTGCTTATTATAACCATAGCCACTGGCTTCCAGTTATCAACAATAAACTCGTTAAGATTTCCGTAGTACCGCCCAAATGTTTCTGCGTCGAATATTATATTGCTTATTTCAACGTCTATTGTCCTTTTTGTAAATCCAGATGTTTTCTTACTTAACTTCCTTAGTTTTCGCGAAGACTTCATCCTGCTCCCGAAGATATCATCAAGGATGTTCTGGAAGATGGTCACAGGATCAGTGTCGATGCTGGGATCTGTTTCTGAATACGAGTCCCGGTCGTGGGCTATCACCACATAACCATCTAATAATATACCTACTCCCTGAGTTCCCCAGTGGCTCTCAATCTTATTCTCTGGCAAATATCCCTCAGCCGATATCTGATCTTTAGAACTTCCGCCAAGAAAAAGATCCGGTCGGTCGGTCCAATGTACAAGTGATAAACCATTGAGAAAGGAGTGATCAGCGTATTTTTTATAAATCCTTTTTAGGGCGGCCACGGGCGCGCCATGTGCTTTATCGCCCGGTTCCGGGCCCACGGAAGCCCAACTCCCCGCCGGCATCTCCGTTTTTAATATTTTTTCGAATTCGGCGCTGGCCGCGTCAGCTCTTTCGCTTT
>Ga0114999_10009513_pt1 | contig 10636 bp, 11 predicted proteins | sample ArcticOcean_MG_C_3_FD_89820 | JGI IMG/M metagenome (GOLD analysis project Ga0114999, IMG submission 89820) | Marine microbial communities from western Arctic Ocean - ArcticOcean_MG_CB8_126 | ecosystem: Environmental > Aquatic > Marine > Oceanic | place: Arctic Ocean: Canada Basin | collected... | reverse complement strand
GCCTCTGGGGAGACAGATTGGCGTCAGATAGCGGCGCTCTATCAAGCGTTATACCAGATCGCACCGTCGCCAGTGGTGCTGTTGAACCAAGCAGTAGCGGTAGCAATGGCTGAAGGGCCAGAGCGAGGGCTAGCGTTGATCGACACCACACAAGTTGCCGGGGTGCTGGAAGGATACCGTTGGATGCACTCCGCGCGCGCTGATCTTCTACGGCGTTCAGGCCGAACCGCAGAGGCGGCCGAGGAATACGAGCGGGCCATCGCGTTGTCTGAAAACGCAGCGGAACTTGCATACCTCGGCCGTCGTCTGGACGATCTCAATGTCCCGTAGCGAGTGTTGCTACATCTCCATGAGAGGGCGAACTTCCACAGATCCTCCGTACGGGAGATGGGGCATCATGCCTGCCATCGCGGTAGCTTCGTCTAGGTTCTTCGCGTCAATCATGTAGAACCCGCCGAGTTGTTCCTTGGTCTCGGCAAAAGGCCCATCTGAAACGACGGCCTTGCCCGCAGTCATCCGCACCGTCGTTGCTGTTGCGATGCCCTCAAGAGGGGCACCCTCGAGTACGGTGGTCTTCGAGCGGGCCTCGGCGTCGAATGCTCCCCACTTCCCGAAATACTCTCCCTGCTCCTGCTCACTCATATCGCCCTGACTGCCTTCGGTTTGGTAGATCAACAACATGTACTTCAAGAATGGCCTCCTCGGCATTTTTTCCGTTCCCGTATCTCGGGATATTAATACGACGAACGGTCGGACCGAAAATCGACAACCGGACGCTGGCGATCCGGCCAAGTCCAATACGGGTCAGTGTGCGTACTGGTTCGTATGAGGGAATTACGATTGAATGCGGAGCCCCGCAGCAGCAGTCTTAGGAATCTTCGCTCAATAGGAGGCCTTTCAGTTGTCGATGATCTAGGCGTGTGCTACAACGGCGTGGATCCGCGTTAGGGCACCCATCTGGCGTCGTGTCTCGGTTACAGGGGGCGGGGCTCGCTCGCAGAGCGCCGGTTGGTGTTCATTTTTCGCAAGGCAGCTACTAGAAGAATCAGGAGAGGGCACATGTCGACAACATCGAAACCCGAAGTCCAGCCCGATCACGAGCGGCTCGTTCGAGTCAGTGCTTACGACGCATTTCAAGCGCGAGAGGGAATTCCCATCATCCGCGGTTTCGCGGTCCAGGATCTACGGCAGGTTGAAGTGAAGCCGTGGGCGCGCCTCGACTGTCTCGGAACGTACATCAATCTAGACGGCACGGGCGAAACCAACGATTCGTATGTTGCCGAGATTGAGCCGGGGAAGAAGATGGCCCCCGAGCGGCACCTGTTCGAGAAGAATATCTTGGTCCTTGAAGGACGAGGCGCTACTCTCGTGGGCGACGACCCCAATAGCAGAACAAGTTTCGAGTGGAAAAAGGGCAGCGTGTTCTCGGTGCCGATCAACACTTGGCATCAGCACATGAATGGCAGCGGGTCTGAGCCCGCTCGCTTCATGGCCGTGACCACCGCGCCACTCGTCATGAACTATTTCCACAACCAGGACTTTATTTTCTCGAACCCGTTTGTTTTCGAAGACCGCGTGGGCGGGGCGAAGGAGTACCAGGGCGAAGGGAAGATGTATCTAGGCTACGCGGGTCGCACGTACGCATGGGAGACGAACTTCATCCCGGACATCGAAACGTTCACGACGTACGAGTGGAAAGAGCGCGGGGCTGGCGGCGCGACGGTCAATTTCGAGCTCGCGAGTAACACCCAGGCGGCCCACGTATCGCAGTTTCCGGTGGGCACTTACAAGAAAGCGCACCGCCACGGTCCTGGTGCGCATGTGATCATCATCAGCGGCGTGGGCTATTCGTTGCTTTGGCCCGAGGACGGCGGCACCGACGACAGGATGGAACGGGTCGATTGGGGAGTCGGAGCGATGGTGGTGCCTCCGAACAATTGGTTCCATCAGCACTTCAACGGCGGCAATGAGCCCGCGCGCTACCTGGCCTTCAGGTGGAACAGTCAGCAGTTCCGTTTCAGCGTGGGCTCTGCGGGCGAAGGTGAGATGGACGTCAGTGTGAAGCAGGGCGGGACCCAGATCGAATACGAGGTCGAAGATCCACTGATCCACGACTGGTTCGTCGAGACGCTCGACAAGGTCGGGGCCGCGTCGAAGATGACGGAATTCATCCCCCAGCTACAGTGATCGGCATACGCCCGCCGACCCGAATCCGGGTCGGCGGCGGTGAGACGTGGGAATCGATATTAGTCGCCAATTATGGCGTTCCCGAGTGGAGCGCTGCGAGCGCCCCCCCTACAGCACCTGACGTTCACCCGTGTCAGACGCTCGCTGGACGGCATCGATGAACTTGTGGTGCTCGACGGCGGCATCGAAGTCAGGGTTGAAGTCGGTGGTGCCGCTCTGGATGGATTCGGCGTAGGCGGCCCAGAGCTTACCGATGTTGATGGACTGGCCCTTGAGGTCGTTGGCGGTCACCCAGGGTGTTTGGGGCGCGTCGATAGGGGTAAGGGCGTCGTCGCCCTGGGCGCCAGATAGGGTGATCCCGCCGCCGATGTGGGGCGATCCGCCAGTCTGGAGGACGAGCGTGCCTTTAGTACCGTGGATGATCGTGCGGTGCCCAGCAGACCCAGTGACGACCTGGCCGACGTGGATGGAGACGGCTGCGCCATTCTTGAGCGTGCCTATGACGCGGATGTCGTCAGGGGCGTCGACGGAGAACGTCTCGCCAGTGTCGGAGGCGGTCCACTCGTGGATCTGGTTGGTTACCTGAGCAGACAGCGACTCGAAGCGCCCGACGGCGGTCATGAGCGTGTCTACGGCGTGAGCAAAGGTGATAGTGAGGACGTTGGCACCAGCGGCCTTGTCGCGCATCCAGATGCGACCAGAGGGGCGAGCCTGCCCGCCTGTGCTGAACTGGGTCATGTCCACGGATAGGACGTCCCCAACATAGCCTTCGTCGATGAGCTTGCGGATGTGGAGCGCTTCGGCGGAGCGGCGGCCTTGGAGGCCAACAGCAGTGCGTACGCCCTTCTCTTTGGCTAGCGCGGCCAGCTCTTCAGCCTGGGCGGTGTTGGTGCCTAGCGGCCACTCAACGTAGACGTTCTTGCCGGACTCGATGATGTCCTTGGCAAGTTCGTAGTGCAGGGGTAGCTTGACGACGACTGCGACGACGTCGATGTCGTCACGTTCGAGCATCTTGCGATGGTCGTCGAAGGCGTGCTCTGCACCGAAGGTGGCAGCAGCCTCGTCGGCGCTCTCCTGGCGGGTGGTGCTGACACCCGTAAGCGTGATGCAGGGGACGCCGGCTTTGATACCTGGCATGTGGGCGCGACCTGCCCAGCCATTAGAAGGGTTCGCTCCGATGATCCCGATGCGTACATTGTCCGCCATAACTATCTCCTCAGCCCCTAGACCAGCCCTATATTTATAGGCGCAACGTTATCCCAATCGGACGGGGGGCGCTACGCCCGTCATACGGCGAGCGATGTTCGTTGACCCGTGCAGGGGGGCATCATAGACTTCCGGCACGTGACCCATCGTTCCTGAATGAGAGCCCGCGACCAGAGGAGGTGTAGGGATGTCCTGGATAACCGAGAGGGATCTGGATCCGGAGGCGGTTGAGGAAGAGGCGCGTCGGATGGCCGAGCAGCAGCCCGGCAGGGTGCGCACGGGAGGCGGACGACTGGCACCGATCATGAGCGTTATGTCGCTGAACCCGCGAGCGCTGAAGGGCGTGCGCGACATGAACTCGGCGATCACGTTCGGGGCGTCGGTGCTGACACGGGTGCAGGAAGAGGCGATCGCAGCCACCGTGGCGGCGGCCAACCACTGCCGGTACTGAACGATGTCTCACGGAGAGTTCCTCCGTTAGCATTCCGAGGACCCGGAGCTCGCGAGCCACGCGATGCACGACTACCGCAACGGCAATTGGGATGCGAAGACACGCGCGATGTTGGACTACTCGTCACAGCTAACGCGCGATCCGCAGAGCATGACGAAGGCAGATTTCGAGAGCCTGAAAGAAAAGGGCCTCACGGAAGACGAGATACTGGCGACCGTGCGTGTTCGCGTTCATGACGCGACTGGCCGACGGGCTTGGCGTGGAGCCAACCGAGGGTCGGCAGGAGTGGGTTGAGACGTGGCTGCAGGGGCCCGCTCGCGACCAGGAGTGGCTGCTGAACCCGAAGTCGTAGGGGATTAGGGACGGTGAGAGATTCCCTTCGATGAACTCAGGGCAGGCTTTCGGCTCCGCTCTGAGCGCGCTCAGAATGACGTTAACTTGAGGCGAGGCAAGTAAGCCGTATAGCCAGACTGCCGGTGTGCCATATTCCCAGAAACAAAGTCAGGGATAAGGATAGATAAACGTGAATGTAGGATTCATCGGGCTTGGGAAGATGGGCGGGCCTATGGCTCGGAACCTGATCAACGCGGGCCATACGCTGGTGGTTAACGATGTGAACGAGGCGGCCACGGCGGCGCATCGGGAGCTTGGTGCTACGTGGGCGGCGACGCCGCGTGAGGTGGCGAGCCAGAGCGAGGCGATCTTCACGTCGCTGCCAGGACCGGCAGAGGTCGACGCGGTAGCGCTCGGTGACGATGGGCTGATCAAGGGCATCACGCCTGGCGCGATCTACGTTGATCTGTCGACGGGCTCGCCAACGGCGATACGTCGAGTGGCCGAACGCATCGAGGCGGCGGGCGCGCACGTGGTGGACGCCCCGGTGAGCGGCGGCGTGCAGGGCGCGGACAAGGGTACGTTGGCCGTGATGGTCGGGGGTGACCCCGAAATCGTGGAACGCATACGACCGCTGCTCGAAGTGCTAGGCGGGAGCGTGGTGTACGTGGGTGACGTGGGCTCGGGCACGGTGGCCAAGCTGGTGCACAACGCAATCTCGATGACCACGCGGATCGTTATTCAAGAGGGAATGGCGCTCGCTGTGAAAGCAGGGGTGGACGCCAACGTGATGCTGACGGTGTTGCGCGAGGCGTCGTTCGGCAAGCAGTTGGTGCTGACGGACCATATCCCTGACCTGGTGCTGCAGGGCGATTTCGATCACCCTCGGTTCAGCCTGGGTTTGTCCCACAAGGACGTTAGCTTGGCGCTGGAGTTGGCGCGGGAGATGGAAGTGCCGATGGCCATGGCACAGATGGCCGACGAGGAGATCCAACGTGGGATCGATCGCGGCTGGGCGGATAGAGACAATCTGGTGACGTTCTTGCTGGCGGAAGAGCGGGCAGGCGTCGAAGTTAGGGACAAGAAGTAAGGGACGTATGAACGAACTGGTGAAGCTCACCGCACGTGATGCGGTGGAGTTGCTGCGCAAGGGCGAGGTTACGCCCGTGGAGATGGTGGATGCTGCGGCTGAGCGGATCGCTGAGGTGGAGCCAGCGGTAAACGCGCTGCCTACGTTGGCAGTGGAGCGGGCCCGCGAACATGCGCAGCGGCTGATGGCAGCGGGCGCTCCCTCTGACGCGCCTCGCGGCTACCTGTACGGGTTGCCGGTCGCGATCAAGGACTTGAAGGACGTGGCTGGGGTGCGGTCGACGAAGGGCTCGCGGATCTACGCGAACCACATCCCCGAGCGCTCGGACTATCTGGTGACGAACATCGAGGCCAACGGCGGGATGATCATCGCGAAGTCGAACACGCCGGAGTTCGGCGCGGGCGCGAACACGTTCAACGAGGTCTTCGGCAAGACACGCAATCCGTGGGACACGTCGAAGACGTGCGGCGGGTCGTCGGGCGGATCAGCGGTCGCGTTGGCGACAGGCGAGGTCTGGCTGGCGACGGGTTCCGACCTGGGGGGCTCGCTACGCATCCCTGCGAGCTTCTGCTCGATCGTGGGCATGCGACCGTCACCTGGACGCGTGCCGCACGGCCCGAAGAACATGCCGTTCGCTAGCTTGTCGGTCGAGGGGCCGATGGCGCGCACGGTGGGCGACTTATCGCTGTTCCTGGACACGCAGGCAGGCCAGGTGGCGCTAGATCCGCTGAGCATCCCTGCGCCATCCACGTCGTTCATCGACGCGGTGGACTCGCCGGTAGCGCCGAAGCGTGTGGCCTACACGCCTGACTTGGGCATCGCGCCGGTGGACCCGGAGGTGCGGGCGATCTGTGAAGCGGCGGTCAAGAAGTTCGCTGACTTCGGCGCAACGGTTGAGGGTGCGACGATCGACCTCCACGACGCTGAGGAGATCTTCCAGACGATGCGCGCGGCTCAGTACGCGGCGCAGTTCGGGAAGTTGCTGGAGCAGCATCGGGATCTGCTGAAGCAAGACATCGTCTGGAACATCGAGAAGGGCCAGGCGCTGTCGTCGAAGGACGTGAACAGGGCGGAGTTGGCGCGCGGCGCGCTCTACAACCGCACGAGTGCGTTCTTCAACGACTACGACCTGCTGATCTCGCCAGCGGTGCTGGTGCCCGCGTTCGACATCAATCAGCCGTACGTCACTGAAGCCGGTGGCGTGAAGTTCGACAATTACGTTAGCTGGCTGGTGATGTCGTTCGCGCTGACGTTGACGGCCTGCCCGTCGATCTCGGTGCCGTGCGGGTTCACGGCCGCTGGGCTGCCCGTGGGTTTGCAGATCACGGCACCACGGGCCAGCGAGGCGGCATTGCTTTCGGCGGCGGCGTTGTTCGAGCAGGCGATCGATCTGAAGTCGGGAGTGCCGATCGACCCGATCGTGCGACACACGGAGGCAAGCTGATGACGTGGTGGGGATACATACTGATGGGAGTGGCGTGGGTTGCGGCGGTCGGAGCGACGTTGGTGATCAGCCTGGATGCTGCCGGGAATGCGGTTGATGCGCAGCTCGCTTCTGACTTCGGTGGGCCTCAGATCGCGACAGCAGTGGTATCGGCGTTCATCTTCGGAGGCCCAGGGTTCTTTTTCATCCTGAACGGCATCCGGAAGAAGCGCGGCGTTTCGTAGGCCCTCCTCCGAGGGAAGCGAAGCACGTGCCGTAAGGTTGCCCTAGAATGCCCCCTAGCCGTTTCCGGGACGGCACTCGTGGAATCACGAAGATTATCGTCAGAGGAGACTCTGTGTACGACCGTACTGTTCTACCCAATGGGTTGCGCGTGCTTTCAAGCACGATGCCCCACACCCGATCTGTTTCCGTTGGCATCTTCGTGGGCGCAGGTTCGCGCTACGAGGATGATGCGCTGGCTGGCGCCTCGCACTACCTAGAGCATGTGCTGTTCAAGGGCACGGAGAAGCGCCCCGAGCCGCAGTTGATCGCCGGAGCGATCGAATCGATCGGCGGCATCATGAACGCATCCACGGATCGCGAGGCGACGATCTACTACGCGAAGGTAGGCCGAGCGCACTTCGAGCTGGCGTTGGACGTTTTGGCGGACATGATCTTGCATCCGCTGTTCACCGACCACGAGGTGGAACGCGAGCGCGGCGTGATCATCGAAGAGCTGGCGATGACCTACGACCAGCCCGACGCCTTCGCAGACCTGCTGATCGACGAAACTCTGTGGCCGAAACAAGCGTTGGGTCGCGACATCGGCGGTAGCCGGGAGTCGGTTGGGGCACTCACCCGCCAGGCGTTGATCGACTACCACAAGCAGCAGTACGTACCCAACAACACCGTTGTCGCAGTGGCCGGCAATTACACGCACGAAGAGGTTCTCGCACTGGTCGAGGAGCAAATGGGTGCTTGGCAGGGCGGCGCGCCATTGGGCTGGGAGCCCGTGCGGCCGACGTCCCAAGATAGCCGGATCAGCATCGGTAATCGTAAGACGGACCAAGCGCACATCTGCCTGGCGGTCGACGGCATCTCGGCGATGGCGCCTGATCGGTACTCGTTCGACATGATGAACGCGGTGATGGGAGACGGTATGACCAGCCGACTGTTCATGGAGATCCGCGAGCGTCGCGGCCTCGCCTATGAGGTGCACTCAAGCTCCATGCACTACCGGGACTGCGGTGCGCTGATGGTGTACTGCGGCGTCGATACCTCCAAGGCGGAGGAGACGATCCAAGCGGTGCTGGACGAAATGGCGAAGATGTCAGAAGGCGTGACTTCGGAAGAACTCGCACGGTCAGTCGAGTACTCGTGCGGGAGACTCGATCTGCGCCTGGAGGACACACGAGCGGTGATGAGCTGGCTGGGTGGTCAAGAGTTGCTGCGCGACGAAGTGCTCGAGCCAGACACCATCATCGCAGCGCTGCGCGCGGTAACGACCGACCAGGTCGTCGAGGCGGCCCGCAAGTACTTGAAGGATCCCGGCTATCGATTGGCGGTGGTAGGCCCCTACAAGGCGGACGCTGCTTTCCAGAAGCTACTGGGCTAGGTTCTCCCCCGTGAGTCGGGCCACATCACGAGCCGCCGTTGTTCTGACGGCGGCGTGCGTGTTGCTCGCGGCCTGCGGTGCTGCTGCGACGCCGGCGGCGACTCTGGCACCTGACGCCACACCAACCTCCGCTCCTGCAAGTGACGCGCCCGCAGGTGGCGCGCAAGTCGTGGATGTGCTGGTGAGCGGCCCCGACGGTGCATTTCTATTCGAGGTCACGGTTGCGAGCCCAGATACGGGTTGCGACGCATTCGCCGATTGGTGGGAGGTCGTGACGCCCGCTGGCGAATTGCTGTACCGACGTGTGTTGCTCCATAGCCACGTTAGCGAGCAGCCATTCACGCGCGACGGCGGGCCAGTGGCGACAGGACCAGCCACCGAGGTGATCGTTCGCGCGCACATGAACACGACGGGCTACGCAGCGGGCGCGATGCGCGGCAGCTTCCGTGCGGGGTTCCGGCCAGTGCAGCTGGAACCAGGGTTCGCGTTAGATGCGGAGGCGCTTGCACCTCTGCCGAACGGCTGCGCGTTCTAGGCGTTGGTGAACCACCTCGCGCTAGCCTAGCTCCAGAGTTGCTTGCTGGCGATCTGGGCGCCTTCGACGAGCGCGGCGAGCTTGGCCCACATGATGCTGGCGTGGACGCGCGGGTTAAGCGAGCCCTGGGAGAAGCCGCAGTCGGTTCCAGCGATGACGTTCTCGCGCCCAACCAGGCGGGCGAAGTTGGTCAGGCGTTGGGCGACAAGTTCGGGGTGCTCAACCGTGTTGGCCGCGTGGCCGCCGCCGCCGGGGATAAGGACCATTCCCGCAGGTAGCTTGGTGTCCTCCCAGACCTTCCACTCGTGCTCGTGGCGTGCGTTGGCGGCCTCAAAAGAGAGGGCGCCCGCTTTGATCTTGAGCACGATACCCACGATGTCCTTGAGTGGTAGGTCAGTGGAATGGGGGCCGTGCCAGCTTCCCCAGCACAGGTGGTATCGGATGCGGTCGGCTGGGATGTCGCCGATGGCGTGGTTGATGGCCTCGACGCGCATCTCCGCGAACTTGCGATAGTCGGCGATGCTCGGCGCCGGGTTCATGAGGTCGTACGTCGCGACGATCCGCGGATCGTCGATCTGCAACAGGAATCCCGCGTCCACAATGGCCTTGTACTCCACCCTCATGGCATCGGCGATGGTGAAGAGGTACTCCTCCTCGGTGGAGTAGAATTCGTTGATGCGTTGGCCCTCGACCGTGGCGGGGGCGACGGACGGGATGAACGCTTCCTGGACTCCAGCGTTTACGGTCGCCGCCCGCAGGTTGTCGATGTCACGCTGGATCAAGGCTTGGCCCACCTGCTCGATGGGTGAAGCGCAGACCACGCGCATCCTACCGCCGGACACGGGAGCAGCGTCGTACTCGGCGTAGAAATCAGCGAAGGCCTCGTGGTCGCGCCCGAAGTTGTTGATGGGGCTTTCGCCAGCCGGGGTCTCACGCATCTCGAAGCCGCTGAGGCGGTCGCTGACGTAGCCGGCGAAGTTGATCTTGGAGCACTCGCCGTCGCTGGGGACGTCGATGCCGATGTCCGCCTGGCGCTTGACGATGGTATCGACGGCGTTCTTGAGGGCGGGTGCGAAGTCAGCGTCGGGCAGCGGTTGGCCGCTCGCCTTGGCGCGCATGGCAGCAACGATCTCCGGGGGGCGAACGAGGCTCCCTACGTGGGTGGTGAGGATACGATCGGTGCTGGTCTTCACGGCGGGCTCCTCTGGTCGTGTGCTGGAACAATGGGGCGCATTGTAGGTGTGGGGCGCGCCTGAGGACAGAAACGGACAAACGAAGAGGCCCCCGCCATCCGGCGGGGGCCTCTAAAGTGTCGGTTCTTGCGAAACCTAGGCGGTTGCCTAGAAGTCGTGCATGTCCGGCATGGGAGCCGCAGGAGCGGCCTCAGGGATGTCGGTCACCAGGGCCTCAGTCGTGAGGACCATGGCTGCGACGGAAGCGGCGTTCTCGACCGCTGCGCGCGTGACCTTGGCCGGGTCGATGATGCCACGCTCAAGCATGTGACCCCACACACCAGCTTCGGCGTCGAAGCCCCAGTCCTTCTCTGCCTCACGGGCGCCGGCGACGATAACGTCACCAGGTTGACCGGAGTTGACTGCGATGGCTCGCACGGGCTCTTCAAGCGCACGACGGACGATAGCTGCGCCGGTGGCCATGTCGCCCTCAAGCGTCAGCTTGTCGATGGCCCCAGTTGCGCGAACCAGGACGGATCCGCCACCGGGGACGATGCCCTCTTCAACCGCTGCACGGGTAGCGGAGAGAGCGTCCTCGACGCGGGCCTTCTTCTCTTTGAG
>Ga0114999_10009512_pt1 | contig 10636 bp, 8 predicted proteins | sample ArcticOcean_MG_C_3_FD_89820 | JGI IMG/M metagenome (GOLD analysis project Ga0114999, IMG submission 89820) | Marine microbial communities from western Arctic Ocean - ArcticOcean_MG_CB8_126 | ecosystem: Environmental > Aquatic > Marine > Oceanic | place: Arctic Ocean: Canada Basin | collected... | reverse complement strand
TCATCACTGCTTTCGTATCCAAGAAGGCATGAAATAAGGCGCCGACCAAGGTTGCCATTCGCACCAGTTATTAACCAAGTTGTCACAGATATCTCACTACAAGTAGCATAGGCTCAGTTGGTGGACATTAAGTGAGGAGTGCTACATGCGCAACGCGGCATTTATCGGACTACTCGTCTGCTTCGCAGCAGGGTGTTCGCAACCCATGGGGCCTATCGCCGGCAATGAATTGGAGGGTGAACCGGCAGAATGGCCCGACGATTGGGCGTTCGCCGATGACGTCGACAAATACCTGCTCGAAACCAACCCAGACGATCCGTATTCGGTGACAATCTGGGGAATCACTCACAACGGTGAGTTTTTTATCTCCGCCGCAAACAAGAAAAATCAGTGGGCCGAATTTATCGACAAGGACAACCGGGTTCGACTGAGCGTCGACGGTGCACTCTATTCTGCTCGTGCAATACGAATTACCGATCGCGATAAAATCACAGAAACAACCGTCCCGGCGTACGACAATAAGTATGAATACGACTATGAAGGCAATTTCATCGAAGACGGCATCCTTTACCACATCGTACCTCGATAGCCCATCCTGGTGAGTCAGTGGACAACGTGGGCAAATCTATTAACCGCACTGCGCCTCGCGTTGGCACTGCCCACGGCGCACGCAATCGTCTCGCAACGTTGGTGGTTTGCCGCCGTATTGTTCATTCTGGCAGTCGTTAGCGATTTCCTCGACGGGTACTTTGCCCGGAAACTCGGTCAGACAAGCATTGTGGGCGGCGCGTTGGATCATCTCACAGACGCGATCTATGTCACCGCAAGTTGCTGGGCAGTCGCACAACTTGGCCTGATCAATCCATACCTTTGCTGGCTCATCCCGGTAGCGTTCATTCAATACGCTCTAGATTCGAAGTCGCTCTCTGGGAAAGCCCTACGCACAAGTCGCATCGGCAAAAGCAACGGCGTGGCATATTTCGTAGTGGCCGGCGTGGCCGTAGGAACCGGCGCCCTCAAGCTCGATCTACTGCTAACACCCTTGGCGTGGTTTGCTTGGTTGCTCGTAGCTTCCACCATGCTATCTATGTTGGATCGAGCGTTCGCGCTTTTAAGATCGAACTAGCAAGCGCGCAAGCCCAATCGAGACATAGAAATCTCCTACGCAGGAGGTTTTTTGTCGCCGAATAACTCTTTGTTGGCCTTGGGCAGAAACAGCACCCCAATACCTGCGTTAAACAACACAAAAAAGGTATGCATGACCATACTGAACGCGCCCACCTCGGGATAGTCCGGAAACAGCACCGTCCACAGCAACAGTGCTCCGGCATGGAACGGTAATGGCAATGCCGCAGCTAGAAAGATAACCGGCAAAAAAGCCAGCATCTGGCCGAACGCGACATCGACATTGAACAGTTCCAATGAAACCGTGTAAACGACGATGGCGCCAAGCAGGTTCGGTGCTTTAAATAGAAGCACCAACAGATAGTGGGTCGGCCTGGCTTCACGAAATGCCCTGAACACCTGGATGTTGCGCACTTTGCTGTTGACTGTCAGGCTGCCGCGAAAATACCAAACGTGGATTGGCAAATAGGCTACCGCGAAAGCAAACACGACCGGCAATATTAGGTCGAGACGAAATTGGCTGGACGCTTCCACGACCAGACTGTAGTAGATGAAAACGCCGATGCCGGAAAAAAACAGCAGCTGATAGATTTCCATCAACCCCAACATAATCATTGAAGACAGCGCCTGCCATCCAGGGACTTCATAACGCTTCAGAAGGTATAGCGACATCGCACCTTTACCTACTTGTTCGTTGACCAGGGACAATATGTAAGCGCTGGCGCGAATCGGTAACACTTGAGTAAGCCGCAAGTCGGACGCGTTAAACCAGCGTATTACACGCCACGTCGCGTGCGAGTCGATTAGGAAAAAGAAAACCGAATACGGGATCATGATCGCCAACCAAGTGACCCAATCGGCATCACCAAAGAAACGTAGCAAGTAGTCAGCGGCGGAAAGGCTTTCACGCACAGCCGCCGCTTCAATCCGCGTGTAGACGAGGTAGAAACAAAGCACCGTCACGAGCCAAGTCACTATTTTGAAAACCCAGTTGACCTTTTTTCTACCCGCTTCTTGGGGCGCTTCTTGAACGTCTTCACTCACTGCATAATTCCTTATTGCGCTGTTGCGCCCGCTATCTCGTAGCTTAATGCCCTAAATTCGTGGCTGAACGGATGCCAGAACCCGGGCATCCGTTGCGTTAGGCAAAACCCGGTGATGCCCGCTTGTGGCGCCATCCAGCTATGGGTTCCGGCCATGCCGCCCCAATGATATTCATCTTGCGAACCACGCGGGTCATCATCCGCCAGGGTTTGGCGCAGCGCAAAGCCAAGTCCGAACACCGTGCCCGGCATCGCCCACATCGGAAAGGCGACTTCAACTTCGGGCGCGAGTTGGTTGCTCCGCATTGTCTTGAGCGTGTCGGCCTTGAGCAACCGAACACCGTTGTAATCTCCATCGTTGACGATCACCTTTAGAAATGACAAGTAGTCACTAACAGTGGACACCAATCCGCCACCACCACTAAGAAATTTTTTCTCGCTGCTATATTGCCCCGCGGCGGGGTCATCGGCTTTTTGCATGCCCGGCTGCATGGGATCGAACAGGTCGTCAGGCGCATACATGGTCGTAAATCGCTCGGTTTTATCTGGCGGCACCCAAAAATCCGTATCGTGCATTTTGAGCCGAGAAAAAATACGCTCTTTGAGATATTGGTCAAAACGTTCCCCCGACAGCACCTCGATCAAGCGCGCGCAGACATCGGTCGCAAACGAGTACCGCCAACTCGTGCCAGGCTGATAAGCCAAAGGCTGCTTGGCCAACCGAGCGCACAACTCTTCGAGATCGTAGTCTGCGCCTCCGATGCCAAGCCCAGCTTGCGAATAAGCACTGTCAATCACCGACTCCGGCTCGATGAAACCGTAGCTGAAGCCTGCGCTGTGACTGAGGACCTGCCGTATGCGTACGAGATCGTTCGCCGGCTCAACGTCAGCAACCGAAGCCGCATCGGCTTTGAGCACCGCAAGATCAGAAAACTGAGGTAGAAACTTCGCGAGTGGATCGTCTAGATCGAATGCACCCTCTTCATACAACATCATCAAACCGACCGAGGTGACGATCTTGGTGTTGGAGTACATGCGATAAATCGCATCATCGCGCAGCGGCTGCTTGGTCTCTTTATCCATGAAGCCAAATGTTTGGTAGTCCAACACATCCGTGCCCCGCATAACGAGCGTGCTGCAACAAGACAAGATGTCTTGATCAATGTAGTACTGCATCCGTTCATGCAATGGCGCGAAATCTAAGTCGTGGTTAGTCAGCTGAATGTCGATTTTTGTGTTCCCTAATTTTGGCTTAGTTACTGGCCCTAACGATCGGTCGCAAACTCCAACAAGACCTTATGCAGCGTTTTGACGCCCTCCACCATATTCTTCACCGAGACACGCTCATCGTTGCCATGGACACCGGAAAACTCAGATATTGTGAACACGAAGGGCGAGTACCCATAGCTTGTGATCCCCATGTCGCGGAAGAAATGGCTGTCGGTAAATCCGCCTGCCACGGTAGGGATGACCTGTGCGCCTAACACTTCACCGGAGACTTTGCTGAGAGCGCGGAAAAGGGGTGTCTTCGCGGAGCTCACGGCCGGCGTAAAGCCCATAATTTTCTCAATGCTGATCCCGTCATCGTTGATGATCAAGGCCAACTGTTGTACGAAATCTTCCGGGTTTTGATCGGGCAACAATCGACAGTCTAGTTCAGCATGCGCCTCGGCCGGCACCACATTGATCTTCGAACTACCTTCGAGCCGGGTAATCGAGCAGGTGTTTCTGAGTAGCGCATGTGCGCCCGGATTGCGGAGCTTTAATTGCAAAAGGTATCCGCGATCGGACACGACGTCTGTGATATCGGCAAAGCGCGCACGGTCTTCCGGGGATTGGAACGGCGCGATCCCTTCAAACATCTCTTTGACCGGCTCTATGACATGCACCGGAAATTCGGTTTCGCTAACCCGTTTCAAACCCCGTACAAGGCGTGTGACCGACGTTTCGACCTGCGGTGCCGAACCGTGACCCGGTCGGCCATGTGACGTCAGTCTGAGCCACAGCGGGACCTTCTGTGTCACCTCAACCATTACCGCAATGTCGTCATCAAAGACCCGTGCGGAGCCGCCTTCATTCAGAAGATAGCCAACATCTGCAAATATCTCCGGGTGTTCTTTGGCAAGCCATCCTGCACCAAAGAATCCGCCCGCTTCTTCGTCCGCGGTCGCGATCAGCCAAACATCACGATTGAGTTTTTGGCCGCCGTCTTTAAGTGCCAGAAACGCTTGCAGTTGGACGATACCCAAGCCTTTCGTATCAATTGCACCGCGGCCATAGACGTAACCGTCCTTCACCTCGCCCGACAGCGGTTCGAAACTCCAGTACTTTTCATTCGCCGGAACAACATCGATGTGATGCAACAGCACCAATCCAGGCTGCTTGCCGCCTTCAAGCTTCGCCCACAAGTTACCGCGGCCTGGCGCCGATTCCTCAGTGGTGTACCCGACCCCAGCTTCATCCAACAGCTGGCCTAGATAGGCAACCCCACGGATTTCATTGCCCGGTGGGTTGATCGTGTCGATTTGCAGGTATTGCGACAAGCGCGACACAGCGTTTTGCGCATGCTCATCCAACGTCGCCGCGAACGATTGCACCGACACCGCTGTCGATGTGGTAGCAAGCAATAGACCGGCGACGCCCAGCCTCAACCCAATCCGCATCATGTTTCCTCCACCTAAAATTGTCGGCCTATTCTCGATCTATTGTCAATTAGAGCGCTCATTGAACGCCCAGATCTTTCCTTGAATGACTATATTGGCGGGGCTCGGCTGATCTAGCAACCGACACACGACCGATTTCCTCAAGACCTCGCCGTGGGTGTACGGTGGGATGGCAATCGCGCCCTGCGGTCAAGGGCCGGCAAACAAATCAGGCATCTCCGCTTTCAAGCGCACCGCCCGCACATCGTTTCGCTGTTCCAATTTACCAACCGCCAACCCATAGGCGGCGTCAATGGAGAGATCCATGTCATTCGGATGATTCTCCTCGAACCAGTTGATCAGAACATGGCGTGAGTAAAAGGCTATTCCGAGCCTTTGCAATTCCTGTACTTTCTCTATGACTGTGTCCCGGTCTCCCAGAACCGTGTACGCGAGTGTTGCGTGAAGACAAATACCATTAGGATCAATATGGCATAAGCAATTGCGAAGTTTATTCCTCGCTGGAACTAGCGCTAACTCTCGCTACGATCCTGCGGATGATCCAAACCCTTGATTGCTTTAAGCAGATTGCGGCATGAAAGCTGGCCGACCAATTGACCATGGCTGTCGACCACCGGTCGGCGTCTGTGTTTGTGATCGAGCATCGACTCGGCGACATCAATAATGTCTTCGCCGACACCAACCGCTTCCACCGAAGTCATCATATGATCACTAACCAGCGGGGTACCGACGTCTTCCTGGTAGTACTCCCGGTGCAGAATCGCGCGTAGCACATCCAATTCCGACAGCATGCCCACCGGATGGTAGCGGTCGTCAACCACGGTGACGCCAGAAATTTTGTGCGCAAGAATTTGGTGGATGGCATGAAATAGATCATCGCCCGGTTTCACCAAGACCAGCCGTTTGAGCATATGGTCTTTGACTTTGACAGACTTTCTAAACAGGTATCTTTGTCCTCACCTTGGATCCATCAATTTAGATCTCTCTTACGAATCCGTTCTGTCGCCGCGGCTTGTAGGGGATCTAGCTGCTGATCGCCAGCACATTCTTAACCATACCCCTAACCACATCAATTAGCGGCGACGGATACACTCCGAAGACAAGCAGGGAAATACCGACGACACCAAGCGCCGCCATACTATCGAAGGTCGGTCTAGACTGCGCATATTGGGCATCGTCTGAGGAACGAACCATGGCAAAAACAATTCTCAAATAGTAGTACACGGCGATCGCACTACCAATTACCAATGCCCAAAGCAGCATCCACATGCCACCTTCAACACCTGCCGTCAGCAGATAGAATTTCACTATGAAACCAACGGTAAGGGGGATACCGGTCAGGGACAACACAGCAACCGTCATGACCGCGGCCAACGCGGGCCGTCTCCAAAATAAGCCCACGAACGCATCTATAGACTCAGCATCGATTTCTTCGTCCGGGTCCGAGAGCAACGTGATGACGCCGAAGGCCGCCAACGTCATCAAAAAGTAGCCTGCGAGGTAGACGAGGCTGGCCTCGACTGCAACGAGCGCGTCCGTCAATTGCGCAATTGCGAGTAAGCCGATGAGGAGATAGCCCACGTGGGCTATCGATGAATACGCAAGAATGCGCTTGACGTTGTCCTGCAAAAGAGCAAGCACGTTGCCGCCAATCATCGACAGTACGGCAACCAGCCCGATTATTTTGACAATGGCTTGGTCGTCCAAGAAATCCGTGACGAGCGCATAGCGTAACAAGAATGCAAACGCTGCGCCCTTCGACACCGTGGCCAGATAACCTGTTACAGGCGCGGGCGCCCCTTGATAGACGTCGGGCGTCCACATGTGAAACGGCACAAGGGACAATTTGAACGCAAGCCCGGCGAACAGGAGTGCTTGGCCGACGCTAAGATAGAGTTCTGCGCGCGGCGCGCTCAGGTCTGGCCCTGCGAGTTCGCCGATCACCAACGTTCCAGTGGCGTTATAGATGAGCGCAATGCCAAACAGCATCGTGGTCGAGGCAACGCCGGACAAGACCAAATATTTAAGTGCTGCCTCTAGCGGCGGATGACCTTTTTCTGAATACGCGATCAATACGTACAAGGATATGGAGAGCAGTTCCAAGCCCAAGAAAAAGGCCGCAAAATGCTGTGCAGCGGCGACAGTCATCGCACCCAACGTGGCCATCATCAGCAACAGATAAAACTCTTCGGATTCACCGCTGCGACCCTTGAGATAGGTATGGGCAAAAACAGCGGTGACTAGCGCGCCCAGCAAAAACAAAGCACTCATGAACTGGCCGTAGCCGTCAATGATCATGAAGCTGCCTATTAGATGCGGCGCAGCATCCAACCCCCCGATTCCAATGAACACCAAACTCGCGAGCAGCACAGCGCACGTCGTGAGGACCGCGAGCGCGATACCGCGCCAAAACGAAAAGACGAGCAGTAAAAAGACAATGCCGCCCGCTAGTACTAAATAGGGGATTAAGTGTGCGAAATCATTCTGGGTCATCGCGTCACCCCAACCCTAGTCCGGCAAGCGTAGGCATCGCCAAATCCAATACTGGCTGCGGAAATATGCCAAGCAAGATGAGACCAATCATCATGAGAATCATCACGGTCATTTCTCGCGCACCAAAGTCGGGCATGGCAGCTACCGCCGGATTCGGCGGACCTTGAAATGCACGTTGCATGAGAGAAAGTGAATAGACAGCAGCAAACACTATGCCTAGCGCGGCCGCCACCGTGAGGCCCACATCGACTTGAAATGCACCCATCAACACCAAGAACTCACCGACAAATGTTCCTAGACCCGGCATGCCGAGCGAGGCGACCACGAAAAACAACGTCACCACCCCCATACGCGGGGCATGCACCCACAAGCCACCCATGTCCGACATTTCGCGACTGTGCAAGCGTTCTTGCAAAGCGCCAGCCAGCATGAATAACGCCGCCGAAGAGAAGCCATGCGCCAACATCTGCACGATCGAACCCTGCACTGCCATCTGATTCCAAGCAAAAATGCCGATTAGCACAAAACCCATGTGGCTGACGCTGCTGTAGGCCACCAAACGTTTGAAGTCGGTTTGACTAAACGCCATATAGCCACCGTAAACAACGCTCACCGCACCCAAAAACATCGCTGGCCAGCGAAAATCTAGCGCCGCTTCCGGGAACAAAGGCACGACAAATCGCAAAAGCCCATAGGCACCGGTCTTCAACATGATCCCGGCCAGAAGGACACTGCCCGCGGTGGGCGCCTGTGTGTGTGCGTCCGGCAACCAGGTATGGAAAGGTACCCCAGGAAGTTTGACAACAAACGCAACGAAGAACCCCACCATGAGCCAATAGGCCATGTCCGCCGGAATGTCCGCCTCCAATAGGGCGTGATAGTCGAACGTGATTACGCCGCTCGTCGCATAGTTTTGGTAGACGAGTACGACGATTGCCAAAAGCATCAACAAGCCACTGATCTGGGTAAAGAGGAAAAACTTCATTGCCGCATAACCGCGATTTTCATGGCCGTAGATGGCGATGAGAAAGTACATCGGGATCAGCATCACTTCCCAGAACAGGAAGAATAGAAAAAGATCTAGCGCGGTAAAGACCCCGATCACACCCGCAAGGGTCCACATCAGATTGAATTGGAAGAACCCCGACCGATCCTTGATCTCGGTCCACGATGACGCAATCGCAACGATACCGAGGAACAGGGTCAACGCGACAAGCATCAAGCTCAACCCGTCCAAATACAGGTAGACGCTTATGCCGAAACGCGGGATCCACGCCAGTCTCGTCTCGGCATAAATAGGCCCATCAACGGCCATCCAACCCTGCAGCATCCAGACAGACGCTGCTAGCAAAACGATCAGCGATACCCAACGTGGCGCTTTGTCATTGATTCGCTCGGACAACCACGCGACCAAACCGCCTGCAAGCACGATCAGAATGAGGGCAAATACATTCATAGGAGCCCCACCACAAACAGCATCACAATCGCGAGGCCAATCGCCATCGATGTCGCATACCAACGCAGTTGCCCGGTTTGTGTGCGTACCACCAGTTGGCTGGCACCGCGGGCCAACGCTGCCGTACCTTTGTACAACAGATCGACAAAATCATTTTTGTTGAGCGCCGCCAGAAATATGAACGGACGAACCAAAACGCGATCGTATAGTGCGTCAAAACCCCAACCGCTAAACCAGAAACGGCGCAGCGTTCGCAGCAACGACGTCTCAAGCAGTTTATCGACGTTCAGCTGGCCACCGCCAAATACCAGGTAACCCGTCAGCACCCCGATAATGGGCACGAGCGCAGTTCCCCAAACGAGCATTGGATCATGGGCTGCCCCTTCCAAGCCGCCGTCGGGCAAGACGTCGCCAACTGGATCGAGACCAAACCACCCGCCGCCAACCGCAAGAATCGCCAACACTATGAGCGGTAACGACATATTCCACCCGGACCCGTCCTTCGCTGAACTTGCGGCGTCCGAATTTGCCTTGCCAAAAAAAACGACAAAAATCAGGCGCGCACTGTACAGCGAAGTCACAAATGCGGCAAGTACGGCCAAGCCCCAAAACCAAGGGCCATTGGTGCCGTAGTCCCAACTCGTCAACAGAATAATGTCTTTGCTATAAAAGCCTGAAGTGAGCGGCAAGGCCGCCAATGCTGCGCTGCCGATTAACATGCAAGCGAACGGGATCGGCAATCGCTTCCACAAGTTGCCCATTTGCCTCACGTCCTGCTCATGGTGCATCGCCAGGATCACGGACCCCGCGGCTAGGAACAGCAACGCCTTGAAAAACGCATGCGTCATGAGATGGAAGACAGCCGCCGACCATGCGCCGACACCCAAAGCGAAAAACATATAGCCAATTTGGCTCATGGTGGAATAAGCGAGGATGCGCTTGAGGTCGTTCTGCGTTAGTGCAGCGAATGCCGAAATGAATAACGTTGCGAGACCGACTATCGCGACCGCAAATTGCGCCACGGGTGCTAGTAGATACAGGTCATGCATGCGCGCTATGAGATACACGCCTGCAGTCACCATCGTTGCCGCGTGGATAAGCGCGCTGACCGGCGTGGGTCCAGCCATCGCGTCCGGCAGCCAAGTCTGCAATGGCAGTTGGGCCGATTTGCCTACCGCACCGCCAAGCAACAGCAACGCAATCGACGTACACAAGACACTGCCATCAGGCCAGGTAGTCTGCGCGCTGTGCAAAATGGTCTGAATCTGCAGCGAACCCAGTTCGCGAAACAGTAGAAACAACCCCAGCGCCATCGCGGTGTCGCCGACGCGGGTAACCACGAATGCCTTGCGCGCCGCCAAGCCATTTTCTGCATCGTCATGGAAGAAGCCGATGAGAAGGTAGCTGCATAACCCCACACCCTCCCAGCCTAGAAACAGTACAAGCAGGTTGTCACCTAGAACGAGCATCAACATCGCGAATACGAACAAGTTCATATAAGCGAAAAAGCGGCTATAGCCCTCTTCATGCGCCATATAGCCCGACGCATAGAGGTGGATTAGGAAGCCGACGCCGGTAATTACGCCAACCATCACCAGCGACAACCCGTCCAGATACAATGTGAATTCGGGGGTGAATCCACCGACATCCATCCACGCCCAAAGAAGCTGGGAGTATGGCATGCTGCCTGCGTCAATAAACGCACTGCCAACGATAAACGCCACCACAGCTGCCGCACCGATCGAGCCTGCGCCAACTATCGCGACAACGGAGTTTGGCAGACGCCCTTGCGTCAGCAAAAGAATCATGAATCCAGCTAATGGAAAAGACGGTATGAGCCACAGAAGGTCCATAAC
>Ga0114999_10009511_pt1 | contig 10637 bp, 8 predicted proteins | sample ArcticOcean_MG_C_3_FD_89820 | JGI IMG/M metagenome (GOLD analysis project Ga0114999, IMG submission 89820) | Marine microbial communities from western Arctic Ocean - ArcticOcean_MG_CB8_126 | ecosystem: Environmental > Aquatic > Marine > Oceanic | place: Arctic Ocean: Canada Basin | collected... | reverse complement strand
TTTTGAATTTGCCGCACTGGTCTCTTATCAGCGAAATGCCATTGATATCACATTCGAAATTACGCACCCTTTGCAAGCTAATCTAATTAATTTCAATGACTTATGAAACTTCCAAAAATACGTCTATAACACCCAACCGAGGTCAAAATGTTACCCAACCCTCCAAATTCGTATTGGACTTTAAGAATTTTTTTATGACATTTTAAACAGAATGCATACCGTATTAGCAATTTAAAAAAAGCCACACCCAATCAAAAGATCCGCGCCATTTCCACACTGCCATAAATCCCCGACGTATCCAACCGCTTTGTCACATTCACCCGCACCAAATCAAAAATGCCATTGAGTGATACCCCTATTTCGTGGTGGAACCGATCCAAATATAACGGCGCGTACTCAAAATTTAAACCCACCAGCGTCTGATCCTTAAACCACGTGCGCCCGTGCCCACCGTGAACCAAAATGCTCAAATTCTTTTTCACGGCCCATTGCCAACCAATAATTTCAAATGGCACCGTGCGAAAGTTGTGCTCCCAAAACACACCCAAATGCTTCTCCCCTTCATAAGGCTGATCTACCCGCGAGCGAAATCCACCAAATGTCGAGAAGCCATCTAACCACGTATCTAAGATGCCATATCGTTGCCGAGGCAGTGTGCCCGTAAATGTGCTGCCCACCACCCGAACGTCCAACACATTGGACAACAAGCGCCGTTTAAAAAACGTCTTCAATCGCCAATCCAATACCATTCGAACCTGCGTAAACGCAAAATCACTGTCCCACCCAATGCGACTGTGCTCAACGTCCACCGTGAGTTTGCGCTGGCCAAAAAACGGTGCCGGACCTTCATTGCGACCAGACAAAACAGCCTGTACGACCACCGACCGCAAACGCCCCGCGTCAATATTTGGGTTCACCCGTTGTGTGCCTGCACGATCAAACAGGCTCCAATCCGTCGTCTTGCCTACCGAAGCATGTTTTTCTACATTCGCACCACCAGAAATACTGAGTCTTGGACGCCTAAAATTGTACCCACCACGCACGCGCCCACCTTCATTCCAAAAGAAATCGAAATAATCGTGTGCGCCAAATAACTGTTGCGAACTCACCATAAACCGGTCGTACAACGCTGATGAATACCGCACATCGGTACCTCGAAAACCTGACAAAGTAACAAACCCACGCTTTTTTTCACCCAGCCGCCCAGTCACATCCCCAGAAAACGCCCACCGTTTCAAACTTGTGTTATAAGCTCCTTTAACGTCCAATGCCAATGGAGACCGGCGCGAGCCCTTTTGTAATTTGAGCCCCAGGTGTGCCCCATCCACCCGGTCATACCACACCTCAGGTCTCCATTTCAATGAAAGCCCAAGCTTTCTCCCGCCACCTTTTCCCCCTTGTCCCCCCCCCCCATTCTTGTCACTTCCCCCATTGCCACCATCATCATCGCCCATATCAATAAACCGCGCCAAAAAACCTTTGGGTTTATATGCTTTCTCCAGTGTCATGGTACTGTCAATATTTTCATACGCAATCGCCTCCACTTCAGTAAGCGGCACCACCACACCTGCTTTTGCCATCAAACTATCCTGTTCAACAGATACCGAGTCTACTGTGACAGGCCGGCGCCCTTTTTCATACAGCGAATCAACCAATACCACATTCACCTGATAATCAGAGAGCCTCGAGACCCGACGCGCTTTAATAGGTGGCAGCTGTAATCCAACGATACCAATTTCCAAACCCACTACCGATTGGTATCCAATAGGCAACCAAAATGCACCGCCAGTATCGCTAAACTGCTGTGACATTGTAATACCCAGAGCACGAATGGGTGGCGGAAACAAAAAGGCTCGGTTCGGTGTCAACTCGGCATCGACCATTGCATACACACTGTCAATCACTGACACACGTCCAGTAAAAGCCGACTTCAGCTTGTTTTTTGGCTTTACGTCAATATCATAGATTATTTTCCGATCCAAAAAACGTCTTCCTGCCAGTTTAAAATCATAGTGGTCCAAGGCATCAGGATGCGTTACACCCACCAAATAATGGCCACCAATCTCAATTTCATCATCATACAAATTAACTGCGGCAGCGGCAGGCAAAGCAAAACCGCCAACAATGTTCTTTGTTTCTCGCTTGTCTTTAACCACTTCCCGCCAACCTCTTTCCCTATCCCAATACGCGTCCGATAAAATTTCTATCACGGCAACCAAATCGGTCTCATTACGATAGGTAAACCGAGAATAGGCCCGCACTTGAAATGTGGATAAATCTTGCCACCACGTCTGTTTTTGTGCAATCACCTTGCGCATAATGTTCGGTCCCATATCTTTGGCCGTTACCACCAACTCATCCATCACAATCGGCACTGGATCTAATACCACATTCTGCACCGCTTCTGTCGCCTCGTTAATGGCAATCACCACAGACTGATACCCGATGTAACTCACCTTCACCACAGCAGGAAACACACGCACCACCAATTCATACGCCCCATCTCGGTTGGTAATCGTGCCCTCATAGGTGCCCAAAATCTGCACCGTGCCTTGTGGCAACGGTTCGCCGGTCTCCGCATCAGTCACAACCCCGCTGATCACTTTTTCTGCCTGTGAAGGCACAACACACAGAACCACAACACCAACAATCGCCATAAATAATCGCAAAAACACCCTAACCTCCTGTTGCAAAAAGAATGCACCTGTGGTCTTCCCATCACACCTGCCGATGCTTAAAGTCTGCTTTGGGTTTCAAAAAAGACCCAAAACAACACAGGCACGTCATTTGCAAATGACGTGCCTGTAAAATATTTGAAATGATCCGCAAATAATATCGTTTATTATTCGATACCTCCCAAGGGTGTCATCGCATAGGCTTCCGAACAATTCACCAGTTCCATAAACATCGTCGGTGCAATAATCTTCATCGCTCTGGCCGAAGCATCGCGATAAACCGTATATTCCAATGTTTTGTCCTGAAGCGAAATCACTTCCGTTGTTTTGGTTAGTTTCATCTTCGTGCCCAAAACCTCAACTTCTTCCTCTCCTCCAATGGAGACCATGACTTCACCCGCAACCAAACCGTCACTGAAAAATTGCATAAACGTATACTGAGTGCCCTCGGTTAAACCTTGTTCTTTGGCCAGTAACCGGCGAGCTTCAGCCATTCGAGCACCTTCCGGCCAATCCAGTTCGTGTTCCTGTTTCTGTCCTTCGCGAACCAATGAGACCTGCAACTTGGGGCCATTTAACGTTCCTGCGATGCGAACCAATATAGGCCCTCTTACCCGCTCATGCCGAAAGTGCAACAACTGGCCTTCTGGTGTTTCGACAACTTCATCCACAGACAATTTATCAACGGTCCCTTCACCGGCATCAACCGAAAACGTCATCAACTCTGTGGTCACCACAGAATCTGCAAACACCCTTCGCAGATTCTTAAAATACCCCACGCGCTTGCCTTGCACAAACACAGCCATAAACTGCTGATCCATTTCCTGAGCGTGCACAGGCCACGCACCCAAACAACAAACTCCACATAAAAACAACCCTATAAATCGCTTCATCGAAATCCCATTCCTTATTCAGTTAAAGTTTAAACGGTCAGCTCCCCTTCACCACCCCAGTTGAGCGATTCTATGAGCTATTCCGGCCTCCTCTAAAACCCCAACACTATCATCTCATGCCCCTCTAATTTGGGCAATGTAAATGAAACCCGCCCATCGGCTTGCTCAAAAACTAACGCTTCACCCCCCGGCGCGGTTGCAATACTTTTCACCTCGTTGTCCACACGCACCGAAATACCCACATCAAAAATCGGAATCACATCTTCAATCACATCAAAATCTTGGCCACGTCGTTCGGGAACATAATGCAACAAGTGTACTACCCACCGATTCTCTTCTGGCTGTGCGTTCACGGTTGCCAAAGTCGTTGAAGGTGCCTTCAAGCGCAACACGGGGTCTGGCAACAAGAGACCCAAGGCATTCACCACCAACTGCTTCACCCAACGCGGCGCATTCTTGGCATATTGGCTAAAGACCGGGTGCATAAAATACACGTTCTGCCCATTTTTCACAATGCCCGGATATCCTATTTCGCCAGCCGACGGTGTGTGCTTATGAGAACAGAAGTGCTCCCACGTGCGATTAAAATACGGGACAACCGTATCCGCCAACACCTCAGTGCCCACACCTGCTGAAACTTCCAATCCTTTCAAATACATCACGTGTTCCGTCTGAGGCAATCCTTCCGAAATCGCGTCGTCTGGCACCAAAAAATCTGGGCTATACGGTGCATCCCCTTTAAAATCCACACCCAAAATATCCAGCCCAAAAGCATCACCCGCATCATTCAAACCCGACTTATAACTTGCAAGAATCGCCCCGCCACCCGCCGAGTAAGCGTTCAACTTCTTAGCAAAACTACCCGATACAGGCACTTCATCGGGCAAAATCACCACTTTATAACCCGACAGATCAGATGCCGTGTCCACAATATCAAACTGATGCCCAGCCTCTTGCAACAACCGCACCGCACCCGCAGCAGGTGTGGGAATGCGCTCTCCTGTAAACTCTTCTGTCGTCAGCAACGCAATATCCACCAACGGCACAGCACCCACACACCACGGCTCTTTCTTTTCGACCTCTGAATAAACCGAGCCGATTAAATTGTACGTCGTCTGACAAATCTCACCGTGGGGTGGCAACTGATCGCCCACGCTGCACTTGGCGCCGTGTGCCAACATTTGAAAACACTCAAATTGCAACGCTTCGGGGTTTTTGAACGAATGAAAATCTCCCCACGACGTATGAAACTTGCCCGTCATACCCATACAATCCAAACCCAACCCACGCGCATATCGCACCGCCATTGGAAAATGCACATAGCCCCATCCACCACTGGGCAATGACTCCAATTCAAAATGTGAATACGCATTTGCAACCGACCGTTGTCGTGGCCCAATATGCCCCGCATTGTAAAAGATCGTGCAGTCTTTATCAAATGTTCGGATAAAGGCACTCATATCATTTTTAAACGTATTGATCGCCTCAAGCCCAAACTTCTGACGCTCTTCCACCAACGACGGGTTCATCCCCTTTGCCAACATCTGCTGACGGCTAAAATACGACGCGTCATCCAACGGCTGCACAATATCAAAAAACAATCCATCCACAGGCAACAACGCAAACAGATCAGCAACATGTGCCTTCAAAAAATCATAATACCCAGAGTTCACCGCCAACCGCCTGTAAAACCCGGCCTCATAAGGCGGTGTCCCCATTTGTTTGCCCGACGCATCCATCGCCAACCATTCAGGATACCGCTCCGATGTAAATTGATCCCACTGCACCGTCAAATAAATCGGCACGCGAATATCCCGTGCATGACACGCATCAATCTGCTCCTTCAACAAATTCCGCGTCAAGTGCGGGTGCATCCGCTCCTTAAATAGCTCCGTCTCATAATAAATCCACCCATGATGACACCGCCCAAAACACGTAATCGAATCCACCCGCGCCTTTGCCAACGTATCGGCAAATTGCTCAGCGTCAAACCGCTCGCCAATCCCCGCTATTGCCTCACTGGTATGAAAATCCAAATGAATCTGTCGAAACCGCAATGTCGTATCGCTCATCATTACCCCTTTCATGTAGTGACGTAGAGCCCCTCTAAATATGCCACAGATATACTTAAACAGCAAGCTTTCACATACCAAAACCATTGATACCTTTCCCTTGGGCCACCAGTAGTATCCCTCCTTGCTTCTCCAGACAGAGTGCATTATTTTTCATTATAAAATCGCCCCACCCATTCTCATGAAACTTGCTTATGATGAATACAGAACACACTTCTTTTTCAAAAAAATGGATGCTGGCCAGCATGGCCATCTTCATCGGTGTCGAGCTATTTTTAGGCGGCCTCATTGGCAATATTCTGGTGGGCCGATTCATGTCTATGAGTTTAAAATTCCTACTACAAGGTCTCTTGAACCTCGTCAGCTTCTTCATCGGTGGCTTCATCATAGGCCTAATCTCCCCAGGCATTCGCATTCACGAACCCGCTGTAGGTGCATTTTTATCCGTAGCCCTCATGTTGTGCATATCCTTTTTCACACCCTATAGCTTCATCCACTTCAGTTTCACAAAAATGCTCATCGGCGGCGCCATCGCCTTTTGCCTCGCCCTATCCGGTGCCAAACTCGGCGAAAAAGTAGTTGGAAATCGCATTTAGCCTAATCTCTCTAATGGGATCAAACCTTAGTTCCGATCAGGTTCTAATAACACCAAAAAGGATCTCCAATGGCCTTCAGTACGATACAATTCCGAAGCCCCGCACTCATCAAAGCCTGTTCAGTGAATGTCATATTTCCCGACGACAAAGAAGGCCCCTTTTCCGTCTTCTATCTCCTCCACGGGCTCTCCGACGACCATTCCATTTGGATGCGCCGCACCAGTATCGAACGCTACGTCCAAGACCTACCCCTCATCGTTGTCATGCCAGATGGCGGTCGCAGCTTCTATTGTGATGCCGTAGAAGGCCCAGCATATGAGAACCACATCATCCAAGATGTCATCGGACTTACCGATCGTATCTTCAACACCATACCCGCTCGCGAAGGCCGAGTCATAGGCGGTCTGTCTATGGGCGGATACGGTGCCCTCAATTTGGCACTCAAATACCCCAACCTCTTCTGCTCTGCTGTCTCGCACTCAGGCGCGCTGGGCATCACCAAAGTAAAACCCGAAAACGTACGCCAAGACATGCGCATCGAATTCCCACAAATTTTCGGAGCCAACCCATTTGGTGGAAAAGATTGCCTCTACAAACTTGCCAAAACAGCAGACAAAGACCTACTCCCAGCACTCCGCATCGACTGCGGCACAGAAGACGGCTTACTCCAAGCCAATCGCGACTACCGCACCCATCTCGAAAACTTAAATATCCCTCACGAATACGAAGAATTTCCCGGCGCACACACCTGGGACTATTGGGATATCCACGTTCAAGAAGCCATCGCGTTTCATCGTAAAGCGTTGGGTATCTAAGGGGGCTCTCTCAAAAGTTGTGTATCGCCTAAAAAAAACATTCAAGATCAACAAAATGTACCCTCATCAAACCAAGCCATCAAGGTTTTCCGCACGATTCCGTCCAGCTCCCGATGATATAAAAACGATTAACCCTACAGGCCACTCCATCTCGTGCACCCTCTGAGGGTATTTGCGGAAAATCAGCCTTCCCGGCACTTGAGGGACGGCACTTTTTGCTTACTTTTTCTTGCTGTTGAGAAAAAGTAAGTCGCCGAAGGCATGACGTTAAAACAACTCATTTCAACCCCAAATCCCAAGGAATCCCAAAATGATCATCGACTCCCACTGCCACCTCAAACACGGCAACAAAGAACGCACCGAATACACACCCGAAAGCATCGTGCAAGCCATGGACGAAGCAAACATCGACAAAACCGTTGTCTTTGCCATGGCTACATCCACTTCCCAAGCCAACGAGATGGCACACAAAGCCCACCAAGCATTTCCAGACCGCCTCATCCCCTACGCCTACGCCCTCCCCCACATCACCGAATCTGCCTATCACCAGGTCGAACACGCAATCTCTGCCCTCGGGTTCCCCGGTATCAAGATCCATGCTGGCGAAGTCAATCTCAAAGAATACATCATCGACCCCATCTTCGAACTCGCAGCAAAACACGACGTCCCCTGTCTCATAGACTTCAAGGGCAGAACCGAAGATTGCCAACGCATCGCCGAAACCTTCCCTAAAACCAAAATCATCGTCGCACACTTCGGCATCTACTTATGCACCAATTCCAACCTGATAGACAGTTTCATTACTTTGGCCGAAAAACATGAAAACCTCACCCTCGATACCAGTGGCGTCGTATTGCCCTGGAAAATCCCAGAAGCCATTCAGCGCATCGGCTCAGACAGAATCACCTTTGGCATCGACGGGCCACACCCTTATCCAACACAAGCCACGTACGCCAAAAATGAAATCAACAGAATTCAAATTCTGCCCATCACCGAACAAGACAAACAGAACCTCTTCTACAACACCATTGCTCGTCTCCTCAAGCTGGATTGATATAATAAACTTTGTCAGTCCACCGACAGAACAAACGCTGCAGCCAATCAACCCGATCCATAAAAAAACAAAAAAGCCCCTCTTCCTTATATTCTGGAAGAAGGGCACATTATCCTTTTATCTTTCCCAACAGATCTTACCATCCTTCCCGCATCCACTCAAACAAATCATACCGAGTCCCATTCATCCCCATTGCCTTATAAACTTCCTGCGCACCCTCATTTTCTTTCTCCACATACAATCTCAAACCCCGCAAGTCATCAGAGGTCTCTACTTCCGCTTTCAGCCGATCATACATCGCCCGAAACACACCCAACCGACGAGCCTCCAACACCACGTACACCGAATGAATCCACAGCACAGTGCCATTGCGCCAATCACTCCATTCAGGTACCGTCAGCAAACACCCCACCACCTGCCCTTCTGATTCGACCACCCAATATCCACCTTTGGTCGGATCATCAAAGACAGCCCGAACACCTTTCTCCACCACATCCCGATCCAATGCAATATGCTCCGTCTCCTCCGCCAACCGCACTTGAAAATCAGCAATGGTCAACGCATCTCCCGATCTTCCTTGCCGCACCTCAATCATAACGTCCCCCTTCTCACCTCAAGCCGTTTCATGTACTTCGGGTTTTCTTCCACTTCGTTATCCAGTTCCCCAACAGAAAGGGTATACGACTCCGAAGGATTTACCTGCCTGTCATCTTTGTATGTTTTCCCGCCCGCTTCTTCCCACTCCCAAATCACGTGTAGCGTTTCATCCTCTTCATCCGACACCGTTACGACATTTTCACCAGGCAACAACCGAGGGCGCGTAATAAAATTGTGCAGAAAATACAATTCAACAACCACTTCCCCAATTGCACCACCCCTTGGGCTGATTGCCAAATCATATCCACCCATTACAAAGTCACTCAGATCAATCTCATTCATCCCCAAATGGGCAACAACCTCCCGCTCACAAATCCCGTCTTTTTGGCACAACAAACGAATGGCGTTTGCCCCAGGTTCGGCACCAAAGCGCAGGGTTCCTCCCACCAACACATATGGAAATGGCAACCGCAAGGTATCGCCTGCCTGAACATCTTTCACGACCGTCCGAAACGTGCCATTGCCATAATGACGCCACGTGCTTTGTAAACGTTCTGGATGTCTTGGCCCGTCATCAAAATAATCTTGCACAAATCGTTCTGCCCAAATCTCTGGCCAATAAAAACGCCCATGTTCACGGTCCCAAAAATACGTGATCGATTGGCCTTTTTGCAAAGTCACATCCATCTGCGTATCCATCACCATGAAGTATCCCGGTCCCGGTCCCCAGTCGGCAAAACGCGATTGGTAGAAAACTTTCCCCAAATCGCCATCGGGCATCAAGCCCAAAATCTCCCGACTCGGGTGCGTTACCAAAGTTGGATCGGCAATCGTATCTTCAAGCGATGCAATACGACTGCCATCACGTGTATAACAATAAAAATTGACCATCGGATCCAAATGATGCCAATGGCCATCGTAAAAGACCTCCACACACGAGTGCCCCGATGGATTGTCTGGTGAATAGCCGTTTCCCATCCGCGAAAAGAAAAATGCCCCCGCATTCTTTTCCAATCCCCAATCGCCCGGAGCACATTCATTGAGACCAATGAGCCGTTGATTTTCATACCCAAATACTTTTTGATAAATCGCGCCCAAAGTACGGGCTTGCACACCACACAACCCATGGCCATACACATTCAACAACTTGGTCGCATCGTGCCACTCTTCACGACGTTCCTTCACGTTATATACCCACGGATACTGAAACATCGCCCACCGCACCACATCATAACACGCCAACGCCTTTTCTTCATTTGACATGCCCGCGTGCACAATGCTTTTCGCCAAAGCATCCAGATCGTGAAAATCAAATGTGCGATCTGTTGTGATTCTCATAACAACCCCAACATGCTACGTTGTGTGTCCGAAAATTCTATCAAATGTTGCAAGGTCACATGATCTTCTGCTTTAAATGTCTCTTCCTGATCCCGACACACCGGAAGAATCGGGAGTCCCAACATCGACAAATACAATTTTGCCGAAGATTTGTATTTGTGCCCGGCCACCTTATTCGCCACACTCAAAAAACGCTGTACATCCGCAGCGAGGTCAGGCTCATTTTTAAAATAGTGACACATCCAAGCAAACAGATCGGGGTAAAAATTTGCAGCCGTGCCGCAATAACCGTCACCACCCGTACGGAGAGAGTCTAACAAGGTCGGCGTATTGGCATTGAAAAACTTCATCCCCTGGCCTTTAATGGCTTCTAACTTGGGCACAATCAAATCCATATCACACGATGTGTCTTTGATAAAACAGAACCGTCCCGTTGAGGCACACCACCCCAACAACTCAGGGGACAGCAAGCGATGATAGGGGCTGGGACATTCATACAAACCAAATGGAATCTCGCCTGTCAGGCTTAACAAACGTTCCATTTCTCTTCGCCAATCGGCATCAGATGCGTCTTTGGGCACAATTTGACACACCAGT
>Ga0114999_10009510_pt1 | contig 10637 bp, 9 predicted proteins | sample ArcticOcean_MG_C_3_FD_89820 | JGI IMG/M metagenome (GOLD analysis project Ga0114999, IMG submission 89820) | Marine microbial communities from western Arctic Ocean - ArcticOcean_MG_CB8_126 | ecosystem: Environmental > Aquatic > Marine > Oceanic | place: Arctic Ocean: Canada Basin | collected... | reverse complement strand
GTTTTCCGTCAGGTTTTAGGACGTGACCGGGTATGGCGGGACGCTACGGTTCCACAATCCACAGGAGTAAAAATTGAAGATTCTATCTTGACCCGGGCCCGTCAAATTAGAAGCCAAAACGTTATTCAGGGGAAAAATTAAACTCCTCATCATTTCTAGACTCATTAAAGTTATTACCCGCGCTCAGCAGTCAATAAATACAAAGCAGAGCATAAACCCTATAATAAATAAGACTTTTAAATATGGCTCGTTACAATTTCAAAGAAACCGAACAAAAATGGCAATCAATATGGGCTAAGCAAAAAACATTTGAGGTCAACATAGACAAAACAAAAGAAAAATATTACGTGCTCGAAATGTTTCCCTACCCATCTGGGCGCATTCACATGGGGCATGTTCGTAATTATGCATTAGGTGATCTCGTTGCTCGTTATAAAAAAGCAAAAGGTTTCAATGTTTTGCACCCTATGGGGTGGGATGCTTTTGGTTTGCCAGCGGAAAATGCCGCTATAGAAAACAAAACTCACCCAGCCAAATGGACCCACGAAAATATTGCAGCAATGCGGGTCCAGCTTAAATCAATGGGCCTCTCCTACGATTGGTCTCGAGAAATTTCAACCTGTGAACCCGTTTATTACGCTCATGAGCAGAAAATGTTCCTCGACTTTTTCAAAGAAGGTTTAGTTTATCGTAAAAAAAGCTGGGTCAATTGGGATCCAGTTGAAAATACTGTTCTTGCCAACGAACAAGTTGTAGATGGTAAAGGCTGGCGATCTGGCGTCCAAGTTGAAAAACGCCAACTATCTCAATGGTTCCTTAAAATCACTAGTTTTGCGCAAGACCTACTTGAAGATTTATCTACCCTTGATCGCTGGCCAGAAAGGGTACGACTTATGCAGGAAAATTGGATTGGGCGTTCTGAAGGTGCACATATTTTATTTGACGTTTCTGATCGTAATGAAAAACTAGAGGTTTATACAACCCGTCCCGACACCATTTTTGGAGCCAGTTTTTGTGCGATAGCAGCAAACCACCCTATCGCCCAAGATATAGCCTCGTCAAACCCTGAGTTAGCTACATTTATAATGGAATGTAATAGTATGGGCACTAGTGAAGTAGCCATTGAAACGGCTGAAAAGAAGGGTTTTGATACGTCCCTAACTTGTAAACACCCTTTTATCAAGGACCTACAACTTCCTCTATATATCGCCAATTTTGTCCTCATGGACTATGGCTCAGGGGCCATTTTTGGTTGCCCCGCCCACGATCAACGCGATTTAGATTTTGCCCGAAAATATAAGTTACCAGTATTCCCTGTTGTCGCCCCTAAAGGTGTGCCCGCCAGTGATATTGTTATAGAAGACGTTGCAATATTAGGTGACGGCGTTCTCATAAATTCCGATTTTCTAAATGGTTTGGATGTCCCAACAGCTAAAACCAAAGTTATTAATGCTTTTGTTAAAAAAAATATTGGTAAGCGGGCTATCAATTACCGCCTTCGTGATTGGGGCATTTCGCGCCAACGCTATTGGGGTTGTCCAATTCCAGTTATTCATTGTGGCAAATGTGGTATTGTTCCTGTCCCAGAGCAAAATTTGCCTGTTGAATTACCTGAAGATGTGAATTTAAAATCTGTAGGAAATCCACTCGATGAGCACCCCACTTGGAAATATACCGCCTGTCCAGAATGTGGTAAGCCTGCTATGCGTGAAACAGACACGTTTGATACTTTTTTCGAAAGTTCATGGTATTATGCTCGGTTTGCCGACCCCAAAAATAGTAAAGTTGGGTTTTCTAAAGAATCTGCTGAGTATTGGCTACCCGTCGATCAATATATTGGCGGCATTGAACATGCTGTACTCCATTTATTGTACTCCAGGTTTTTCACACGCGCTTTAAATCAATGCGGCTATATAAATATAAAAGAGCCCTTCGCAGGCTTGATGACCCAGGGCATGGTTTGTCATTCAACATTTCGTGATGAAAGTGGGAATTGGGTTCTACCAGATAATGTAAAAACAGAAGAACAAAATACTTTAACGCATTACAAATCAGGCGAAAAAATCATCAGAGGTCGCTCTGAAAAAATGAGCAAGTCCAAAAAGAACGTTGTTGATCCAAAGCTTATTATAGATTCATACGGAGCCGATACTGCGCGCTTATTTATGTTGTCCGACAGCCCACCCGACCGTGATTTAGATTGGACAGACAGTGGGGTTGAAGGCGCATGGCGTTACCTGAACCGTTTTTGGCGCATGGTTTCTGAACCCAATATAGAACTCCCCCTCTTAAACACACCTAAGCCTGATTTTTTTGAGGAAGAGGTTTACGATATTTATCGCATCATTCATAAAACAATTGCTGGTGTAACAGAAGATCTAGAGCGCTTTCACTTTAATAAAGCGGTTGCGCGTATTCGTGAGCTAACAAATACTTTAGAATCCATAAAGCCAAATAAAAAAGGGGCTGATTGGGTCCTCCGGTTTGGATTAGAAACGCTTGTTTACCTTATTGCACCTATGACACCACATATTGCAGAAGAAGCATGGTCTGTCCTAGGTCATAAAACACTTTTAACAGAGTCCCCTTGGCCTGAAGCAGATAGCACTATACTTATTGATGATACGCTAACAATTGGTGTTCAAGTTAACGGTAAAATGCGTGGGACTTTAGAATTACCCATTAATTGTGATAAATACTTAGTAGAACAACAGGCATTACAACTGCCTAATGTTATAACTGCAATGGCAGGAAAGCCTTTACGTAAACTTATTGTTGTACCTAACCGGATTATAAATATTGTTATCTAAAATATCATTATTAGTATTTTTTTGCTTAATAGTATCTGCATGTGGTTTTAAACCCCTTTATGGTACAAAAGGCTCAGAAAATATAACAACTGATTTCTTCGATATCCGCATAGCCCCCATCAAAGGTCGTGTAGGACAGATGTTGTCCAACGAATTGAAGTATTTGCTCAACCCCATGCATGAGCCTTATAAACCAAAATATCGTTTAATTATAGATATTGTTCAATCAATCCAGTCCTTAGCTGTAAAAAAAACTGCCCTTGCGACACGAAGTAATTTAAAACTTACGAGTAAGTATCGGTTAATTGATACAAGTAGCCTCAAATCATTAAACCGTGGCTCTAATGCAATTACAGTTTCATTTAACATATATTCATCTAATTACGCTACTTTATCGGCTGAAAAAGATGCAAAAAAGCGTGCTGTAAAAGAGCTTGCACAAGACATCCGTTTGCAAATTGGGGCTTTTTTCATGGCCCAGAACCATCTAAATTTAGTGCAATGAAATTCAATGGCAAAAAGCTCAACGATCTTTTAAACCACCCCAAATTAGTCGTCAATGCTGCTTTGTTATATGGCCCTGATCAAGGTCTCGTAAGAGAGTATGTAAAAAAACTTAGCCTTAAATGTGCCCCAAACCTAAAAGACCCATTCGCTGTCACTGAGTTTACTGGCCCCCAGCTCAAACAGGACCCCAGTATATTAGTCGACGCTGTTTATTCATTATCATTAGCAGGTGGGGATTGCGTCATAATAATTCGTGATGCACAAGACTCAATTGTGCCAACCTTAAACCATATATTTTCTCAATCAATCAAAGCTTGGCCAATTATTATAGAGGCTAATTCCTTAAAGTCTAAGTCAGCTTTACGAATACTGTTTGAACAGTCAATAAAGTTAGCCGCTATTGCCTGTTATCCTGATGAAGGTTATGCCTTAGAAAACTTTATTAAAAATTTTATGACCCAAGAAAAACTATCCATAGATCAAGGAGCAAGTCAGTTTTTATGTGCTACCTTAGCCGGGGATCGTCAAGTAGTTCGTCGTGAGCTTGAAAAGTTAGCTTTATATTGCTTGGCAAAGTTAACTGACGCAAATAAAGTTACAGAAACAGATGCAATTGCATGTGTTGGGGATTCATCAGAAGTGTCCTTGGATAATCTTGTTTATTCTGTTGGCGACGGTAACCAGGCAAATATTGACAGAACATTAACCAAAGCCTTTACCGAAGGAGTCAATCCCGTAGTTGTAATTCGCTCCATTCAACGCCACTTTCAGCGCTTGCATTTTGTCCATAGCCAAATAGCAAATGGAGTAAGTCTAGATCAAGCTTTAGGAAAGCTACGCCCAGCTATATTTTTTAAGCGTAAGTCTCTTTTTCAACAGCAAGTACTTAGCTGGTCACCCGAGAAGCTAACCCGGGCTCTAATTTTGACCACAAAAAACGAAATCGATAGCAAAACAACTGGTTTACCTGCTGAAATCCTTTGTCATAGAACCCTAATGCGTATAGCGCAAGCTGCGCGGAGGCGTTAACAGATTTTGTAGCACGTTGTCTGCCCTAGATTGGCTTGGTTTAATTCACTTGTTTCTTTAAGCCAACTGGGTTTTTTACCAAAATAGAAATCAACTCATCCAACTGATCTAAGTTTCCATAGGAGATAGTCAAGGTGCCGCTCTTTCCCTTAGGTTTGATCAGAACACCCAAGCCTAATCGATCTCTCAAGGTCACCTCAAGTGCCTTGGTGTCGGCATCTTTTTCTACCTTGGCACTAAGCGTCGACTTTTTTGGCTCCAATTGCATTTTGATGAGCTTCTCAGTGTCTCTAACATTCAAACCCCGCGTCACGATGTTTTCTGCTAGAATTATGGGATCTTCAGCCATCAATAAGGCTCTAGCATGCCCGGCACTCAACTGGCCATCATCGAGCATGGTTTTAATCTCGCCGGGTAGTGCGATCAGTCTAACCATATTTGCAACATGACTTCTACTTTTTCCAATGCTGTTTGCCATAACTTCTTGAGTGTGCCCAAACTCTTCCATCAGTCTTTGATACCCTTCAGCTTCTTCCAAAGGTGATAAATCTTGGCGCTGTAAATTTTCAATTAAACCAACCTCGAGCGCCTCAAGGTCCGTAAATTTCTTAATAATAACAGGCACCTCATGTAATTCAGCACGTTGCGCAGCCCTCCATCGGCGTTCACCAGCAATGATTTCATATTCAGATATTTTTACGGGGTGTTTACGGACTATAATCGGCTGAAGTAAGCCCTTATCACGGATAGATGATGCCAATTCTTCAATGTGGTCTAAATCAATGATACGTCGAGGCTGATATTTACCAGGATTCAAATACTCAACAGGGACCAATTTATAGGAACGATCTTTATCCAATTCTTGCATATCAGTTGCCACGCTCTCACCCATCAGAGCTGCTAAACCGCGGCCAAGTTGTTTCGGTTTTTGCGCCATTATACTACCATCCGTTTTTCGCGCTGAATCAGTTCCCCGGCTAAGTTTAGATAGGCCTGTGATCCGGGGCAATTTATATCATATAATAACACCGGTTTTCCGTGTGAAGGGGCCTCTGAAACTCTAATGTTTCTGGGAATTACTGTGTTGTAAACTTTCTCCCCAAAATGTTCACGCACATCGTTAGCGACTAAATCCGACAAATTGTTCCGCTTATCGTGCATGGTCAGTACAATTCCCTGCAAATCAAGGGTGGGGTTTAAGGTTTGTTGGATCATATTAATGGTTTTAACCAATTGGCTAATTCCTTCCAGTGCAAAGAACTCACATTGTAAAGGCACCAAAACAGCTTGGGCCGCAACCAAAGCATTAACTGTTAAAAGACTTAGGGCTGGGGGACAGTCAATTAAAATATAATCATAGGCCCCGCAGGCCTGAACCAAGGCTTCACGCAGTCTGTATTCACGGGCATTGGCGTCAACTAACTCGATTTCTGCCCCATATAAATCAGGGCCTGACGTCATAACCTTCAGATCGGGAATTTCAGTATCGTGTACAGCGTCCAAAAGTTGCGCTTGCCCAATCATCACATGATATGCGTTGATCTCCCGATCACTGTGAGCAATTCCAAGACCCGTTGAGGCATTTCCTTGTGGGTCCAAGTCTATGATTAGCACCCGTTGGTGTATAGCAGCCAGAGCCGTGCCTAAATTGATCGCCGTTGTCGTTTTTCCAACGCCCCCTTTTTGGTTAGCAATGGCTAAAATTCGCGCTCCCTGAGAAGTTAGCGAGGAAGCATTCTGAGGGGTCGATGCAACACTATCAATCACGATGTTTTACGCCTTTAAGGGTCAAAATTGTTGCAATGCTAAGTGTTTGGCTGGTTGTTTCAACAATATTCATTGTCCATTCTTTTTGTGCATCGGTCAACTCTTCCCGTGCTTTTGCACCCTTTAAAAATATATATGTCGCATCACCATCATCAAATTTCCGCGCCATTCTTATCAGCTTGCGAAGGGGGGCAAGAGCCCGTGCCGTTATTACGTCACCTTTTAAACCCGGCATTGCTTCAGCCCGGCCGGCATGAATAATAACGCCCGCATTTGTTCGGTAGTTTACTTCGGTTAAAAAGGAACATTTCCGGCCATCGGCTTCAACCAAATGAACTTCCGGTCCACCGTAATGCTTAAAGTATAAAGCTAAAACCAATCCAGGAAACCCGGCACCACTTCCAATATCAATAACTTTTTTCGCACCCACTGGTATTAATGGGTAAAGCTGGGCAGAATCCATCACATGACGGCTCCAAACATCAGATAATGTCGAAGTACTGACTAAGTTGATCTGCTTTTGCCACTTTTCAAGCAATGACACATAGATTTGGAAATCTTCTAACAAGGGTTTTGGCAGATTAAGGCGGTTTTGAAATCCTTCAAATGTCATCACGCTGTCAGTCATTTGGAAATAAGGTAGCCATACATTATATTATTAATAACTTAAGACTAGCTAGCCAGCCTTGAATCCCCACGCTTCACATAAGCTAAAAGCACGGTCAGTGCGGCTGGGGTTATCCCAGAAATGCGTGATGCCGCGGCCAAGGTTGCGGGCCGCCCACTTTCTAATTTTGCTTTAGCTTCATTAGACAAACCAGAGATATTTGTAAAATCTAAACCATTCGGTATCTTCAAAGCTTCGTCGCGGCGAAAGGCTCTAATGTCCGCGTCTTGTCGGTCCAAGTAATGAGTATACAAGGCGTCTATTTCCAGTTGTTTAGCAATTATTTCTGGTGTTCCATGCAGTTGTGGCCATATATTCATCAAATCTTTGAACATAATGTCTGGGTACGCTAGCAAATCCGTCGCCGAGCGGCGCTTACCATCTGACTTAACATCCACCCCATATCCTTGTAGATCATTTGGTGACTTTATAAGCCTACCCATCTGGTCTTTCCAGTAAACAAGATCAGAATACTTATTGCGATATGAACCTATGCGTTCAATTCCCACGCAACCCACACCATATCCCAATTCAGTTAATCGTTGATCAGCATTATCAGCGCGTAATTTCAGGCGGTATTCAGCCCGCGACGTAAACATTCGATAAGGCTCTTCTGTACCTAAAGTCACTAAATCATCAATCATCACGCCAATATACGCATCTGCACGATCTAACTCAAAGGCATTATGGCCACTAGCAAGCCGGGCGGCGTTGATGCCAGCAATCAAGCCCTGCGCACCCGCCTCTTCATAACCCGTGGTTCCATTTATTTGCCCCGCCAAAAACAAACCAGGCACTTTTTGTGTCTCTAGAGACGGCTTGAGCTCTCGTGGATCAACAAAATCATACTCAATGGCGTAGCCAGGGCGCATAATAATTGCCTTTTCTAGCCCCGGTATAGTCTTTAAAAGTGCCTCTTGAACCGATTTAGGTAGAGATGTGGAAATACCGTTGGGGTATACTGTCGGGTCATCCAAACCCTCTGGCTCTAAAAAAATCTGATGGTGGTCCCGATCGGCAAAACGCACAACCTTGTCTTCAATAGACGGGCAATAGCGCGGTCCACTCCCTTCTATCTGACCAGAATAAACTGCAGATTGATGAATGTTGTCTGATATAATCTGATGGGTTCTCAGGTTTGTGTGGGTTATATGGCACGGAACCTGGGGCGTTGTGATCTTGTCGGTTAAGTAAGAGAAAGGGAGCGGGGGGGTATCTCCCGGCTGCTCAATCAATCCCCTATAATTAATCGTTCGACCATCAATCCTTGGGGGCGTCCCCGTTTTCAATCGACCCAGGCGGAAGCCCCACCGCTTAAACGTATAACTTAGACCAACTGAACGTCGATCGTCGAGCCGACCGGCTGGAATTTTCTGAGAGCCAATATGAATAAGCCCACGTAAGAAGGTGCCTGTTGTAATAATGACCGCGGTTGCACTATATGCCTTCCCAGCTTCCGTCCAAACACCTACAACATGGCCCCGCTTATCGACAATCAAATCATCAACCGGTTCGCTCCGGATTTCTAGATTGTTTTGATTATTCAACAGATCTTGAATAGCATTACGATAGAGTTTCCGGTCTGCTTGAGCTCGAGGGCCACGTACCGCAGGCCCCTTACTCTGGTTCAAAACTCGGAACTGGATCCCCGCTTGGTCAATAGCCTTGCCCATGATTCCATCCAAGGCATCAATTTCACGAACCAGCTGACCCTTTGCCAGTCCGCCAATAGCAGGGTTACATGACATCTCTCCAATGGTCTCAACTTTGTGAGTGAGCATAAGGGTTTTAGCCCCCATGCGAGCAGACGCGGCCGCAGCCTCACTGCCCGCGTGCCCACCACCAATTACGATTATATCATAAACACTCATAACGCGGAATGTAGTGGTGGGATATGGCTGAGTCAATCAAGATAAGAAGCTCCCGGCTTTTTTCCAATTCGCCTCCTGCGAGGATGTTTCACGTGAAACATCCTCGCAGGGGGCCGCCTTAATATAATTAATCTTCGTTTCACGTGAAACATCGCTATTTGCCGATACAAAAATCTTTAAAAATGACGTCCAATAGGTCCTCTACATCAACGCGGCCTGTGATCTTTCCCAATGCCGCACACGCAGCTCGTAAATTTTCAGCGGCTAATTCAGGCTGGTCAATCAGCGAGGAAAGAGCGGTGAGCTGGCTTAAAGACGCTAAACAGTCTTCGAGTGCTTTTCGGTGGCGTGAGCGGGTTAGGCTCGGTTGTTCAGACATCTCAAAGCGATCTTTTGCTTTTGACTTTATGATGTTTAGAAGTTCTGATATGCCCACGCCCGTTTTTGCAGATATATAAATGACGGGCACTTCAGGAAAGTTAAAAATAGGTGGCTTTAAATCTAATTTGTTTAAAGCAATTACTGTTTCAGAGTCAATCAATGAAACAATTTCTGGGGCCAGAACAGGGAATTGGTTTGCGTCAGCGACGATAATTTTAAAGTCCGCCGTGTCCGCTTGGGACAAAGCCCGCCTGATGCCTTCCTCTTCAATATCATCTAAGGCATCGCGAATGCCCGCCGTATCTGAAAGAATGACGGGTATCCCCGCTAGGTCCAAATAGACCTCAATTACATCCCGAGTTGTTCCCGCTGTTTCTGATACAATGGCAGCATCACGTTGGGCAAGTTGATTCAACAAACTAGATTTTCCCGCATTTGGACTACCTAAGATTGCCACACGAACGCCTTCCCGCAGCCGCTCCCCACGATGCCCCTCATCAAGATGGTCTGATATGCAGGCCTTTAGGGATTGGACTTGTGAACGAACATCCTCTTCTAGCCCTGTTGGGATATTTTCCTCAGCAAAATCAATGCTGGTCTCTAGATAAGCAGAAGCACGGAGAAGGCAAAGCCGCCAGTTTTCATATAGATCTCCCAGCGCCCCTTGCATTTGACGCAGAGCTTGATCACGCTGAGCTGTTGTTTCTGCGTCAACGAGGTCCGCAAGCCCCTCCGCTGCCGTTAAATCCATTTTGTTGTTTTCGAAGGCACGTCGAGTAAACTCTCCGGGCTCCGCCATACGGAACCCCCTAATGTGCGAAAGAGAGGATAAAACGCCATCAACAACCGCGCGACCACCATGAACATGTAATTCAACAACATTTTCTCCGGTAAAGCTTGCTGGGGCTGGAAACCAGAATGCCAAAGCTTGATCTAACAGGTTATGCGTTTGTGGGTCGGTCAATGAGACACGTGTGGCTATTCTAGGAGTAGGAAGCTTTGTACATAGTATGCTAAAAATCAATTCAGATTCATCGCCTGATACTCGAATAACCGCTACGCCGGCTTTTCCAATGCCGCTTGCAAGGGCAAATATAGTTCCTGGCTTCATTGATGAAACAAAACATAATAGTTGGGCATACTAGATTGAGTGGGCATTATTCATTCACCCCCGGCATTCTAATTTTGGCATAATTCCATTTTGCATAAATCAAACTAAAGCCCAGCTTGAGTTTTCTATAGTTTTCCACTTATACCAATCCCCCTCTATGAAGATAACAAGGCGTTGCCTTTTCCCAACTCGGGCCATAATATTTTGCAGGCTCCCAAACATTACTTTATTATATAGCTTAAACTGATAAATATAAAGCTCGTCGCGCACACTTGCTTGCCGAGTTCCAAAAATCGGAGGCATTGGATAAAGTGGCCATAAGTATTCTTTTAGACCTGAACAGCAAACACCACTCGAGCCACGTCCCTGGGTTTGCGGACGTTTTCATTTCAATTTAAATAAAAAGTGTGTGGAGCCTTTAGCTTTCAACCCCTTATCTCCTGGCCGCTTGAATGATTAAGTGTAGCAAGAGAACTATCCGCGTTAAAATATTT
>Ga0114999_10009509_pt1 | contig 10637 bp, 10 predicted proteins | sample ArcticOcean_MG_C_3_FD_89820 | JGI IMG/M metagenome (GOLD analysis project Ga0114999, IMG submission 89820) | Marine microbial communities from western Arctic Ocean - ArcticOcean_MG_CB8_126 | ecosystem: Environmental > Aquatic > Marine > Oceanic | place: Arctic Ocean: Canada Basin | collected... | reverse complement strand
TCACGGATTTGAAGGAGCTAAAAATTTTTCAAACAAATTAAAGCATGGTGAGGCTGTGCTATTGGGCATGATAATTGCCAGTGAATTATCAAATAAAAAAAAAATATTATCCTTGAAAGAATTATTACTAATTAAAAAGCACTACTTTAATTTAAAATTATTATCAAATATAAAAAAAAAATTTAAGAAAAAAGAAATTAACAAAATTATTTATTTTATGAAAAAAGATAAAAAAAATACAGATGAAAAAATTAATTTAATTTTATTAAAAAAAATTGGAAAAACATCAAAACCAAAAGCTATTTCGTTAAAAAGTATAGAAATTAAAGAATTTCTTAATTCATATTATTGATACAAAATTAATTTATTTCAATTTCTAACGCATGTATTGTTTTATTCATTTCATCTTTTAAAACAGAAAAAATTAGTTTGTGAGCCTCTATTTTTCCCATATTTTTTAATTTTTTTGAATTTATTACAATTTTAAGATGAAGTTTTTTTGGATCATAAAATTTATGTTTACTGTGTAAACTTGAATTATCTATTAAAACTATATTTTCAGGGTTAATTTTTTTGTTAATTTTTTCTTTTATTTGATCAATAATGGACATCATTTCACTTCTAAAATCTTAAAACATATAATAGTTTTAAACAATGGAAAATATTTGCGAGTGGCACAATTGTAATGAAAGTGGAGAATTTAAAGCTCCTTTAGAAAGAGATAATAGTAAAAACTTCAGATGGTTGTGTGAGGAGCATATTAAATTATTTAATAAAAATTGGGATTATTTTGACGGTATGTGTCAAGATGAAATTGAAGATTTTTTAAAGTCAGATCTTACCTGGCATCGTCCAACGCAACAATTTGGTTCATCTGATAATTTTTTTAATATTTTATGGAGCAATGCTTTAAATGATAATTTCAATTTTTTTAAATCTAAGGAAAATATAAATAAATTAAATAGCAAGAAGTTGAGCGAAAAAGATAAGGATGCTTTTAAAATAATGGGCCTCGATTTAAATACTGATTGGGAAAATATAAGAAAAAAGTTTAAAATACTTGTAAAAAAGTTTCATCCTGATAAAAATTCAGGTAATAAAGAATTTGAAGATAAATTAAAAAAAATTACTTTGGCTTACAGTCGCATAAAACATATAATGTTAAAAAAATAGTAAATATGACAAATCTATCTGAATTAACTCCTGATATTAAAATTTCTGTAAATCAAATTTTTGGAATAGACACAGAAATGAAAGTTGATGGATTTTCAAAAAAAAATGAATATGTTCCTGATATAGATAGCAACTATAAGTTTGACAGAGATACTACGCTTGCTATCATTTCTGGTTTTGCATTTAACAAACGTGTTTTAATTCAAGGTTACCATGGAACTGGAAAATCGACACATATCGAACAAGTGGCCGCGAGATTAAATTGGCCATGCCTTAGAGTTAACTTAGATAGCCATATAAGCCGTATAGATTTGATAGGAAAAGATGCAATCGTAATTAAAAATAACAAACAAATTACCGAATTCAAAGAAGGTATACTTCCTTGGTCTATTCAAAATCCTATAGCTCTTGTATTTGATGAGTATGATGCGGGGCGTCCTGATGTAATGTTTGTCATTCAAAGAGTTCTTGAAAAAGAAGGAAGTTTTACACTGTTGGATCAAAATAAAGTATTAAAACAACATCCTCTTTTTAGATTGTTTGCAACGACTAATACTATAGGATTGGGTGACACAACTGGACTTTACCAAGGAACACAACAAATCAATCAGGGACAATTAGATAGATGGAGTATTATAACAACTTTAAATTATCTTAAATTTGATAAAGAGTTAGAAATTATCCTAGGAAAATCCAAGAGTTTAAATAATAAAGAAGGTAAAGAGGTTGTATCAAACATGATTAAAGTTGCTGATTTAACTAGAAAAGGATTTGTAAATGGTGATATCTCAACTGTTATGAGTCCTCGAACGGTATTGCATTGGGCAGAAAACTTAGAAATATTTAAAGATGTAGGTTATGCATTCAGAGTCACGTTTTTAAATAAATGTGATGACTTGGAAAAAAATATAATTGCGGAATACTACCAACGATGTTTTGGTGAAGATTTACCAGAGTCTTCAGTTAATATTAAAATTTAATTTTTAAAAAATGGATGAAAAGGAACTTTTAAAAGAAAGATTTAAGTCTGCTGTATCATCTACAGTGAAGGCTATTTCTGAAAATTTTGATCTAGATATTAAATTTGGAGATAATCATTCTTCAAAAGAAAATTCTTTAAGTTTACCTGAATTATCAAGTCTAAAAGAATTGCAGGATTTTACAAATTTAAGGGCTTTTGCTGACTCAGAAGCATTAAAAATAAAATATAAAAATAAAAAAATTTATATACAAAACCAGCCGGCAGGATCATTAGCTAGAAGTTTATACTCTATTGCTGAAAAAATTAGATATGAAAAAATAGGATCGGATAAACTAAAAGGAGTAAAAAATAATATAACTCAATTCTATGAAAATAAATTTAAAAACAAGAAAATTGAGGAAGTCAAAGGCGAATCGGACGTTCCAATTACTGAAGCCTTTGAACTTTATCTAAGAAGTCATTTTTTTAAAATAAAACAGAATGATGTAACAAAAAAAATATTAAGTCATTGGCAAAACTTGTTCGATAAAAATCTAAAAAAAGAACTAAAAGAATTAGATAATTTTATAGAAGACCAAAAAAAATTTAGTAAATTAATTGCAGATTTAATTAATAATTTAAACTTTGAAGACCAAAATTCAAAAAATCAAGAAGAGCAAACAGATTCTTCAAATCAAAACACATCATCTTCTGAACAAAATAAGGAAAATAGTGATGCATCTAAGCAAGAACAGAATAAAAAAAACGATTCGGATTTAAATGTGCTTCAAAGCAGCTTTGAAACTTTTAACGAAAATGAAGATTCTTCTGATAAAGATGCAAAAGAAATTGTCGGTGACCCAAGCTTATCAGGGAACAATAAAAAAAAATTATTCAAGGAAAAATACAAAATATTTACCAATAAATACGATGAGATAACAAATGCTGAAGAATTAGAAAATGAAGATGAAATCCTTAGGCTTAGAAAAAATTTGGATCAGCAGCTTATAAATTTACAAAGTTTAGTTGCTAAACTTGCAAATAAACTTCAAAGGCAATTATTAGCAAAACAAAATAGGTCATGGGAATTTGATCTAGAGGAAGGAATACTTGATGCCTCAAAACTATCGAGGGTCGTTACTGATCCTTTTCATTCTTTATCTTTTAAAATGGAAAAGGAAACTAAGTTTAAAGACACTATTGTAACACTTCTTATTGATAATTCCGGATCCATGAGAGGAAGGCCAATTTCAGTTGCAGCAATCTGTGCTGACATTCTATCAAGAACTTTGGAAAGATGTTCTGTTAAAGTTGAAATTTTAGGTTTTACAACAAAAAATTGGAAAGGGGGGAAAAGTAGAGAAAAATGGAACTTAAATAATAAGCCTCTTAATCCAGGAAGACTAAATGATTTAAGACATATTATTTATAAGTCTGCTGATAAACCTTGGAGACAGTCAAAAAAAAATCTTGGTTTAATGCTTAAAGAAGGTTTGCTTAAAGAAAATATAGATGGTGAAGCCCTTCTTTGGGCCTTTAAAAGAATTTCAATAAGAAAAGAAGAGAGAAAAATATTAATGGTTATTTCTGATGGTGCTCCAGTTGATGATTCAACTTTATCAGTCAATTCTGGTGATTATTTAGAAAAACATTTAAAACAAACTGTTAAATGGATAGAGGAAAATTCCAATATCGAAATTCTAGCGGTAGGAATAGGTCATGATGTTACTAGGTACTACAAGAAAGCAATAAAGATATCTGACGTGCAAGAACTTGGGGACGTTATGATTAATCAATTAACTAAACTTTTTTCAGAATCAAATGATAAAACTATGCACTAATTTTTTTTTCATTCTTTGAACCGTTTTTAATATACATCATCGTAAGTCTGAATGGAATTAACATCAAAAGGGCGACAAACATTTTAACAAATAAATCTCCAAAAGATAAAGTTATCCATTTAATACTCAAACCATAAAATGCAATTGAAAAAAATAAAAAAGTATCTATTGTAGATCCTATTAATGATGATGTTAAAGGGGCTGCGAACCAAATTTTATTTCTTAATCTATCAAAAATATTAACATCTATTAGTTGCGCTACAAGAAATGCAACGCCAGACCCAATTGCAATCCTGATAGAAATTAAATCTGAATAATTTGTAGAAAAATAAAATGTTAATAAAACTCCTAACACAAAACCTAAATATACAATTTTTTTTGCTATATTTTTTCCATACTTTCTGTTTGCCAAATCTGTTATTAAAAATGCTACTGGGTAAGTAAAAGCTCCATAAGTTAATAAATCTTGTAAATCAAAGTAACTTACCGGAAATTGAACAAGATAGTTTGATATTGTAACTACCAAAGCCATAAAAAATCCCAAAATAAAAAGGAATCTATTTTCTTTTTTGATCATTAAAAACTATATTTTTGCGATTATTTTACTTTTAAGTTTTTTTACTTTTTGTGACAAATTAAAAGACTTAACACTCTTTAAATAAGAATCTAATCCACCTTTATAGTCAACTGTTCTTAATGCTGAGTTGCTTACATTTAATTTAATATTCCGTTTTAATATTTCACTTTTAAAAGTTATTTTTTTTAAATTAGGTAAAAATTTTCTTTTTACCTTATTGTTAGAATGGCTCACTTTATGGCCTTTCAAAGGAGACTTGCCTGTAAGTTCGCATTTTTTTGACATATTAATTTCCTATGCAGTATATAGATGCAGTTAGAAATGGAATCAAGAGAATATATTAAATGAATACTTCAATATCTATTGCCTTTTTGGCGGGATTAATTAGTTTTTTGTCTCCATGTGTACTTCCACTAATTCCAGGCTATATTTCTTATATTTCTGGTACATCTTTGGAAAAACTTGTCAAAAAGAAAAATAATTTAGTAGTAATAAAAACAATTTTTTTTACCTTAGGTTTTTCGCTTGTATTTATAAGTTTTGGTTCAACTGCATCATTTCTTGGAAGCCTTCTTTTAAATAATTCTAATTCCTTAAGAATTGGGGCTGGAATAATTATAATATTTTTTTCACTACAACTTATTGGAATTATTAATTTTAAATTTATGAACAAAGATTTAAGAATTTTTACTAATCATTATAACAGCAATTTAGCTTTTCCACTTATTGTAGGTGCGGCTTTTGGATTTGGTTGGACTCCATGTATAGGTCCAATTCTTGGATCAATTTTAGTATTGGCCTCAATAGAAGAAAGTTTTAGTAAAAGTATATTACTTCTCTCGTTTTACTCAATAGGTTTGGCAGTTCCTTTTATTATTTCAGGATTTTTAATTAATAAATTTTTATTTTTTTCTAAAAACTTTAGAAAATATATTCCCATTATTTCAAAAGTTGGTGGGATAATTTTATTATTAACTGGAATAGGTATATTAACTGGACAGCTTCAAATCTTAGGATTTTTTATATTAGAATATTTTCCATCGCTAGGAAATATTGGTTAACTACACTTCTGTACCTATAGCGTCTTTTACGCTCTTCAATCCTTCAATTTTTAAAATATCAATTAACTCTTTTTTAATCTTTTTTGCTGTCAATGGTCCCCTATAAACAAAGCCAGTATAAAGCTGTAACAATGATGCACCAGCTGTAATCTTTTCATAAGCTGATTTACCTGAACTAACACCTCCAACACCTATGATAGGTATTTTTCCATTTAATTGTTTGTAAAATTTTCTAATCATATTAGTTGAAAGTTGTCTTAAAGGTTTTCCTGATAGACCTCCTGATTCTTTTTTAATTTCACTTATTAAAGTATCTCTATTACCATCAGTAGTATTGGTGAGTATAATTGCAGAAATGTTATTACTTATTGCAATATCTGCAATTTCAGCAATATAATTATCTTTTATGTCAGGTGATATTTTTAATAACAAAGGAATTGCTATTTTGTTTTCTTTTTTTATTTTATTTAAAGTTTTCAAAAGGTTTTTAAGTTTTTCTTTATCATGAAAATCTCTCAAACCCACAGTATTTGGTGAGGAAATATTAATAGTAATATAGTCCGCTAAATCATAAAAATTATTTAAACCTAAACAAAAATCGTTTGTTTGATCCTTGGTGTTTTTATTGGGACCAATATTAACTCCTAATATACCTTTCTTTCCTTCTGATTTTATTCTTTTTTTAATTAATTCTATTCCATCATTGTTAAAGCCAAGTCTATTAATTAAAGCATTATCATCTTCAAGCCTAAACATTCTTGGTTTTTGATTTCCGAATTGTTTTAAAGGCGTAACAGTCCCAACTTCCACAAAACCAAATCCTAATTTTAATATTGAATTATAAACTTCAGCACTTTTATCAAACCCAGCAGCTAGCCCAATAGGGTTAGGAAATTTTTTTCCTAACAATTCAATATTCAGCATTTTTTCATCATCAACTTCGAAAAAAAATTCAGGAATAGCATTAAATTTAAGTGATTTAATGGCTAAATCATGAGCAGCTTCTGGGTCTAAGCTAAATAAAAAAGGTCTTAAAATAGAAAACATTATTTAATATATTTATTAATCAGTTCTATACTTTCTTTTATACCAAAAAAACTTATAAAAAATCCCATTCTGGGACCATCCTGGTCACCAAAAATTACTTCATAGATTGCCTTAAACCATTCCCTTAGGTTTTCCTGGTAACCATTATCTTTTCCTACAGAATAAATAATTGTTTGTATAGACTCTGGATCTGCGTTGTCTTTACATTCTTTTAATCTTTTAACCAAATCCTGAAGTGCTTTTTTTTCTTTTTCATTTGGTTTTCTATATTTTTTATTCACTTTAACAATATCAGCAAAATATTTTAGAGCATACTCTAAAAGTCCATCTAGAATTGGGTGCTCTGAAATTTTTATATCTTTTTTATATTTTTTTATAAATTTCCATAAAACTTCTTTGTCTGTAGCATTGCTTGTGCCAACTAAATTTAATAAAACTGAAAATGGCATAATAGATTTTTCTTTGGGAGGTGCTCCATTATGAATGTGCCAAACTGGATTAAGTAATTTATGTTTCATATCCTGTTCATTAAATTTATCTATACAAGTTAAATATTCATCAACTGCTTTTGGTACTACATTTGCATATAATTTTTTTGCTCTTTTAGGATTTTGATACATATACAAAGATAAACTCTCCGGTGATGCGTACTTTAGCCATTGCTCAATAGTAATACCATTACCTTTAGATTTTGAAATCTTTTCACCTTTTTCATCCAAAAACAATTCATAGGCAAAACCATTTGGATTTTTCTTTCCTAATATTTTGCAAACTTTGCTTGAAAGAATTGCACTTTCAATCAAGTCTTTTCCATACATTTCATAATCAACATCAAACGCATACCATCTCATTGCCCAGTCAACTTTCCACTGTAGTTTGCATTTTCCATTTAACACGTCAGTTTCAATTTCTTTATTATTATTTTTATAAATAATTTTTCCTTCTTTTTTTTTAATTTCTATAATTGGAACTTCTAAAACTTTTCCTGTCTCAGCGCATATGGGTAAGAATGGACTATAAGTTTGTTGTCTTTCTTTACCTAAAGTAGGCAATATTACTTCCATAATTTGTTCATATTTTTCCAGTACTAAAAGTAAGGAGTTATTAAAAAATCCTTTTTTATATGTATCCGTTGAACTTTTAAAAATATAATTAAATTTAAATTCGTTTAAAAAATTCTTTAACATTTCATTATTGTGCTCACCAAAACTATTAAATTTTTTAAAAGGATCGGGTACGCTAGTAAGTGGTTTATGTAAATTTTCTTCTAAAATACTTTTATTTGGAACATTATCTGGAACTTTTCTTAAACCATCCATATCATCTGAAAATGTTATTATTTCAGTTGGAATATCTGTAATTTGTTTTATAGCATTTACCATCATAGTAGTTCTGACTACTTCTGCAAAAGTTCCAATATGAGGTAGACCGCTGGGACCATACCCGGTCTGTAAGGTAATTTTTCCTTTTTTTTCGTAAATTTTTTGTCTTTCTTTAACTAGTTTTCTGGCCTCGACAAATGGCCAGGCGCTAGTAGCTTGAATTATTGAATTGTCAATCACAATATAAAAGATTTATAAAATTTTAAGAGTAAAATACATATATAATAAAGTCTTATTATGTTGAATTTAAAATATTTTTAAATAACCTCCAGCTTCAAAAATGAATAATAATAAAACAGTTTTCTTTGCAATTGGCCTGCTTCTAATAATATTAGGAGCATTCATGCTTATACCATTTTTTGTTCAACTTTTATATGGTGAACAAAATAGCTCTTTTCTAATATCGGCATCTGTAACAGCGTTTATTGGGGTACTTCTTATACTTACTAATATAGAAGAAAATAGAAAACTAAATTTACAACAAGCTTTTCTTTTGACAACCTTATCTTGGTTAAGTATTGCCATTTTTGGGTCTTTACCATTTTTACTTTCTAATCTTAATCTAACATTAATTGATGCTTTTTTTGAAAGCATGTCTGGAATAACGACCACAGGTTCTACAATTATTATAAATCTTGATAGTACACCAAAAAGCATTCTAATTTGGAGAGCTATTTTACAGTGGCTCGGAGGAATAGGAGTAATTGTAATGGCAATAACTATACTGCCACTACTAAATGTTGGTGGTATGCAATTATTTAAAAAAGATCAAATGTCAGATACTGCTGAAAAAATTTTACCTAAAACACGCGAAGTAACTTTAATAATTTCAGCAATTTACATCACTTTAACGATAACCTGTGGAATAGCTTATTGGATTGTTGGTATGGGTGCATTTGATAGCATATCACATTCCATGACAACAATAGCAACTGGTGGATTTTCAAATTACACCGATTCGATAGGTTATTTTAAAAATCCAAAAATTGAAATTGTTTCAATAATTTTTATAATTATGGGAAGTATTCCTTTTATTGCATACCTAAAATTTATTAAAGGTGATAAAAAAATATTTTTAAAAGATAATCAAATTAAAGGTTTAATTTATATTTTGGTTATTTCTGTTTTATTAATATTTCTTTATTTAATGCTAATTAATAAGAATTATAGTTTTTATGAAAATTTAAGAATATCTACTTTTAATGTTGTTTCCATTTTATCAGGAACGGGATATGTTACAGCAGACTTTGATACATGGGGGAAGTTTCCGTTAATATTTTTTCTCTTTTTGATGTTTCTTGGTGGTTGCGCTGGATCAACTACTTGTGGTATTAAAATTTTCAGATTTCAAATACTTGGTAGTTTCATGATAAATCAAATTAAAAAACTAGTTTATCCTCGTGGCATATTTTCTATAAAATATAATAATGAAAAAGTTACCAATACATTTATTTATTCAATAATAACTTTTATATTTCTTTATTTCTTTATTTTTTTTATTTTATCAATACTTTTATCTTTAAATGGTCTAGATTTTATTACCGCAGTATCTGGTTCGGCTTCAGCAATATCAAATGTAGGTCCAGGACTTGGAGATATAATTGGACCTAATGGTAATTTTAGCAATTTGCCTAACTTTTCTAAATTAAGTTTGAGTTTTGGTATGCTTCTTGGTAGGCTTGAATTGTTTGCTGTATTAGTTTTGTTTTTTCCATCATTTTGGAAAAATTAATAGACATGATAATTTATGGAAATAGTTAAAAAACAAACATTATCTGAAACGTTTTCCGTTTATTTTGATAGGCGAATGATTAGAATTCTTTTATTGGGAGTTATAAGTGGATTTCCTTGGGTTCTTATTGGAAGCAGTCTCAGTCTCTGGCTTAAAGAAGATGGTCTTAGTCGCAGCACGATTGGTTGGGCCGGATTAATATTTGGTGTTTATGCAATCAATTATCTTTGGGCTCCAATCATCGATAGAATTCGTATTCCATGGTTAACTAATAAAATTGGTCATCGTCGTGGTTGGATTGTAGCCATGCAATTTATTATTTTAATCAGCCTGGTTTGTTGGAGTGTAGTTGAACCTACAACAAATCTTGCATTAGTAATTACAATTGGTTTGATTATCGCTATTGCTTCAGCAACTCAAGACATCACTGTAGATGCTTTAAGAATTGAACAAATTGGAGAAAATGAAGGAACATCAATGCAGGCAGGCGCTGCGATGGCCGTTGTTGGTTGGTGGACTGGGTATAAATTAGGAGGAGTAATAGCATTAAATGCAGCGCAATATTTTCAGAATGCAGGATTTGAAAATTATTGGCAAGTTACTTTTCTAATACTCGGCATTGTAGTAATTGCTTGTAACATTGGTTTAATGTTCGTTCATGAAGAACAGCCTACTGAAAGACAAATGGCTCAAAGGCAAACTGACCAGATGATCGAAGAAAAATTAGGATCCTCTGGAGTTTTTGCAAAAACAGCTGCATGGATCAGTGGCGCAATCGGTGGACCTATAGTAAGTTTTTTTAAAAAAAATGGGTTTAAGATTGCTATAGGTATTCTAGCATTTGTTTTTCTTTTTAAAATTGG
>Ga0114999_10009508_pt1 | contig 10638 bp, 7 predicted proteins | sample ArcticOcean_MG_C_3_FD_89820 | JGI IMG/M metagenome (GOLD analysis project Ga0114999, IMG submission 89820) | Marine microbial communities from western Arctic Ocean - ArcticOcean_MG_CB8_126 | ecosystem: Environmental > Aquatic > Marine > Oceanic | place: Arctic Ocean: Canada Basin | collected... | reverse complement strand
CGTTTCCGCCACGGCTTCAGTGACGTCGATTGGATCGGGGGCAGGCGCGTGCCATTCCTCTACCTTCGGGCCGGTTGCTTGCGCCAGAGCAGGCTCCTCGTCGACGTCGGCGGGAATTTCGTAAAGCTTCGCGTCGTCACAGTGCAGTGTTAGCTCGTCGTTCCGCGTGCGCACCGAGCCGCTGATCTGTACGAAGGCGCCTTGTTCCCATACACCGGGCGGCGTCGCCTGGTACGCACGATTCCACACCGCCACGTCGACAGGGCCGTCCATGAGCTCGAGCGTGATGAAGGCGATACGCTGGCCTTGCTTGTCGGTCTGCAGTCGGACGCCCGACACTTGTCCGACCAGCGTGACTTTGCCGCCGGGAGTGAGATCGGTCCGCGAAAGGATGGCGCCTTCTGGTGCGTTGCGGGCAAGCGAGTCCCTCACCTGCGAACTCAGCGAGACGCCCAGCAACTCTTGCTCCCACAGCGCCTTTTCGAGAGCTGACGGCTCGTCCGATTCCGCCAGCTCGACGCCGATGAGCGGTGCAGGCACCGACTCGCCGAACATGTTGAACATGGTCGACTGGCCCGAGTCCTTGAGTTGCGCTTCGCGCTGGACCAGGTGCACCAGGCTATCGACACTGGCCAGCAGCTGGCCTCGCCGGCCGAGGTCGTCGAGGGCGCCCACCTTGACCAGGCTCTCGAGCACTCGCCGGTTTGCGACACCGGCCCCGGCCCTGCGCGCGAAGTCTTCGATGCTGGTGAACGCGCCATTAGCCTCACGCTCGGTTACGAGGTCGGCGACGGCGGCTTCGCCCACGTTCTTGACGGCGGCGAGGCCGAAGAGGATGCGCTGGCCCGAGTCCGATGCCGGACCGACGCTGAAGGCGGCCGCGCTGTGGCTGACGTTGGGCGCGACGACTTCGATACCAATCCTGCGACACTCGGCGATCATGGCTGCGACGCGGTCGCTGCTGCCGGAATACGCGTTCAACGCGCAGGCCATGAACTCGATGGCGTAGTTCGCTTTGAAGTAGCCGGTCCAGTAGGCGACCACCGCATAGCTGACACTGTGCGCCTTGTTGAAGGCGTAGCCGGCGAAAGGCTCTATCAGGTCGAAGATGTCGCCGGCTATCTCGGCTCCGTACCCTTTCTCGCGGGCGCCAGCCACGAACTTCTCCCGTTCCGCCTCCATCAGCGAGGCGATCTTCTTGCCCATGGCCTTGCGGACGATATCGCCCTCGCCCAGCGAGTAACCAGCGAAGGCCCGCAGGATGTGCAGCACCTGGTCTTGGTAGACGATGACGCCGTAGGTCTCCTCTAGGATCTCCTGAAGGGCCGGGTGCGGATAGCGAATCGGGACCCGGCCGAACTTGGCGTCGATGTAGCGAGGGATGTGCTCCATAGGACCGGGGCGGTAGAGGGCGACCATCGCCGCCAGCTCCGCGAGGCTCGACGGCTTAAGCTCCTTGATGTACCGCCGCATCCCCGGCGATTCCAACTGGAAAATGGCGGTCGTCTCGCCGGAGCCCAACAGGTCGAAGGTCAGCGGATCGTCGAGGGGCAGGTCGCGAAGCGCGATCTCGCGCCCATGGCGGCTTCGCACCAATTCGATGGTCTTACTCAGGATCGTGTAATTGATGAGGCCCAGGAAATCCATCTTCAGCAGCCCGAGCTTGGCGACGGGCTCCATGGCGTACTGAGTCATCGCGATGCCCTGCTCGTCGCCCTTCGTCGGGCGCTGGAGCGGCACGTGGTCGGTGAGCGGGCCAGAGGATATGACGACGCCAGCGGCGTGGGTGCTTGCGTTGCGCACCGTGCCCTCAAGCCCCTGCGCGGTGGTGATGAACCGGCGCAGCGTCTCGTCCCCTTCGAATAGCTCCTGCATCTCAGGCGACTCTGCGAAGGCCTGCTTTAGTGTCATACCCACTCGGGTTGGGATGAGCCGGGCAATGCGATCGACTTCGCCGTAGGGAAGCCCCAACGCCCGCCCCACGTCCCGGATCACCGCCTTGGCTCCCAGCGTCCCAAAGGTGATGATCTGGGCGACGTGCTCCTCGCCGTACTTGTCCATGACGTAGCGGATGGCCTCGTCGCGCCGGTCATCTTGGAAGTCCATGTCAATGTCCGGCATCTCTTTGCGCTCGATGTTCAGGAAGCGCTCGAAGACCAGACGGTATTGGAGTGGGTCTATGTCGGTGACCCAGAGGCAGTAAAGGACAAGTGACGAGGCGGCGCTGCCCCGCACCCCGAATACGATGCCGGTGCGCCGAGCGAAGTCGGCGATGTCCCAGACCACGAGGAAGTAATTGGGGTAGCGCGTCTTCGTGATGACGTCCAGTTCGTACTGAAGGCGGGCGCGTTGTTCTTCGGTCGGCTCGCCGTAGCGCTCGTCGAAGCCCTGCCAGGCGAGCTTGCGTAGGTACCCGTCGGCGTCGTCGCCCTCCGCCACCGGGTACTCGGGCAGGTGGAGCGTGGAGAAATCCAGCTCCATGTCCACAGACTCCGCGATACGTTCGGTGCTCGCGAGGGCCTCGGGGTAGTCCGAGAAGAGGTAGGCCATCTCTTCCGGGCTCCTGAGGTAATAAGAATCGTCGGACATCTTCATGCGGGAGTCGTCGTTGACGTTGGTGTTGGTCTGAATGCAGACCATCACATCCTGGAGCGGTGCGTCCTGCTTGTAGACGTAATGCAGGTCGTTGGTGGCGACGATGGGAATGTCGGCGCGCTCGGCGACGGTGAGCAGGCCTTCGTTGAGCCGATCAAGGAAGTCGAGGCCTTCGTGGCGCTGCAGTTCCATGTAGAACTGCGGAAAGGTTCCCTTATAAGTTCGTGCTAGCTCCTCGGCCTCGCCGAGGTTGCCGTCGATGATGAGCCGGGATATCTCGGAGGAAGGGCACCCCGACAGCACGATGAGCCCCTCGGCGTGCGCGGTCAGCAGCTCTTGGTCGACGCGGGGCTTGTAGTAGAAGCCCTCGAGGTTCGCCTTCGTGACGAGTTTGACTAGGTTGCGGTAGCCAGCGGCGTTCTGCGCGAGCACGGTCAGGTGCGCTGGGAGTTTGTCGGCGGCCCCGCGGCCGTGCCTGGATCCGCGCGCGACATACAGTTCGGAGCCAATGATTGGCTTGATGCCCGCGTCACGGCAGGCGGTGTAGAAATCGATGGCACCGTACATGCCTCCGTGGTCGGTGAGCCCCAGCGCGTCCATGCCAAGTTCCTTGGCATGGGATACCAGCCCATCGATATGGCTGATGCCGTCGAGCATGCTGAATTCGGTGTGGACGTGCAGGTGGGTAAAGGGCATGACTGCTAGGGCTCGAACCTCGGAATGGGTGGCTATTATACGGAGGGCCCCCGGCTCCTCCCAAGAGGGATATCTCAAGATTTTGTGTTCTAGTCGGTACTGGCCACGGCCCCCGGTAGCAGAGGTACTGCCAGCAGGGGTTGGCTCGTATTGTCGGCGGCGGCCGAAGGTGCGACCGAAGATGGCATCGGAGCGGTATACCTGATCACGCGCCGCCACGCGCCCGAGGTGCTGGGGGCGGGGGACGGCCACTAGGCGGTAGAGCGGACCTCTGGTACGCTCGGTACGATGACGACGCCTTCCGACGCCGCACCCTCGGTCGCCCTGAACTACGAGGAGGCGCTGAGACGCCTTCTGAGCTTGGCTGACTTCGAGCGCCTGAGCGGGGGTGCGTCTCAGATCACCAAGTTCGACCTTTCGCGGATGCGCGAGTTGGTGACACGTATGGGTGACCCCCAGCGCTCCGCCCCAGTCCTCCACATCGCCGGAACGAAAGGTAAAGGCTCCGTCGCCGCCATGGCAGCCAGCGTACTTACTGCGGCAGGACTGCGCGTCGGCATGTTCACTTCGCCCCACCTCCATGCGTTCCGCGAGCGCATCCGGCTGGACGGTGCGCCGATTGACGAAGAGCGCTTCGCCGTAGCCCTCCAGGCGGTGTGGCCGCACGTCGAAGCCATGGGCGCGGAAGGCTCGGACGACAGGCCGGCGACGTTCGAAGTCCTCACTGCCATGGCCTTTCACGTCTTCGCCACCGCGAGCGTCGATGTTCAGGTACTGGAGGTTGGATTGGGTGGACGGCTGGACTGCACGAATGTCGCCGACGGGGACGTTGCAGTGATCACGTCGCTGAGCCTCGATCACACGGCGATACTGGGCGCGACCATCGAGGAGATCGCCGCCGAGAAGGCTGGCATCATCAAGCCTGGGGCCATGGTTGTATCGGCGCCGCAGCCGGCCTCCGCGCAGGCGATCATCGACGCGAAGGCCCACGACGTCGGGGCGACGGTGCATCGCTTGGGTGAGCATGTCACCTGGAGCGGCGGCGACCATGACCTCTCGGGACAGGCGCTCACGGTGCGGACGCCGGCAGGCGAATGGCACGGCCGGGTGGCGCTGCTGGGCAGGCACCAACAGGAGAACGCCGCGGCGGCTTTGGCGGCTGTTCAGTTGCTCGTGCCCGGTATCAGCAACAACGCTGTGGATGCTGGCCTAGCGGGCGTGCGCTGGGACGGCAGGTTCCAGGTCCTCGGGCGCAATCCCTGGGTCGTCGTGGACGGAGCGCACAACAGCTACTCGATGGAACGGCTGCGCGAGGCGGTGTCCGACTACCTAGACTCGGCCCGTGTCACCGTGGTGTTCGGTTGCTCGGCCGATAAGGAGCTGGCCGGCATGGCCGCCGAGCTCGCGCCGCTGGCCGACCACGTTGTGGGCTGCGAGTCGCGCCATCCGCGATCGATGCCGCCCGCGATTGCTACCGAAGCCTTCGCTCGCGAGGGCGTGCGGACCACCGTCAGCCGGGGAGTCGGCGATGCGCTGGAGACAGCCTTGGCCAATGCCGGCGCGGATGACCTCGTCCTGGTTACCGGTTCGCTGTTCGTGGTGGCCGAGGCCCTGGAGTACTGGTGGGGTATCGAGCCGGAGCGCTACCCGGAACTGGTGACCGGCGCGAACGGGCCGGTGAGCTAGGCATGGCTCAGAACGGCAACAACTACCGCCGCCGGGCCGTCATCACCGGCATGGGTGCGCTCACGCCACTGGGTGAGTCGGTGGACGCCTTCTGGGAAGGGCTCGTCGCTGGCCGCTCCGGCATTGGGCCAATGACATTGGCGGACGCTAGCGCGTATCCGACCAAGATCGCGGCGGAGGTAAGTGGGTTTGATCCAGAGCAGTATGTCGACCGGCGCGAGGCCCGGCGCATGTCGCGCTTCTCGCAACTGGCGGTGGCCGCGACCCGGCAGGCACTGGCCGACGCGGGCATAGACGAAGGCAACGTCGACGGCGAGCGCATGGGCGTGGTGCTGGGCAACGGCAATGGCGGCTATCCGGACATCGAGGCCGGAGTGCGGCAGCTGGTGAACCAGGGAGGCGACCGACTCTCGCCGTTCTTTTTCCCCATGACGCTGCCCAACATGGCGGCGGCGAACGTCAGCCGGCTCTTCGGCGCGAAAGGGCCCTGCATGACAGTTACGACAGCCTGCGCGGCTTCGACGCAGTCGATTGGAGATGCCGTCGAGCTGGTGCGTCGAGGTGCCGCCGACATCGTCATCACCGGCGGGACCGAGGCCGGGATCAGCGAGCTGGGCCTGGCTGGCTTCTGCGCTATGCGTGCGCTCAGCACACGGAATGATGACCCTGCCGCGGCGAGCAGGCCGTTTGATGCCAACCGTGACGGCTTTGTCCCCGCCGAGGGCGCCGGAATCCTCATAGTAGAGGCGCTGGATCATGCGCTGGCTCGTGGGGCACAGGTGCTGGCGGAGGTGGTCGGCTTCGGTGCGTCGTCCGATGCGTACCATCAGTTCCAGCCGGATGAAGAGGGCCTCGGTGCAGCGCGTGCCATTACCTGGGCGTTGAAGGATGCGGGCCTCGCGCCCGACGAAGTCGATTACGTGAATGCCCATGGGACATCGACGCCGCTGAACGACGCTGCCGAGACGAAGGCCATCAAAAGGTCGTTCGGTGAGGCGGCTTACGCAGTGCCCATCAGCTCCACCAAATCGATGATCGGCCACGCGCTTGGCGGCGCGGGGGGCATGGAGGCGGTGGTCTGCGTGCAGACCATCCGGTTCGGCGTTATTCACCCGACCATCAACTATGAGACACCGGATCAGGACTGCGACCTAAACTACGTGCCGAACGTGGCGCGGCGCGCGCCGGTGCGTACCGTGCTCTCAAACTCCTTCGGGTTCGGCGGGCAGAACGCCTGCCTCGTCTTCCGGGCCTACGAACCGTAGGCGTCGTGCAGTTGGCGGTGCCCTCTCGGCGCCTGGTATCATCTAAGGGATATGGTTACCGAACACGCACTGATCGTTTACACGCGGCCGGACTGCTCGTACTCAGACGCGCTCAAGTTCGACTTGGACACCGACGGCGTTGTGTACCAGGAAATAGACCTGAGCGTGAGCCCAGAGCACGTGGCAGAGGTCGAGCGATTGACGGGGGGCGAGCGCATCACACCCGTGATGGTCGAGGGCGACTTCGTCGTCGTTGGCTATCAAGGGATTGGCTGAGCGTTCTAGCGAAGGCGGGCCGTGAGCCCGCCACCCCAACCACCCCGGCCCGGTGGTGTAGTCTGGCTTAACACACCTCCCTGTCAAGGAGGAGATCACGGGTTCGAATCCCGTCCGGGTCGCCAGTTTTTGACAACGAACGCCCACTCAGTCGAGTGGGCGTTGTCGTTTGCCCGCGAACCAGCGCAACATAAACGCCCCGGTGCGCGCGCACCGGGGCGTTTATCACGGACATGAGATGAAACTTAGGCGGTCTGTGCGCGGTTGGTCTCCAACTCGTTCCGAGGGGCAAACTCGCGCCGCGCCACTGTGCGCCGACTGATGCTCCCGTCGAAACCCATCTCGGCGTCCGCCTCGCGGCGGGCCTGGCCGAGGAATGCCTGTCCGAACATGTCAATCCAATTAACCATCGCAAACGCTCCTTCGTGTAATGGGCATACCTAGACGGTCAAATTCGTACCTGTGAGACTCGTTTGGGCCACCGGATGGTCCCGGTTGGGCTTGCTCCGCTCCTTGTGACGAAGGCCAATCTGGGCTAACCAAAGACTAGGATACAGTGTTACGAATTTCGATGCAAACATTATTCATAACCCAGGGCAATGTCCTTGCGAATGAGTGAAACACGAGTAATGGAAAAGTAAAACCTGCGTAAGGAATCCGTAATGGCTTTGCTTTCACACATCCAGTGATCCACGTTTGGGCTCCCCTCACCGATCGCCCGGCCACCCAGGGCCTCGTCAACGAAGACTGGCACGCAGTCCATGCGTACGACTCCGGCTCCGAGGTCGTCCGCTACATGCCATTCAAGTTCAACGTCGAGCAAGAGTGGCAAGGCTTCGCTGCCCCCCGCACGGAATAACGGCTCGCTAACAGGAACGCCAAGGAGGAGACGATATGGACACTGAGACCAAACGCGCGCTGGAGACGGACCGCACTATCGACATTACGATGACTGGCCGCAAGACCGGCCAGATCCGCCGCAAAGAGATCTGGTTCCACAACGTCGGCGGACAGATTTACATCACCGGCACTCCAGGGAGCCCGCGCGACTGGTATGCCAACCTCGTAGCTACGCCGTCATTCACCTTCCACTTGAAGGGCAGCGTGCAGGCCGACCTCGCGGCAGAGGCGACTCCTGTCCGAGACCCTGCCGCGCGTCGCGCCGCCTTCGAGGAGCTGCTGCCCGGCATCGATCGGTTGGCCGAGATCGAAGGCTGGGTGAAGGAGGCGCCGCTAGTCTACGTTACCTTCTCTGGCGAGTAGCTGCGATGGCTAGCCATCGGGCGGGGTGCCAGCCTCGATCGCGTTGACACGCTGCTTCATCCGGCGCTCCAGACGGGGCCGCGGCAGCATGAGGTAGTGATTGCAGGTGAGACATCGGATGCCGATGTCAGCGCCGAGCCGCTCGACACGCCATGCCGTGCCTCCGCAGGGGTGCGTCCGTCGCAGGGTGAGGACATCGCCCAAGGCAAACTCGGCTACCACGTGTGCCCCATCGCGTCGCGCGTGATGTTGATGGTGTCGCGCAAGCCTAGGGCCGCGGTCCGCGCGGCGTCGGCGTAGTCAGCGCCCTTCGAGGCGTAGATGATTCCCCGCGAAGAGTTGAATACTCCACGCATGCCCGATGCGTCTAAGCCAGCCCGGACCGACGCTTCGGCCTCACCGCCCTGGGCGCCGAGGCCAGGGATGAGGATGGGCATGGCTGGGCAAATGGAGCGCACCTGGGCGAGCTCGTCAGGGTATGTGGCTCCCACGACGAGGCCCACGTTGCCCTGGGCATTCCACTCGTTGGCGCGATGCGCAACGCGCTCGTATAGTGCGACACCGTCGTCAACGGCGAGTGATTGAAGGTCGCCGGACCCCGCGTTGGATGTGCGGCAAAGGACGATGACCCCTCGCTCGCGATAGTTCAGGAAAGGCTCAAGTGAGTCGCCGCCCATGTACGGGCTCACGGTCACTGCGTCGGCGTCCCACCTGTCGAAGACGGCTTTGGCGTAGGCCTGTGCGCTGGGAGCGAGGTCGCCGCGCTTGGCGTCAAGGATGACCGGTACGCCGCGCGCCTTCGCCGTGGCGATGGTCTGCTGCAGCGCCCGCAGCCCGTCGAAGCCTTCCGCCTCATAGAACGCTATGTTGGGTTTGAACGCGCACGCCAGGTCGGCCGTGGCGTCGATGATGGCGCTGGCGAAGGTGGCGATGTCGGTAATGGGCATCGACGGGAGCCACGGGTCAAGCCCCACGCACAGGAGCGATTGGTTTTTCTGCGCGGTCGCGTCCAGCAGGTCAACGAAGCGGGCCATGGCCCGCGCAGTGTAGCATCGGCCGACGTGGTGATGACTGCCGAGTGCGAAGTGAACTTCTTGGTCGAAGGTAGCTCCATCGGTCGCCCCAACCGTTTCACAGCGGAGGTAGATCCGGAAGGCCGGACCATGTCGGCGCATTTCTCCACCACGAGGCGAATGAGGGGAACTGCTAGTACCGGGTACCCCCGTGCTGCTCCGGCCAGCCTGCGCCGTGGTACAGCGAACCGCATTCGGCCTCGTAGCGGTGTGGCTCGCCGGTCGGTGAGTCGATATCGACTCCCGAGTGACGCCGTCAGGCGCTCCTCGGCCTCGGGAATGGCACGCTCAATCAGGTTGGCCGTCCATGGAACGAAAATGTTCTGGACCACGAACCACCCGTTGGCTTGCGCGAGACTGGGCTGGGGCGATGCTTAAGCCATAGTGCCCCTCTCCTCGCAAGAAGGACGAGTGGGCCCGGGCCAGGTGTTCTACGTAGCGCACGGTCTAGCGCTGGGCGATCGCCTTGGGCTCGATCACGCGGAGCGTCGCAATGTGCGGCAGGTTGCGGTAGCGCTCGTTGTAGTCCAAGCCGTAGCCGACGATGAACTCGTCGGGTACCTCGAACCCCAGATAGCGGATCGGTACGTCGATGACCCGGCGAGCCCGCTTGTCGAACATCGCACAGACATCAAGGCTGGCCAGGCCCTTGTCCTCAAGGTGCTGCATGATCGGACGGAGCGTGAGCCCCGTATCGACGAGACCCTCAACGAGGATCACCGGCCGGCCTTCGACGTTGACTTCGACGTCCCGCAGCACCTCCACCGCGCCCGTGTGCTCGCCACCGTAGCGAGACACGCTCATGAAGGCGAGCTCGGTGGGTAGGTCGATGGCACGAATGAGGTCGGCGAGGAAAATCGAAGCACCCCGTAGGACTCCGACCAAGACGGGCTCCTGTCCTGCGTAGTCCTTGGTTATCTGAGCGGCGATCTCACGAACTCGCCGGAGGAGCTGCTCCTCTGTGAATAGTGTCGACCCGATGCCTTCTACCTTGGCATCGACCATCGGGCCGTAGCCGTACTTGCCCAGCAGCCGGATGTAGTCACGGCGATACAGTAGCTGGATGTTGATCTCCGGGTAGAGCTCTCGAACCTCCCGGAGCTTCCGGTTCTTCTGCGTCACGAGGCTCTGTTTCATCGTGGTGAGCTCGAAATACTGGTCCTGCTCGGGCAGATAGAAGTCCGGTGAGTGCATCTCGACGACCCGGTTGCCCTCCCAGCGTAAAGGGAAGGAGCGTGGCTCGTAGAGGTATTTGATGCCGTAGTAGTCGAGCAGCTTTGCGAACTCGCGTTCACTAGGGTGCATGAAAGAAATGGCGGCCGTCTCGTCGGGAAGGCGGGCGCCGCGGACGGGCGTGCCGTCGAGCCCCAGCGTCGGCCCGCTCTTGCGCTGTCTGCGTGGTCGCTCCTCGCCGGCAGCCTCGGCCTCCGCCCCTAGCGTAAGTTCGGTCCCGACCTCCCTGCCTTGCTGCCCGTGCCTGCGTGAGCGCGTTGGAGCCTCACCGGGCTCCATTGGCCGCGCGTCGGCCTCAGGAGTCAAGGGCTCGGCCAGCGATCCGGTCGGCGCCTCGGCCTCGGCGCTGGCGGGGCGCCGTCGTCGCCGCGAGCGCCTGGCGGGCTGACCGACTTCGGCGCCGGGCTCCGTTGGCCGCGCGTCGGCCTCAGGAGCCAAAGGCTCGGCCAGCGATCCGGTCGGCGCCTCGGCCTCGGCGCTGGCGGGGCGCCGTCGTCGCCGCGAGCGCCTGGCGGGCTGACCGACTTCGGCGCCGGGCTCCGTTGGCCGCG
>Ga0114999_10009506_pt1 | contig 10642 bp, 10 predicted proteins | sample ArcticOcean_MG_C_3_FD_89820 | JGI IMG/M metagenome (GOLD analysis project Ga0114999, IMG submission 89820) | Marine microbial communities from western Arctic Ocean - ArcticOcean_MG_CB8_126 | ecosystem: Environmental > Aquatic > Marine > Oceanic | place: Arctic Ocean: Canada Basin | collected... | reverse complement strand
GATGACCTGATAGCGGATAGCAAAGACCCGGTCGCCGACTTCGTCGCCCTTGCCACCGAGATGCAAGAAGCCTTCGCCGCTCCGGCAGGCTTCGAGGGCACGGTCGACCACCCCATGGGTCAGATCCCGCGCGCGATGTTTGTGGGCTTTCGCATCATGGACAACGGCACCCACGCATGGGACCTTGCCCGTGCGTTGGGCGCTGACGAGGTCATCAATTACAAACAAGAGAGCATCGCCAAGCGAGTGAAAGAACTCACCGACGGCAAGGGCGTCAACGTCGTCATCGACCATGTCGGAGCCGACTTCTGGCCCGAGGCGTCGAGATCACTCGGCGTAGGTGGCCGCTACGGTATTTGTGGAGCCACCACCGGCCTGAAAGTAGAACTCCAGGTTGGCCTGTTGTTCCTCAAGCACCAGAAAATCTTTGGCGTTTTCATGGGCCGAAACTCCGACCTGCGCCATATAGTCGACCTCGCCGGGCGAGGCACTATTCGGGGTGTAATAGCCGAGACGTTCCCTCTAGAGCAAGCTGCCGACGCGCACCGGCTTATGGATGAAACCAACTTCTTCGGCAAGATCGTTCTGAAAATCGCGTGAGCAGACTCGCCACCAAAGTCGCCCTGGTGACGGGCGGCGGCGCGGGCCTCGGCCGCGCGACTTGTCTCGCCTTCGCTGCCGAAAGCGCTGCCGTGGTCGTCGCAGATCGCGACGCGGAGGGCGCGGCAGGGACCGTTTCACTCATAGAGCGGAAGGGTGGATCGGCAGTCTCAGTCGAAACCGATGTCACCCAGGCATCAGATTGCGAGCGCATGGTCGCCGAAGCCACGAGTCGCTTCGGACGGCTGGACTTTGCCTATAACAACGCGGGCATGGGCGGCGAGGGCCTGCCAACTCATGAGACGACCCTCGTCCACTGGGATGCCCTCATGGCGGTGAACCTCACCGGCGTGTTCCTGTCGATGAAGTACGAGATCCCGGCCATGCTGGAAACGGGCGGCGGAGCTATCGTCAACACGTCGTCTATACGAGGCCTCGTTTCTTACCCGGACCTGTCCGCATACACTGCGTCAAAGCACGCCGTCTTTGGGCTGACCAAGAGCGCGGCACTGGAGTACGCCGACAAGGGCATTCGTATAAATGCCGTTTGCCCCGGCGTGGTGAAGACTGCGTTAGTTGAGCAAAGCTACGCTCGCATGCCTGGTTTTGAAGAGAGATCACTGGCGCTCCATCCAGTAGGGCGCTTCGGAGAACCCGAAGAGATAGCAGCAACGGTGGTTTGGTTGTGCTCCGATGAAGCGTCATATGTTGCGGGCGCAGGCCTGGTTGTCGATGGTGGCTGGGTGGCGCAGTAGGGCCGGGGCCGTTACGATTCTCCCGCCCCTGGGGAATTGATACGGGGAAACTGATATGAGCGACTTCGACCACAAAATAGCTCTCGTCACCGGCGCCGGTTCAGGCATTGGTCGAGCGACGGCTTTAGTTTTTGCCCGGGAGGGCGCGGCGGTCGCCTGTTCGGACATCGATACCGAGTCCGGTGAGGCTACGGTGCGGATGATTGAAGACCTGGGCGGGACGGCCTCGTTTGTTCGCGCTGATGTTTCCGTTGGCAGCGATGTTGAGGCGATGGTGCAGACCGTCGTCGAGCGATATGGCCGGTTGGATGTCGCCCATAACAACGCGGGTATTGGCGGTCTCGGCAAGCCGATTGATGGGCATTCACTAAGTGAGTTTGAGCGCACGATGGCGATCAACACCAAGGGGGTATTTCATGGTATGAAATACCAGATTCCCCAGATGCTCAAACAGGGTGGCGGGGCCATTGTTAACACGTCGTCGATGATGGGCCTGGTGGGCCTGGCGGGGATTAGCGCCTACTCGGCCAGCAAGCACGCCGTGGTGGGCCTGACGAGATCGGCCGCCCTGGAGTATGGCTCCAAAGGGGTGCGCATTAACTGCGTTTGCCCCGGCATCATCCGTACGCCCATAAACCAGAAGTACTGGGACGAGTTCCCTGAAGCTGAAAAAGAGTGGCTGTCTATTGAGCCCATCGGCCGCTATGGAGAGCCCGAAGAGGTGGCTGAGGTGGTGGCCTGGATGGCTTCGGACGAGGCCTCTTTCATGCACGGACACGCATTGAGCGTCGATGGCGGGGCGACAGCCCAATGACGGATGCCCAATTCGCAGGCAAAGTGGCCCTGGTCACCGGTGCCTCCGGCGGCATCGGGCGAGCGGCGGCGTTGCGGTTCGCCCGTGGTGGCGCGACTATTGTTTGCGCCGACGTGGATGAGGACGGCGGCCACGAGACTGTTTCATTAGTAGCTGCGGGAGGCGGGACGGCGTCGCTCGTTCTTGCCGATGTTTCTTCGGAGTCCGATGTCGAATCGCTCGTCGACATAACGATGCACGAGTACGGCAGGCTGGATATAGCCTTCAACAACGCCGGTATAGGCCTGTTCGGCAAGCCTCTTGTTGAGATCACCGAAGACGAGTATGACCGGGTGATGGGGGTCAACAGCACGGGCGTGTTCCTCTGTCTGAAGTATGAGATACCCGCCATGCTCCAGAGCGGCGGTGGCTGCATCGTGAACACCGCCTCCAAGGCGGGCCTTGTGGGCGACGCGGGCCTGTCGGTCTACTCAGCCAGCAAGCATGCAGTGGTGGGAATGACCAAGACCGCCGCCCTCGAATACGCCCGCAAGGGAATTCGGGTCAACTGCGTCGCGCCTGGGGTTATAGATACGGACATCAATACGCCGTTTTGGCAGGCGAACCCGGGGGCGTACGAAGAGTTTTCAAAAAAGCCGCCGATGGGTCGGATGGGCACTGCCGAAGAGGTCGCCGAGGCGGTCGCCTGGCTGTGCACCGACGACGCGGCCTTTGTGCACGGCCACGCCATGTCGGTAGACGCCGGGCTGTTGGCGGAGTAGACCATGGGAATTCTCGACGGAAAAGTAGCGGTGGTCACCGGTGGCACTTACGGCATTGGCCGAGCCGTCTCCGTGCGCGCGGCGGCCGAGGGCGCGAAGGTCGTCATCGGCGCGCGTGGCCAGCAGGCCGGAATCGACACCGTGAAAGAGATTGAAGCCGCCGGTGGCGAGGCGACTTTCATTGCCACCGATGTGGCCAAGGCCGATGAGGTCGAAGCCCTCATCGGCGGTGCCGTGGCAACATACGGACGCCTCGATCTGGCCTGCAACAACGCGGGCATTGGTGGCGAGCGAAAACTCATTCACGAGGTGAGCGAGGAAGACTTCGAGTCGATAATGGCGCTCAACCTGCGTGGCTGCTTTGTGTGCGTGAAGTTAGAGCTTCAGCAGATGTTAAAAGTTGGCGGGGGCAGCATTGTGAACATGGCCAGCGCCAATGGTCTTATTGGCACCGCGCTGTTCACGGCTTACACGGCGAGCAAGCACGGCATGGTGGGCCTGACGAAGGCGGCCGCGCTGGAATATGCCACACAGGGCATACGAGTAAATGCGGTCTGCCCTGGCGGCGTGGAAACACCACTATTCACCGAGACATACCCCGTGGGCTCCGAGTCTCGGAAAACGGCCGAAGACTTCCACCCAATCGGAAGGATCGGCACGTCGGAGGAGATAGCCGCAGCGGTGATCTTCTTGTGGTCAGACAAAGCCTCGTACATTACCGGGACTTGCCTTACTCTCGACGGCGGCCTGACGGCCACCTAAGGGGTTTTAGTCTTGTCAGTTCTTCGGCCTTCGGCCTCATCGGCTCCCCGCACGGGCTTCGCCCTGCTTGTTATTCCGTTTGCGCTGGTGATTCTCGCGGCGTGTGGCGGAACAGGCGAGGACTCGAACTCGCTCCGTGCGACCTCCCAGCCCGATTTTGAGACGTGTGCGGGCTTCCTGGACCTGGCCCAGGTGAAAGACGCTGCGGGCCGTGGCGATGTGATCCTGGCCGATCCGAACCCCAACTCCGGGGCCGGTGATGACCCTTTCACCGCGATGTGCATAATCGGGTTTGTGACCCCTGACATTCTCGGTGATTCAGGCGACTCGTTACTGGTTGGCCCCTCGATGAATCTCGTGGTTATGGAATTCGCGACGAGCGATGACGCGGCCAGTTTTCATGAGCCAATCGCAAGCGAAATCAGGTCGATGCGAGACGCGGTTTTGCCTGAAGCCGAACTGGTAGAGGGCGAGATGGGCCCCGGCTCGTACGCCGTCACGTTGGACTACGAGGGCATCGGCTCCGTGCTCGGGTTCCGGCAGGACACGTACATTGTTTCGTTCAACACCACGGCACCGGACGGTGCTGAGCCATTTATGACGACGGGCGCCATCGAAACCCTGGCCTTGCAGGTGCGGGCGAACCTCATAGCCCGTTAGGCCCGGCTGCGACTAGCCTTGGCTGCGGCGCGCCCCTGGTTGCGACGAGAGTGAAACAGGTAGTGGTTGGCCCACCCGGCGTACCGGCCGAAGCGTTCCTGCGCCCACTCTCTTAACCGTTCCCGCGCCACGATGGCTCCGTCCTTGCGTTTGCCTGCCGTCGGCCGGTTCGGCCCGGACCGGCGCAGCAGCCTGCGCCGAAATGCACTGATTTCGCCAGGATACGTCTCTTCCAACACCCGGTGGATCCATACGTCTACTGGAAAGGCTTCTGGCTTTTCCAGGGAGAACAACGCGACGCAGTTTGCCACTTTGTCGCCGACCCCCGGCAGCCGGGTCAATTGGTCGAGCGCCTCTTCGTAGTCCGCCTCCCTGAGCGCCAAAGGGACCACCCGGCCTTCGGCGACCATGACGGCGGTCTCGTGCAGGTACTTTGCCCGGTAGCCCAGCTTCAGGTCCCTCAGAGCTTCCGGTCCTACAGATGCCAGCCGTTCGGGCGTGGGGAAGGCGTGCCTGGCGGCCCTGCCTGCACCGCCCCTTTGTATTGGCTCGCCACAGAGAGAAGAGATGTCCTCGATGTTGCGGCGTATTCGCTGGATGTTGGAGTTTGACGAGCAGATGAACGAGGCGAGGCACTCCCACGGGTCCTGCCGCAGCACTCGCATGCCCCGGAACGTGTCGATGGACGCGCCGATCTCTTCGTCAGTGCGGATGACCCGGTAGACGTCGTCCAGGTCGATGTCCAGCGCAAGGTAGTCGGTCAGACGCTGCCGCACCGTTGCTTCCGGCTCGGGCGCGGAGGAAAACTCCAGGCCGTTACCGACCTGCCGAAGCAACACGACCGAGTTGCCGACTACCCCTTCGAAGGCGCCGCCCCGCCGATTCCAGCGAAACGCCTGCCCGCTGTCCAGCGTGGCGTCCAGGTCCAGCGGTCCGGGTAGGGGAATTAGCACCAGGGGCTACTTGTCCAGAAAATCCCGGATGGCGTTGGGGATTTCGTCCAGGGGCAGCTGGGTGAACGTCGCCGGTGGCAGCGACCTGGCAAATGTCTTGCCGTACCGCTTGGACACGATACGACGGTCGAGGATTATCGCCACGCCCTTATCCGAACCAGTTCGTATAAGTCGGCCAAAGCCCTGCCGCAGCTTTAGCACCGCCTCCGGCACTGCGTATTGGCGAAATGAATCTTCGAACAGTTCCGAACGGGCCGAGAAGATGGGGTCAGTCGGTACCGAGAACGGCAGCCGGGCGACCAGCAACACCTGCAAAGACTCGCCAGCGAGGTCAACTCCTTCCCAGAAGCTGGAGGTTCCCAGAATTACCGATTTTGGGTTCGACATGAATTCGGCGACAATGCGGTGCGGCGTGCCGTCGGTGCCCTGGGCGAGCACGGTGATGCCGTGGGGGGCGAGCGCGGGTTTGACGGCCTGGGCGGCCTGCTGCAGCGAGGCGTATGAAGTGAATAGCGCCATTGTCCGACCCCCCGCTGCGATGGCCGCGTCGATGATGGCCTGCTCGACGGCGCCCTGGTACGCCCACGATGAAGGCTCGGGGATGTCGCTAGGGAGGCAGACCAGTGCGGCATTGGGGTAGTCGAACGGCGAACCGACCAGCAGGTGCTCGGCGTCGTCAAAGCCGGTGCGATCGACGAGGTGGTCGAACTTTCCGTCGGCGGCCAGGGTAGCGCTGGTCATGACCACCGTGCCGGTGCGGGAGTAGACCATTTCTTCTAGCGTCGCACCGACGTGCAGAGGTGCGGCGTTTAGCGATATTTCCGGCCCGCGCCCTCTGCCCCCGCGATTTGACTGGGCCATCCAGTAGACGGAGTCTTTGTTCGGATGGGGAAAGAATTCGGACAGGCGGGCACGTATCTGGTCGTTTGACTGGAAAAGATCTGCGGCCTCTACCAGCACCCCCTCATAGCCTGGCAGATCGGCCTGGTCCAGTTCGTCCAAAGCCGTCAACAAGTGAGTTAGCGCGCCGGACAGTTCGGCCAGGGCCACGTCGACCTTCTCCCACTTCATTTCCAGGTCTGACCAGGCGGGCTGGGCGCGTGTGGCGCTGGTGATACGAATGTCCTGCGCTCGGGCGCTCCCTTTGCGGCCCCCACTTGGGCCGATTCCCTTGCCGTCGCTCTCGTCGGCGATGCTGCCGACGCCGGTTAACAGCTGGGCCAGTGCCTCACGCACTTTTGGTGCCATGGCGGCGGTGTCGTCGGCGACTTTCTGCACCGTCTGTCGGCGAGAATCGGCCACGGTCTCGGCTTTCATTAAGGTGACCGCAGTGGCGAGCAGGCCGCCGTCGCCGGATATGGATGTCAGGTGGTCCTGCATGGCGGGTTGGCTCATCTCGAACCCTAGTTGCCGGGTAGCCGACTCTTCCAAATGGTGCGCCTCATCGACGATTAACAGGTCGTGCTCCGGCAGGATGGAGTTGTCGGTCGCCAGGTCCGCCATGAGCAAGGCATGGTTGACGATTACGAGGTGCGACGAGCCCGCTCGCTCCCTGGCGGCGCGCAGGAAGCAGGTTCCGGATACGCCGTTGCAGTCGCTCGCTCCCTGGGCCGAAAGGCGGTCCCACGGCGCAGCCACATCTCGCCTACCGAGGTTGAGTTCCGACCGGTCACCGGTGCGGGTTGTGCGCAACCATACGAGCAGCTTGGAGAGCATGCGAGCCTCGTGCTCGGACGGCGACTCGCTGGCACGCAGCCGGAGCACCCGGTTCAGGCAGGCGTAGTTCGACCGGCCCTTGAGCTGGGTGGCTCGCAGGTCGTCCGGGTCGGCACCGTCGATGCCAGCGACCTTTAGCGCAGCGACCAGCGCCGGAACGTCTTTGCTCAGGAGCTGCTCTTGCAGGTTGATGGTGTTGGTGGAGACGATTACCCGGGCGTCGTTTTTCAGCGCATACAGCATTGCTGGCAGCAGGTACGCCAGTGACTTGCCGACGCCTGTGCCTGCTTCAACTATCAACCGTCCATTGCCCCCGGCTGCCGACGTGTTGACGGCCTCTGCGACCGCGCGGGCCATCGCTATCTGCTCGGCGCGGTGTTCGAAGCCGGGCAGGGCTTCGGCGAGGGGGCCGTCCTCACCCAGCATTGCGGTGACCTCGTCTACGTCGATGGGCTGAGGCTCGCGTTTGGGCCTGAGAGCAGGTGGCCTTTGGATGCGAGCCTTGATGGACGCGAGATCGAAGCCTATGGTCGGAGCCTGGCCACTCTCACGCCTGGCGGCCAGTCCGGCCAGGCGCTCGTCGGTAAGTCCGGAGATGACGTAGGAGAGCCTCGCGTTGGATCGGCGCGCCGCACGCTCGATTTCGGTTATCACGTCCAACTCCAGGTCGGCTGCCTCTTTTATCAGCGCGACGAACAGTTGGCCGGTGACGATGGCGTCTTCCAATGCACGGTGAGGTCGGTCGTGGCTCACGCCTAGCTCGGCCGCTATTTTGGCCAGCGCGTAGGCCGAAGCACCGGGCCGCAGGACGTATGCCAGGTCCCAGGTGTCGGAGGTGGGGTTGGCCAGCCGAAGCCCACCGGCCACCAAAAAGCCGAGGTCGAATCCGACGTTATGACCGACTATGGGTGCGCCTCCGATGAACGCGGAGAGTTCAGGGATGACGTCGGAGAACAGGGGGGCAGCGTCCACGTCACTTTGGGTGATGCCCGTGTAGCCGACGATGAATTCGCTCAGCTTGCGCTCCGGGTTGACGAAAGTCTCGAAGGTGTCGAGTTGCTCGTCTCCTCGGAACCGCACGGCACCGACCTCTGTGATCGCCTCTGATTTGGGCGAAAGGCCGGTCGTTTCAAGGTCGAGGGCGATCCACTCTTCTTCCAGGATCGGCGTTCGTGTCGGTAGTAGCTGTCTTATGGTGATTCGTCCTTTGGTTCTGGTGGTTCTGATCGCGCCCTATTGCCGGGCGGCGTGCGAAGCTGCCGGGCCAGTTTAGCTGGCGAAATGAGGCAGCGCCCAGCCGAAAATTCCGGCGAACGACAGGCCCATGATTGCCACCGCAATGGCCGACCTGCGCAAGAGGTAGACGAGGGGGGCTGTGATGATGATGGCGAAGCCCACCAGCGCCGCAGTGAAAGCGAGGTTGGGGCTGCCCAGGCCGTCGCCAGGCGCACCTCGCTCGATGACCACAAGAACCAACCCTGTGGCCGCTCCCACAGCCGCCCATGCCGGGTAGAACGCCAGGAAGATCATGACGAATCTTGTTGAATTGCCGCCCCTATTCGCGAGCAACTGGATGGTCGGCGATTTTGGGTCCACGTACGGCAACAGGATAATCGCGCCCACGCCCACGAATATGGAGGCCATTAGCATGCCGAGAAACGCCCCGGCGATTATGGCGTCACTCATGAGACGATCCCGTATCAGCGTTTTCGGAGGCAGGCCACTGCGCTCCAGATGGCCACTGCACTGGGGCTGTGGGCGAGACAAGGTGAGAGCGCCAGCCGTACCGGTGCTTTAACAGCAGTTCCAGCGTCGTGCCCACCTCTCTTCTTTCGACCAGCGTGAACATGGACGGACCCGCGCCGCACAGGTGAATTTCGGTCGCGCCCATTGCGGCCAGGGCTTGCCGGTACTCGGCCAGGGCAGGATATGCCTGGTCGGCAACGTCGTCGAAGCGGTTGTAGAGGAACTGGGGTGGCACGTCGCCGCCGCCCCGTATTCGAGCTTCGAGCTTGCGCGTGAGCGCCCCTCGGGTGGGTACGCCGTGGCCGAGAAGGCCGAATAGCGTCGCCGTCTTTGCATCGACGTGGATGTCGGGGGAAACAACGAGGGCGTGCTTGATGTCCGCAGCGGGCAGGGGTCGGACGATTTCTCCCCGACCCTGAACCATTGCTGTGCCGCCGTAGAGAAAAAACGGCACGTCAGAGCCTAGCTCGGCCGCGATCGGAGTCAGTTCTTCGGCGGACATGCCCAGTTTCCACAGGCGGTTTAGGCCGATTAGCACGGCGGCTGCGTCGCTGGAGCCGCCGCCCAGTCCGGCTGCCTCCGGGATATTTTTTTTCAGGGTTATGTGGACGCCCGCGCTCGTGCCCGTCTCCCTCCGAAGCCTCTCGGCCGCGAGGTACGCGAGGTTGTCTGGACCGGACAGGCCAGGCACGTCGCAGTCCAGCGTCACCTTGTCCGCCCCCGTCAGTGTGATCTCATCGGCGAGATCGACCGCGACCATGATTGAGGCCAGGTCGTGGTAGCCGTCGGTGCGTTTGCCCAGCACTTCTAGTGTCAGGTTGATCTTGGCAGGGGCCAGCACTCGTTCCTCACTCATGGGGCTCATGGCCCGCTGCCTTGCCCTATCCCATATGCAATTTGGGACTCAGTCCATGCCTGGTACACGGCTGCCCATTCCGGCAGCGATAGCGTTTGTGCGCGCCGTTTGCCGTCGATGCCAGATGCCAGGAGCATCGCCTGTACTGAAGCGGGTTCCAGAGCCAGCCCTCGGCTGAGGCTGTTGTGAAGTTGCTTGCGCCGGGCCGAGAACCCGGCTCGCACCAGTTTCAGGAACCGCTCTTGGGAGTCCACTTCCAGTATTGGTTGGGAGTGTGGGGTTAGGGCGACGACGGCGGAGGTGACTTTCGGCTCGGGCTGAAACGCCGTTGGATGAACGAGGAAACGGAGTTCAACTGAGGCTCGTAACTGCACTTCTACCGACAGGTAGGTCATGTTTCCGGGCTCGGCCGTCATTGCCTCGGCCACTTCGCGCTGGAGCATGACTACCAGTAGCTCTGGGGAGTTAGCGGCGGTGAGGAACCGGCGGATGATGGGAGAGGCGACGTTGTAAGGAAGGTTGCCGACCATTTTGTAGGGCGTGCCTGAGTCGACCAGGGTTTCCAGGTCGATTTGAAGGGCGTCGCCGTGGACTACCGTCACTGCCGGGTCGCCTTCGAACTGGCTGGCCAGTTCCGGCGCGAGCAGGTCGTCCAGCTCTATGGCCGTCAAATTGCCCGAACGCTTTGCCAGTGCACCGGTGAGCGCGCCACGGCCCGGCCCGACTTCTACTACGGTGTCGGTCGGTGCGATGTTGAGGGCGTCGACAACTCTCAGGGCGACCGATACGTCGGTGAGAAAGTTCTGACCGAGTGATCGCTTGGGACGGTGAGAAGTCAATGCGGGAGTCGGGGGCGGCATCGCCGCAGGTTATCGCCCATTATGAAAAGAGTTGTGAGGTGGCCGTGCACCCCTGTTTCGATCTCCTCCTGAGACATGACCTTCGGGGCCGGCTCAAGCCAGGTGGACCCACGGCACCCGAAAGATTCTGCTTACCGCTGCTTCCTTCCGGATCTGACG